>ERZ808242.77-NODE-77-length-74602-cov-4.800005_pt1 | contig 74602 bp, 58 predicted proteins | sample MGYA00521244_ERZ808242 | MGnify/ENA primary metagenome ERZ808242 (study PRJEB31516, sample SAMN03275573) | gut metagenome | biome: mammalia-associated habitat; material: feces | host: Papio cynocephalus | place: Kenya | collected 2012-07-27 ... | reverse complement strand
CCTGGACGATTGGCTCTATCGCTATCAAACGAAGGTCGTCCCGGCCTGTTGTTGCCATTGTTCTTATCGAAATTGGGACGGCCTGGTCTGCCGGGACGCACATCTTTGTCTATATCGGGACGCGACGGATGGTCTGGTCTATCCATATCGGGGCGATCCGGTTTGCCTGGCTTGTGGTTTTTATCCCAATTGGGACGATCGGGACGCTGGTTGTTATTCCAATGATCGTTGGGACGCGGCGGACGCTGACCATTATCAAAATCGTGGCGCGGAGGACGAGGCTTGGGCGGAGGAGGATTATAGCTGGGACGGCTCGGCGGTGGTGGCGGCGGAGGATTGTAATAGTTGTGGTTATAATTCCAAGGAAGCCAACTGTTATTCCAGTAGCGATAGTAATTATAACCTGGACCCCACCAGAAGCGGTGTCCACTCCAGTCCCAACTGCTACCGTAGAAAACTTCATTTAAGAGAGTATAGGTGCCCCATTGAATGGCTGAGTTTATAAAAGTATAGCCAAAATTTGGGGTCGTAGAGATACCATATACGGTATTTACATCGTAAGAAGGTACGGTAATAGTATTTGGATTGGTAGGATTGATGTAAATATAGTTGTTTTCACTGCTGACTGTCACTTCATCGTTGGAAGTCAACTTTTTGTTGTCGTAAGCAATTTTGCGCAGCTTTTGTATAGCTGTGTACATCTCGTCGTTCTTATTAGTGAAAACGTCGGCCAAATCGTAAGTCCAGTCCATATCGCTGGACATATTGTAAAGCACGTCTGGAGTCGCCAAAAGAGAAACTACGCTCTGGTCTAAGTCTTGGGCTTCGGCTTTTTTGGCGATTTCTTCAAGAGTGGCTTTGGGGTACTTATCTAAAAGGTCTTGGGCAGCTAAAATCTGTTTAGGGTAGGTGGACGCGATTAATACGTTGCCCAACAAACTATCTGGGTAAAGGGCAATAGGTGCCAGAATCTGCTCAACGCTTGATAGTTTTACAGTTGTCTTGGGCGCAGATTTGGCGCTGACTTGCAGCGGCAGAAACATGCAAAAGGCTAGCATTAGCGCCAGCCAAATTGCTCTGCGTGCCGTAACTTTCCTCATACGCTACCTTCTTTCTGAACATAGAGCCGTATTTTGCTGTGTTTGTATTTGAGCTTGTTTAGCCAGGATAGTTCCTGCTAAGCTAAAGATAAATATAAAGAAACAATAAATGTTTTTTTATTGTTTGCTAAAAAAATGCAGCAATGCGTCATTCTAGCACGTTTTTGTAGATAGTGCAGGAACTTTTTGTCTTGATATTTGCCAATTGGCAGGCATTTTATGAAATTGGCGGAGAAAGTGGCCGACTATGTTCCCTGTTAAGATTTTATATGAAGATGAGGCCATATTGGTTGCTTTCAAGCCTGCTGGGTTGCCTATGCATACCAATTTAGATTCAGAGCGTACTAACTTTGTTGGTCTGTTGCAAGAAAAATTAGCTAAGCGAGATGGTCGTCCAGGCTATTTGGGTATTCACCAGCGTCTAGATTTAGGTACTTCCGGTTTGGTAATTTTTACCCGCTGTCAAGAAGCTAACGCTTCTTTGGCCAAGCAATTTTTTGAACATAGCTTAAGCAAGATCTATTTAACTATAGTTGCTGCGCACGGTCATTTGGCTAGTAAGGAATGGGATTGCCGCTATGCATTGGGAGAACCTAATAAACGTGGAGGAGCTGTGCGTTGGCGCCATAATCCCCAAACTTCCGATCTCGGCTTTAAAGAGGCTTGGACTCATTTTATTCTAAAAAAGCGAAAGCATGGTCTACTGCTGCTTCAGGCCGAACTAAAAAGTGGACGCAAACACCAAATTCGTGCTCATTTAGCAGCGCAAAAAATGCCTATTCTCGGTGACACTCTTTATGGCGGTGCCGACAGAATAAAAATTGAGGACACTACTTTTATGGTTGAGCGTCCTCTGTTACATTCTTATGCACTCAAGTTGATTCATCCGTTAAGTGGGACACCGTTACAAGTTGTTGCTCCTTTACCGACTGATTTTGTTAACATAATGGCTGTAGCTGATCTTGGAGAAGTAAAAGACTATGAAACCTAAAGTTTTGGCTATTATGGGGCCAACAGCTTCTGGAAAATCGAAATTAAGCTTAGAACTAGCTCGGGCTTTTAATGGCGAAATTGTCAGCGCTGATTCTGCTCAACTCTATATTGGCGCCGATATCGGTACGGCTAAGCCTACCGCTGAAGAACTGGCCCAGGTACCGCATCATTTGGTAGATATACGTGATTTATCTTCACCTCAATTTAGCTTAGCTGAGTTTAAACAGCTCGCTGGGGCCGCTATAGAAGATATTTGGAGCCGCGGTCGTCTTCCTATTGTGACTGGTGGTACTGGCCTATATTTGCGTGGTTTGCTGGATGGCTACACTCTAATAGAGCTACCGCCAGATCCAGAGTTGCGTGAGAATTTGAACCAGTGTTCTTTAGAAGATTTACTAACTCGACTAGCCCAGCTTGATCCCCAAACCTACGCCAAAATAGATAAGTGCAACAAGCGCCGCGTAAGTAGAGCTTTAGAGGTTGTATTGCAAACTGGTCGCTCTTTTAGTGAAGTTTCCCGCCGTGAGCCGCCCGATTTTGACATCCTGAAGTTGGGCATCAATATTGATCGTTCAACTTTGTATGAACGCATAGACTGGCGCTGGCAAGTTATGCTTAAGTCTGGGTGGCTTCAAGAAGTAGAACAACTCAAAGAACAGGGACATGAAGCTGACTTACGACGTTTGCGTATTTTGGGCTATACAGAGTTATTAGACGCTCTAAACGGCAGCATTTCTTTGGAGGAGGCTGGCGAAAAAATTCGTTTCGCTACTCATCGTTACGCTAAAAGACAGCAAACTTGGCTCAAAGCTGAAACTGGTTTACATAAAATCGAATTTGGAGATAATTTGCTCGGAGAAGCCGAGGCTTTGGTAAAAGTTTGGCTTGCCGATAAAAACGAAGGATAGAACTTTATGGAACAGACTAAAGAATTAAAATTATACAAATGGCAAGGATTAGGCAACGATTTTATTATCCTAGTGAGCGAGCAGTGTGACTCTTCGACAAATTCAGATTTGGCAGTAAAATTGTGCAATCGTCATTATGGTATTGGCGGCGATGGTCTAATCTATTTGTTCAAAGATAATGAACATTTTATTAACATGGTCATTTTTAACGCTGACGGAAGTCTTGCTGGTATGTGTGGCAATGGTATCCGTTGCTTGGCTGCTATGGCCAATCGTTTGGGCTGGATCGCTTTGGGAGAAGAAACTGCTGTAAAAGTAGGCAACAGTATCAAGAAAGTTACTGTTTTGAGTCACGATCCGTGTTTAGTAAAGGTAGATATGGGCAAACCTACCGATTTGAAAAAAATTAAAGGCAACTTGCCTGATGGTACTGAGTACGAAGGCATGGAAGTAAATATGGGCAATCCCCATTTAGCTCTGATTTTGCCTCATTTTCTGATGGAAGCAGAAGATAAAGATGGAAATAGACAACGCCATTTTGCTTGGCCTGATGTGCTTACTTATGGGCCAGAATTGGAATATGCTAGTGACGATCCCCAAAGAGCGCAAGATGGGCAAAATGTAGAATTTGTTATTCCTCAAGATAGAAACAATTTACATATGCGAGTTTGGGAACGCGGCGTAGGCGAAACCTTGGCTTGTGGTACAGGAGCTTGCGCTTCTTTTGTAACTGCGCACAACTTAGGATTGTGTGGTTTAGAAGCTGTAGTTCATTTGCCGGGAGGACGTTTGGCTATAGCTTACGGAGCTGACGATCATATCATGATGACCGGCCCGGCTGAATTTGTCTTCGAGGCTTCCATACCGGTAAAAAAATAATTTTTCTCTTTGCTTTGGAGGTTGAGTAATATGTCAAATACTGTAAAAGCACCCGTTGTACGTTTGCAAGAATTGTTAAATTCCAAGGGCTTACAGGGAGCTGTACTTACTTCTGCTGAAAGTATTAGATATTTCTCCGGCTTTACTAGTACTGACGGCTTAGTTTTTGTCGGCGAAGGCCATGTGGCTGTCGTAACCGATTCACGTTATTGGGCTCAGGTGGAATCTCAATGTCCGCAAGTTGAATTGGTTAAATATATTTCCCACGAGCATCGCAACTTGGCTAATGCGTTAGCTGTTTGGATGAAAGGCCACAAACTTGGTGGACGTTTGGCTCTCGAGGGGCGCAGCCTTACTTTAGATGCTTACTTAAATTTACAAAAAGAATTGGTTGAAGGAGGCCTAGCTGAGAGTTTAGTTAGCTTGTCTTCTGATATAGATGAATTGCGTTTAATTAAAACTGAGTCCGAACTTAAAGCTATAGCTAAGGCGGCCCAGGTGGCTGATGAAGCTTGGAAAAAGACTTTGCCTTGCTTTAAGGTTGGCATTACTGAAGCCGATTTTTGCGCCGAATTGGAGTATCAGATGCAGAAATGTGGCGCTCGCAAACCTTCTTTTGACACGATAGTCGCTTCAGGGCTCAATGGCGCTTATCCTCACGCTGTAGTAACGGATAAAAAAATTGCTGAAGGGGAATTGGTAACTGTAGATTTCGGTTGTCTTGTGAATGGTTGGTGCAGCGATATTACCCGCACTATTTGGATTGGGCAATTGAGCGAAGAAATGATCCAAATTTGGTCTGTAGTTAAAAAAGCTCATGATGCTGGTGTACAAGGTTTGCGCCCTGGACTCACTGGTGGACAGGCTGATAAAATTGCCAGAGACATTATTGAGGAAGCTGGTTTTGGCCAATACTTCAGCCACAGTTTGGGCCATGGTGTGGGCTTAGCTATACATGAGGGACCCGGATTGAGACGCGAGTCTACTTTAGTGTTACAACCACATATGACCGCTACTATCGAGCCTGGAATTTATATACCTGAAGTTGGTGGCTGCCGTATTGAAGATTTACTCTTCTTGACGGAAGATGGTGCTCAAGTTTTGAGTCACTCTCCCTATCAAGTTCCTGGCCAAATCCACCCGCTGGAATCTTTTTAGCTAAACGAATTGGTCAGTTCTGATATAGTACTTTTTGTGCATAAATAATATGTATATATATGCATAAGTACCGATTTTGGTAAAAACAAAATCGCTATTCAGGGCAGGAAAAGGCCCAAATAAGCAAACAATATCTCGATATCTGATTTAGATAAGGGTGAATTTATGACGGAAAAACTGCGTATCGGAGTTATGACTAGTGGCGGTGACGCCCCGGGCATGAATGCAGCAGTACGTGCTGTTGTTAAAAGCGCTATAAAGGGCGGAGCCGATGTCTATGGTATTTATAATGGCTATGTCGGTTTGCAACACCCTGAAAATGGTGGCGTTAAAGAACTTACAGTCGGGGAAGTTAGCGGCATTATCAATTTGGGCGGTACTATTTTGGGCACTGCTCGTTGTGACGCTATGCTCAAGCCGGAAGGACGCCGCAAAGCTATTTCCACTTTGGTGCATTATGGTATCGATCGCCTGATTTGCATTGGTGGAGATGGCTCTTTGACTGGTGCTGAAAATTTGCGCCGCGAATGGGCTGAAACTGTTAAAAGTCTGGCTGAAGCTGGAGAACTACCTGCTGACTCCTTAAAAAAGCATCCTTTCCTCAGCGTAATCGGTTTGCCCGGTACCATTGATAACGACCTTTGTGGCTCCGATATTACTATTGGAGCTGATACCGCCTTACATCGTATTGTTGATGCTGTAGACGCGATTTTCAGCACTGCAGCCAGCCACCAGCGTACCTTTGTTGTTGAAGTTATGGGACGCCATTGCGGCTATTTAGCTGTAATGACAGGTTTGGCTACCGGCGCCGAATGGGTACTTATTCCTGAAGATCCTTGCCCTGATGGTTGGGAAGAAAAAATGTACGCAGCCTTGAGTAAAGGCCGTCACGCTGGTAAACGAGCGGCCATTGTTATTATTGCTGAAGGCGCTCGCGATATTCATGGTAAACATATATCTGCCGATTACGTACAGAAATTCCTCACCCAAAAAGGCGAAGATGCCCGTGTGACTATTTTGGGTCACGTACAGCGTGGAGGTTCGCCTTCAGCTTACGATCGCAATTTGGGCAGCTTACTTGGCCATGAAGCTGTTAAATACGCTTTGCAAGAAAAGGTGCAACATTCTGTAGTCGCCGTTATGAAAGGTAATCGTCCTGACGCGATTCCTTTAATGCAAGCTGTAGAAGACACTCACAAAGCTCAACAAGCTTGTATCAGCGAAGAAGATGATGGCGCTTTAAGATTACGCAGCCGCTCCTTGGCCGATACTTATGAACTTTTCAAAATCGCTAATGCTACCGAGTTGAAAAAGACTATCCCTCATCCCAAGTGTATTGCTATTGTACACTGCGGCGCACCAGCTCCTGGTATGAATATGGCTGTGCGTACGGTTGCTCGTTTGCTGATCGCCCAAGGGCACGAAGTTGTTAAAGTACAAGGTGGCTTGGCTAGCTTTATTCAAAATGCTTCAGCTCATGAAGTAGGCATTGTGGGACACGATTCCGGCCTCAAGAAAAAGATTGTGGACGGCGATCCTAGATTTGAATTTTTGGAGTGGATGAGTGTAACTGGTTGGGCTTGTGAAGGTGGCGCTCGTATAGGCACTTGCCATACTAGCTTTAAGCCTTCCGACTTGTATGTCGTTTCCGCTTCAGCTAGGGCCAAGGGCATCGATGCCATTATCGTAATCGGTGGCTGGGAAGCTTACGAATGTGTCAACACCCTGTACAAAGAGAGATACAGGACTAACAATGGCTCCGGCCATGGCTATCACTTAGATATTCCTATTATTTGCGTACCTGCTTCAATTGATAACAACTTGCCAGGCAGCGAATTTAGTATTGGTGCCGATACTGCTTTAAATTGCATTATCGATTGTGTAGACAAAATTAAGCGTTCAGCTGTAGCTAACAAACGTACTTTCCTTATTGAGGTAATGGGCGCTGAATGCGGTTACTTAGCCCAAATGAGCGGTTTGGCTACCGGTGCCGAATATGTTTATCTTAACGAAGAGCCCAAGAATGCTTCCGATATTTTAAAAGATATTGAGAAGCTGAAGAAGCAATTCAACGAAGAAGGGCGTACAGTGGCTCTGGTTATCAATAATGAAAAGTCCAACTATAGTACCAGCGTTTTGGAAGCTATTTTCGAAACTGAGTGCAAAGGTGACTTCAACGTGCGTCAGGCTGTTTTAGGCCACATCCAGCAAGGTGGTGATCCTACTTCCTTCGATCGTACTCTTTCGGCCAGATTAGCTAATGCTGCTGTAAGCGAACTTATGAAGATCTTCGATACTGATGGCAATACCATGGGCTTTGTCGGCTTGCAACCCGAGGGTATAAAGTTCTTCGATTTCTACGATTATGATCGTATGACTGAGAAGACTTGTCGTCGTCCTACAGATGAGTGGTGGTTAGAAGATTATCTTAAATTAAATAAAGATTTGACCTAATCTGGTAAAAATCACTGCTTTTTCAAAGGGAAGATCTTTTCTCTAGAATTTTTCTTCCCGTTTGTTGCTTAGAAAAATAAACTCGACTGCTTTATAAAAAGCCGTCGAGTTTATTTTTTTGCTAGAGAAGAGTGCTTGAATATTAGCCGTCCAAATTGCGGAATTTGTGAATAAGTTCGATCTTGGCTTCCAGCAATTTGGTTGTTAAAGAGATGTGGTAAATGTGCGGATTGCGCATACGCAACACACCTGTATCTAAAGCATTTAAGTCGTTAAGTCTATTTTGACGCATCTCTTCTAAACTTGGGGCTGGGCGAGTGCGTTGACCATTTGTCCAAACTGTCTCTAGCATAGGTTCCATACGGCTAATGTCTTCGCGCTTAATGGTGCGGAACATACTCTTTTCGCTGGGATGGTGCAAAACAATGCGCTCTTCCAGATCGGGACGCTCGTCAGCAAAGCCAATTAAGTCGGCCGTAGCGCGATTGCGCTTATCATAAATGCGCCAAGCTGTTTTATGACCTGGGTTGATAAGTTTGGAAATGGAGTTGGATAATTTCATGGCTGGCACCCACTGGCCATCTACTTCTAAGGCTACCAGCTTGTATACGCCACCCAAAGAAGACTGACCAGAAGAGGTTATGAGACGCGTACCTACACCATAAGAGAGGCGTTTTATGACTCGGTCGGCGTTTACTCCATTGCGACTAGCTTCATCTCTAATCTGAGCGTGAATTTGTAAAATAGTCATCTCGTCTAAGTCGTTAGAAAGAACGATGCAAGTGTCAGGGAAGCCAGCTTCGTCCAATACTTTGGAAACTTGCATAGACAGATAAGCTAAGTCGCCGGAATCTAAGCGCACACCGACGGGCTTATACCCTTTTTTGCGCAGCCTCTCAAAAACTGTAATGGCATGAGGCAAACCACTATTTAAGGTATCGATAGTGTCAATAAGGAGTAAGCAATTGTCAGGATAAAGGTCGGCGTAGGCTTGGAAAGCGTCTAGCTCTGATTTGCCCAAGGCCATCCAAGTTTGCACCATAGCATGGGAGTGGGTGCCTTTGGGAGGCAGTCCCATAGCGCAGGATAAACCAACGTTGGAAGTGTAATCACAGCCACCTATTAGAGCTGCTCTAGCTCCTTGGTTACCTCCTAAACCGTGAGCGCGGCGTAAGCCAAACTCCATTACTAATTGGCTGCCGCAACTATGACGTACGCGTGAAGCCTTGGTGGCGATAAGGGTCTGGAAATTGATGCAATTGAGCAAGGCTGTTTCCAAAATTTGGCCCATCGCTAAGGGGCCTTCCACCATAGTTAGAGGCACATTGGGATGGACTACACGCCCCTCAGCCACCGATTTAATGGTCAATTTCTTGAAATTGCCCTCTTCACGCAGCCATTCTAAGAAGTCTTTTTCAAAAACTGGCTTGCCGAAACTGTCTTTCTCTCTGGCAAGGTAGCCTAAAGCTTCGTCGTCGAAGCTAACGTTGTCCATCCAATCGAGCAACCACTCCAAACCTGCATTGATGCAATATCCAGCCTGGTGTTCGCCGTAATTGGGGTAATTGCGGAAAAAGTGATCAAAGTGGGCTTTTTGTTCATGAATACCGGATTTAAAGTAGAGCTGAGCCATAGTCAGCTGGTACATATCGGTAAAAAGAATGCCTTCCATTAGCTTAAATTGAGAAGCGTCCATTTGTCGGTAAAATCCTTTATCAGTGATGGGTGCAAAAACTATAAAAAGAGGCCGACTTCAGTTGCAAGAAAAAAATATTACCAGCCACCGAAGACGACCTAGACTCCCTTTTTTTTCAACTATAGATATCTGGCGTTACTCAAAGCGGCATAAGCACAGCCTATGAGATTAGCGTCTTCTACTTTGATAATAGAGAAAGTCATCTCGGCAGGAATTAAAGAAGGTAAGAGCTTAGCTACGCGAGGGGCTAAAGCAGGATCGGCCCAATAGCGACTGCCTTCAGCGGTAATGCAAACTCGTCCCTTATCACCTAAAACGCGCATCAAGCCAGCCAAGCCTGCAGCGATTAGGTCGGCAGAACGATTTAAAATAGCTTCTGCTAAATCATCATGCTGTTGATCTCGTAACTCTACTAGTTGTCCAGTACCTTTGTAAGGGTCAAAAGAATCACTTTCGCCATTGGCCTGTGTATAAATGAAAGGTAAATAGTAGCCTGCGACAGCTTTTTCGTAGCGGTGCTGGCCCGGATTGTCTAAACTTTGGTCCAATTTATCATCAAATTGGTTAAGGTAAGGCGGATTAAAGTTGCCAGACTCTAAATTGACAGCCATGCTGTCTTGCTTCCAAGGGAGTTTACTCAACTTATTGTCGTCTTTGACGTCGGCAAAAGCGGCCATGTTGGTACCTGTGCCGGCAATAAGTCCTATATAGTGCTCAAAATTGTGGGCATTAGCTCCGGCCCCGGCTAGAAGAGTAGCTACGGTGTCGTTTAAAACGGTAATGGAATTGGCTTTATAACCATGGCGTTGCAAAGCTTCTAATAGCATTTTGCCAACTAAATGGCCTTCTACGCCTTGAATATGGACATCTTTAGTCCATTGGAGTAATTTGGCATCAGCTTCTGGAGTCGATTGAGCTGGATAAGAAAAACAGTAACCAATAGGCAAATTGGCTTCCGGATTAAGTTGGACGGCCAAAGAAGCTTGCAAATCAAAGAATTCTTCAGCGGAAATAGATTCACCATGACGTCCGGCTGGAATGGTAGCATGAACCGGACCGGCTTCAAGTTTATGGGTGCCGTCTGGGTTGAGCTTGATAATGGCTGCTCTAATATTGGTGCCTCCAGTATCAACTACCAATACGGTTCCGCTGATACCTTGAGGGGGAGGAGCTAAATAAGCGGGGATAGCTTTTATCTCTTGGCCGTCTCTGACCAAACCTAGTTTGATACGTTCGCTGAGTATATTGGCAGTCTCTTCGAGTTGTTCCCGGCTAAGAGTAAATCTTGCCAAAAGATCCGGGGTATGAGCCATAATCTGTTAGCCTCAAGTTGTATAAATTCAGCGCATAGCCGACAGCCAGCGCCAAGTTCAGCAGAGCCTTTTGCTTAGCTAAGTCTCCGCTTAAGATTTTAGTGTTTCGGTAAAAACCGTGGAAATCTTTGAGCAAATTGCTGAGCTGTCCTTCTAAACGCTTGGTACTTAGTGGAGGAGACGTCAAATTTCTGCCTTTTGCCAATAAGGTATGATAGAAGCACAAACTCTCTGCTTGAAATAGCAATTGGCGCAATTGTGGTAAGTGGTAAAGTTCGAGTGCCTGAGCAATAGGGAAAGGCCCAGGCCAATTTATGTTTCTGTCGGCTTTGCGAAGCCAAGCCAAACGGTACTGAGCGCGGCGCCAAGCTGGAGAAGCAATGAGCTTCCCTAAAATTGGGCTGAGGCTTGGCGCCGCGCTCAGGGCTTCTGGCGGCCAGGGGGGCACAGCTTGGGTGTGGATAGATAGTTCGGCCCAGGCGAAGTTGCTTAAAGTAAAAGTGAGGAAGGCTCGGTTGGGCGCTTCGATTTGCACGTAGGCATTTAAAGGCTGATTTAACAAAGGTGTGGGGATAGTTTGCTGGCCTAATTTTTCGGTTAGACACATTAAATCAGCCTTGGAACCTTGGGCCCAGGCAGCTATAGGCAACAATAAAGCGCCCTTGCACCAGCGATTAGGAAAACCATCCTGGAAAGAGAGGGCCGAAAAAAGTGGATTTATTTTGAGCGAACAAGTATCTAAAAAATCAAGCCAAGCTTCGCTTTGTAAAGCTGAGCAAAGAGCTTGGCGCCAATTGAAAAAAGTAAGTTCGCTCAAAGTGGAGCAAGTTGAGTTCACAGGCAAAGAAAAAAGCCGACAGAGGCAACCAACAGGCTGACGGTGGCGGCTACATTTTTAGTCGAAAGTAATATTGCCGTCAGAGTCAGATGATTTAAGTAGACCGACGACAAAGTCATAAATAGCCAGAAGAGTAGGAATACCTGTCCAGCTAAACAGCAAGTAGAGCCAACCTGCCATGCTCTTACCAGCGTAAAATTTGTGGATACCGAGTCCTCCCAAGAAGAAGGTAATGAGCAAATATATTACTTTATTAACTTTTCTCATAAATACACGCGCCTTTCTTATAATCCGGCTGCGGCAGCTTCTTCGCTGTCGCTAAGTTTATTTCTAGAGAGCATCTTTTTATCTTTTGTCTCTTTTCGCCTTCGACATTTTGCTTAAAATCGCAATTTTGCCGGTAATTTGGCATTTTTGTAGGGACTGTTTGGCAATTTTTCCAAAGTAGGAAGTACAGTTGTAGAGGCGGAAAGACAAGCGCCTATGAGCCAAGATTTTTTTAATCCCAATTTATACAATTCTGCAGCTGACGCTTTGCAAGCTTTGCGCAGCGACAATATCATTTTTAATCACCGTTTAGGAGCCAGAATTTGCGCTTTGGGGCGCAAACAGATCCTTTTTTCTTTAGCTTTTTTGGAAGAAGCTGCTGAGTCGGCTGATTTTGCCGATTGTTTGCGCGATAAACGCTGGAATGAGCTAGATGCTGCCGATGAAGAAGGGGCCAACATCATCTTAAAAAGCATAGGGGCTAAGGCTCAAGCGCATGAGGGTGCCTTATATGTACGTACTGAAGATGAAGCTTGGAGCTTGGCTCCTCATGCGGAAAATAGAGCTTTAACTACTACAGGAATGGTGGCTCCGCAAGTGCTTGGGCAGGCTAATGTTTCAGCCATAAAAGGTGTACTTTGGGATCGCAACCGCTTAGAGGAAGCTTCGCTGACTTTATTGGATAGTGAAAATACTTCCGATTTAATAGAAGCTTTCCGCTACCTATTTAGAGCCTCATTGGCTTGTCAGCAGGATCCAACTGGTTTATTAGTTACAGCTTTAAAAAGAGGCAAAGCGGAACTTTCTTCTGAAGTTGCCAAGCAAGTTCGCGATAATTTAGATGGCAATTTGGGACGTGCTTTGCTAAGTCTATTGAGTTTAGACTTGAAAAAATTTAGGGATGCTCTTTTCTACTTCAATCAACCAGAGCAAAGCAAATTTAGAGAGTTGTTGGGCACCGTTTTGCTTTCGGCCCTTTTGCCTTTTGTCAAAGAGAAAGAATTTAAAACTCAATTATTGCCTAGCTTGCCGCATTTGGCTCCTTTAATTGCCCAATGTGCCAGAAATAGCGAAACTTCAAATGCCCAGCCTGAAGAATTTGCGGAACTGACAGAATTTTTAGACGCCCTTTTAGATCAGCTAGATACTTTTGAATTGGCCGATCGTTTCGCTCTATCTGCTTTTATTTTTGACTTGGCTCCCCATTTTCCCCATTTGGGAGATTATTTACTTAAACGCCTAAAAGTTACCAATATGCCCGGCAGTGTAGCTTTCTTGGGCAATATCTTATCGCGTTTACCTAAAAATGATGACGCTTACAACTATTTGAAAGAGCGCTTGTTGCAACTGTTTAACGAGCATGGCAATGAAGCTGGTTTGGGCCGTCGCTTGCGAGCTACATTTAAGAACTTGGGCACAGCCGTCTTGGAAGAGCTTAGCTCAGAACATTTTTTAGCTAACTTAGATGAAAATAGACGCATTTTTGTGGCTAATTTGTGGGCTGATTTTCGTCGCTCTGAGCAAGAAAGTGCAAGTAAAACTTCTAGGTGCTCTACTCACGAACATGGAGAAGATGGCCAATGTAGTTGCTGCCATGAAAATTTTGGGGCTAAGCATGAGCAAGATATGGAAATTCTGCTCTCTGAATTTCATAAGTGGGCTGGAGCTTGTACTCGCGGAGAAGCTTTAAGCTCTGCTCATATGAAAAAAGTCTTTTCTCAGTATGTAATTGGACGTCTGTTGGCCCAAGATAGAGCTTCTACTTTAGCTTTGGTGCGCACCAAACAATTAGACTTGCCTAAAGTTAGGGAAGCTTTGCAAAATTTGGACAGTAAGTGGCGTTTTGCTTATTCATTTTTATTCAATGAAGCTTGTTCTTTGGACGAACCTGATAATTTGACCGTTTTGTCTCTATTAGCTTCTTGTGGACAGCCTGCTTTAGAATTTAGTTTTAAGGTAGTTAGCGAAGACGCGGCCTTAGAAACTGGAGGCGAAGCTTTAAAAGCTGGTACGTTTGCTTTATTGCTTCACTGCCCGGAAATAAAAAAACTCAATTGTAAGCCGGAAATAGAAGATATGGTTGCCAAAGCCTTTGAGTTCCCTAGCCTTAAAGAAGTTGAACCGCAAGATGAGAATAAAAAACGTCATATAGTTTCCGCCGTTTGGCAAAGTTTGGGCTATTTGGGATCGGTACCAGCTATAAGTGACACTCTGCGTCTTCGCATAGTTGAGCGAATTAGCGAAAGGCTTAACGAAAATTCAGCACCTAAAGTTGCTGCTATTTTCAGCATTTATAGGGTAGCGGGCTTACAAGTGAGAGCCCAAATTGAGCATATCTTGGCTCAGATACTCAAGGACGCAAATCCTAATCGTCACCTTTTGCATTGTTGTTTGCAAGGGCTGGCAGAGATGCTTAAGAACGGCCCTATGCTAACTGAGCCGGAAGCTTTTGTGGCTTTGCTTTGTCGCACCGTTTTGAGTAAAAGTCAAGAACCCAATCTTAACGAGGTTATGAAGCAAGTCTTGAGCGGCTCAGCTGAAGGAGATGGAATACAAGTACCACAAGCTTGGGACCATGCTGATAGAACTTTGGCTCTTTCTATTATTGGAGCGGCGGCTTGCCATCCTGAGGCTAGTGAACATTTACACCAAATGTTTGTCTTCCGTCTTTTTTCTTTCTTGGAAGATTGGTTTGAAGGGGTTGAAAAAGGTGCCAATTTATATGCCTACCGAAGTAATCCTATTTGGGGAGCTTTAAGCGAATTGTTATGGCGTGACCGCTCGAATTTTACTTTAAATTTGGCCCGTCGGGCAGCGCTGCGTCTTATGGCTGATTATAAAAAACGCTTGGAAGGTTGCGATTTAACGCAAAGCGAGAGCGCTCAAAAGTTTTTACTCAGTGTTTTGAAAGTTAGCAGCGGTGTGAACTTAAAAGCGAATGGTTTAAATGTCGAATTAGATCGGGCCATTCTTAATACGCTTGCTGATACGGTACGTAATAGTCCCCCGGACAATAAGGCTGCTTTATTCTTGTTGGAGCATTTAGCTAAAAAGCGTATACTGCGCGACCAATTGCAAGAAGATTTAGAAATTTTCTTAGCTCTTCGGGAACAAAATTCTGCTAAATAGATGTTTTGCTAGGCTGCGAATCGTTTAAGGCCATTTAGGCCCAGGGAAGGAACCATGAGTTGCCTTGATATATTGGATTTTACGCGTATTGGACATAGTTAACATACGCCAAGTGGACGCGCAAAGTCCCATAAAAGTCTTCTTTGTCTAGGTAGAGAAAAGGCTTAAATAGGCACTTCGATTGCGGTAAAGGGCAGGAGAGCGTGCCAGCCTTAAAGAATGTGTGGGTCTATTTTGAAGGCGTTGTGGGGCTCCTGTGAATTTATAGGTTGCAAGCATAGTACAGATGCTTGTATGTGTATTGGCGCATTTGCTTAAAGTCGGCTTCCAGTCCAATCTGCTTGTATAAAAAATACGGCGGATTGTCTTCTGGTTAGAACGTCTCGAGTTTAGGCAGTAGATCATAATCTCAGGATCCTAATGTATCAAAAATTTTTACATAGATAAAAACTGGTAATAAATATGACTGCGTATTCTGTTCGGATAGGCAATATCTGCATAGGTAAAGATGCTCCGGTGGCTGTACAAAGTATGGCCAACACTTGCACTGCTCACGTTGACAAAACTGCTGCTCAAGTTTTGGAATTGGCCCGCGCCGGTTCTGAATTGGTTCGCTTCACTGTTAAAGACGAGGATGACGCTAAAGCAGTCCCTTACATCAGAGATAAAGTGCGTGAAGCTGGGTGCCAAGTTCCTTTAATAGGCGATTTCCATTACAATGGCCACTTGCTTTTAAGCCGCTATCCAGATTGTTTGCAAGCTCTAGACAAATTACGTATCAATCCTGGCAATGTCGGCGCTGGTCAGCATCATGATGATAACTTCCGCACCATGGTTGAACTTATTGCCAAAGCTGGTAAAGTTGCTCGTATTGGTGTCAATGCTGGCTCCATCGATAAAGAACTTTTGGCAAAATTGCTCGAGGAAAATAAGCGTTCGGCTTCTCCAGTTAGCGACAAAGAAATTTTCTTGCGTACCATGGCCGAAAGTGCTATGAGCTCAGCTAAAATGGCTGAGAAATATGGTTTGGCTCCAGATCATATTGTGTTATCTGCCAAGATTTCTAACGTTCCCGACTTGTTAACTGTCTATCATGATTTAAATAAGCGCTGCCCCTATGCTCTCCACTTAGGCTTAACTGAAGCTGGCGTAGGTATGAAGGGCGTGATTAGCTCTGCTGTCGCTTTGGGAATTTTGCTTCATGAAGGCATTGGCAATACTATTAGAGTCTCTCTTACTCCCAAGCCAGGCGAAAGCCGCACTCAGGAAGTTTATGCGGCCCAGGAAATTTTACAGAGTTTAGGACTCCGTCAGTTCTTGCCTCAGGTAGTATCTTGTCCTGGTTGTGGTCGTACCTCTAGCCAACTTTTCCAAAGTATCGCTTTAGAAGTCGGTCGCTATTTACGTGAACGTGTGCCTATTTGGAAAGAAAAAGGCTTCAAAGGCTATAGTCAACTGAGAGTTGCGGTCATGGGGTGCATTGTTAATGGCCCAGGAGAAGGCAAAGATGCCAACATAGGTTTGTCTCTTCCTGGTCGAGGAGAATCACCCAGAGCTTTACTCTTTGTTGATGGTCATCACGAAGCTACTTTAGATGGTGATAATTTAGCCGAGCAATTCATAGAGCGCATTGAGCGTTATGCGGAGTTAAAGTACTCTTCTCGAAGCAATTCCTAGGACAATATGAGGTCAGTTCACAGCAGGAGGTTTTTAGGTGGCTAAACTCGGTTTTATGGTGACTCGCTCACTAAGTGCCAGTACAGGTTCCCGAACTTTGTCTCTTCTGGCCGCGGCAGCTTTAGATAAAGAACATAAAGTATGTATACTTTTTACTGCCGATGGCGTTTACCAATGTATGCGTAAACAGAAGCGTAAAAGTGATGATGATGCTGATTTTCAGCAGAAATTGCAAAAGTTCGCTTGCGCCGGAGCCGAGATTTTGGTCAGCAGTCCTTGCTTAGAGTCTAGAGGTATCTCTCTTGGTAATATGTGCTCTGGTGTAAGAGTTGTTACTTTTGAAGAAATTGCCAAAATGATGGGGCAAGTAGATCAGGTGGTGTGCTTATGAGCTATCCTTGCGGTTTCCCTGCTAAAGATATTGTTTTGTTTGTTAACAGAGCCAACTACTCAGAGGATAGCTTAGTTGAAGTGTTAACTTTTGCTATCGGTTTGGTAGGTGGCTTATCTGAGCACCGTTTAGATGTAGTTTTTGTTGGTGACGGTGTGACTGAATGTGTCTCTTCCCGACTAAATGATACTACCAAGCCATATCTTACTTCTGCTAAAAGTAGGGGAGTGGCATTCTGGGCGGACAAGTACAGTTTAGAATTGCGCGGCATGTTAGAAGATGGTCTCTTTGCTGGCTGTGCGGTTATTTCTCCAGAAGATCTGGCCGATTTGGTCAAAAAATCTGATATGCATCTGAGGCTTTAGAATATGGGTACGGACGAAAAGACTGTTCTCTTTGTGGTAGGACGCGACTCTGTAGTAGAGGCCCGACGTATGTTGGGCTATTGTGAGAAGGCCGACGTCTTTTTGGTGGGCCGAGGACTTTTGCTTCCGACAGTTATGTTCCCTAAGCGAAAAGTTTATGCCTTGCGAGAGGAAGCTGAGCTTATGGGAGTTGGTAACAAATCTGGAGAAGGTTTGCACTTAGTAGAAGCTGCCGAAATGGTAGATATTCTCTTAGAGCATAAAGTATACAATTTCAGTTAAAAGTGACGGACAGCTCCTCAGAGGGGAGCTGTTTTTTTTTTGAACTTATAGTGTAAAAACAACCTATCGCACAAAATTGACAAAAAAACTAATGGGGAGCATATCCATGAATTTCACCTATACAAAAATAAAACCTATCGACGAGAGTTTTGCTGCTCAGTGTTGGGAACATCTCAATCACAAAAGTATTCCTCCACGCTCTATGGGCCAATTAGAGCAAGTCGCAGTGAAAATAGCCTGTTTGCAAAAAAACTTGCGCCCGTCTTTAGGCAAGCCTCCGGTAATTATTGGAGCTGGTGATCATGGCGTTTTTGCCCAGCGAGTGAGTTTCGCACCTCAAGAAGTTACTTGGCAACATAGTATAAGCTTAACTCATGGTGGAGGTGTAGCTGGACTTTTTGCTTCTAAGTATGGGTTGCCTTTTATTTTAGTAGACGTGGGAGTTAAGCATAATTTTAAGCCTGAAGATGGAGTTGTTGATAAAAAAGTCGTTTTCGGAACTAAAGATATTAGTTTGGAAGACGGTATGAGTAGGGAAGAATGCTTAAAATGTTTTGAACACGGCCGCGATATTGTAAGCGAACAAGCGCAAAAAGGAGCCAAAGCTGTTATCTTTGGTGAAATGGGCATTTCCAATACTACTCCGGCAGCCGCTTTGACTGGCCATATTTTGAATTTAGCTCCTGAAGTAGTAGTTGGAGAAGGCACTGGGCTGAATCAGGCAGCCTTGGCTTCTAAGCGAGCTGTGGTTAAACGTATTCTGGATCGCAACGTAGGAGTAGAAGATCCTATCGATTTGATGGCTCGTATGGGTGGAGCGGAATTGGCTTTTATCGCTGGAGGCGTTTTAGAAGCTGCCGGTCGCGGCTTAGCTATTATTTTAGATGGCGTTATTGTTACAGCTGCTGTCTTAGTCGCCGATTTAATTGATAAAAATATACGCCAATATTTGTTCGCCGCCCACCAATCCAACGAGCCTGCCCATAGATTGCAACTGGAATATTTAGGCTTAACTCCTTTATTACGTTTGGGCTTTTGTTTAGGTGAAGGCTCCGGAGCTATTTTGGCTTGGCCTCTTTTTGAGGAAGCTTTGGCCATATTTAATGAAGTTACCAGCTCTGAAGAAGAGGGCATGGGCGACGTGGGCGGAGCTATTTTGGGAGCCAAAGCTGAAAATTAAAGACCGAAGCCGAGGCAAAAGAACAAAAGCTAATTATGATGGAGTTGACAAAGTCTATATGGTCAAAATTGTCCATAGGTGCTTCCGGATGTACGATCAATGCTTCTATTATTGAGAATGTGCGTTTTTTAGCGCCTTTTGTCGACGATATTGAGCTGATAGTCTACGAATACGATGGGGGGGATAACTATCCAACTTCTGCAGAATTAGCTGAAATGGCTGATTTAGCCAAGCGGTTTAATTTCGGCTACACTGTGCATTTACCGTCTTCGCTGACGGCTCACCTTTTAGACAAGGCTTGGCAAGCTCGAGCTTTGCGGGAATGGCGCCGCGCAGTGGAAGTTCTCTCTTGTTTACAACCGAGAGCTTATATTTGGCACTGGGAATCGGAACAATTTACTAGGCAACCTGCCACCGATCTTGAAGCTTGGCTCGATTTTACTAAGCGAACGGCTGAACAATTTTTGGCTAGTAATTTAGTATCGCCGGAGTTACTCTGCGTTGAAAATCTCAGTTATGATTATGCTTTAATTTGGCCTTTGGTGCAGCAACTAGGCCTTTCTGTTTGTCTAGATGTAGGTCATGCTTGGAAAAGTTACGGCGGCTTATTGCCTTTTATGTCTGAAGTGTGGCCTAAAGTTGGTGCTATCCATTTGCATGGTCTAAATAGCAAATCTGGACACGATCATTTGGGTTTGCAACCAGAAAATAGAGACAATTTACGTCAGTTTATAAACGCTCTCCTAAATTTTTTACCTTTACGCAGTCCTTCTAAGGGGCCATTGCCTCTCACTTTTGAAGTCTTTTCTCCTGCTGATTGGCTAATTTGTTGGCAAGAATTGAACCGCCTCTATCCTTCGGTACTTACTTATCATCCTAAAGCTGCTTCTTTTGCTGGCTCGTTATAGATAATTTTTGAGGTTATAAATATGATTACTTTAGTTTTGGGTGGCGCCCGCAGCGGTAAAAGTGCTTGGGCTGAGCAATATGCTATGTCTTTAACCGATAAGGCGGAAGAACGCTGTTATTTGGCCGCCGGAGTGGCTTGCGACGACGAGATGGTTAGACGCATAAAAAAACATCAAGAACGACGCCAGCAACGCTTTTATACTATTGAAGAACCTTATAATTTAGCTAAATGTCTTGAAGAAATAAAGTCTCCCACTAAAGTTGTGCTTATCGATTGTTTAACTACTTGGCTAGGCAATTTAACTTACAGAGATTCTTTGCACTATCAGTCTGAGTCTGGATTAACTAGAAATATTGATGATAATATAGACTGTTTTCCTGAAATTAAAAAATTGGGCCAAGCCGTACAGCGAGCTACTTTTGACGTGATCATGGTATCCAATGAACTCGGTTTGGGCATTGTTCCAGCTGAAGCAGAAACTCGTCTTTTTAGAGATCGTCAGGGGCGTTTAAATCAATACATAGCTTCCTTAGCAGATCAGGTAATTTTTACTATAGCAGGTTTACCTTTAGCCCTAAAAGCACCAGGAGAAAAAGGCTGCCCCTTGAAAATATTTGGACAATTTAGAGCTATTTAATGCTATTTTTGTCTTTTTATACCGAAAATGTTTCAATATATAGTGTGTTTTTGGTATAATAGGTGGTGGCTAAGAATAGACAAAGTAAACTGTTGGTTATTTAGAGGTAGGCTAAAATGAAAGAGCTGTTTGGACTGACTTCAGCTTTCAGGATGTTCAGCATCTTGCCATGTTGGGGAGAAAATTCAACTAAGTATGGTCGCGTGCTGGTGTGGAGTCCGCTAGTTGGATTAGTTATCAGTTTGCTGTGTACTTTACCTTGTGCTTTTATAATGTGGACTGTGTGTGGAGGCAGCCCTTCCGATGTGCTTACTCCTAGCACTGAGATGCTTCCGAGAGTTGCTATTTTATGCCCTTTGGCTGCCGTATTGGGAGCCATTTTATATGTAGGGCTTGAAGCTTTTTTGACTAGAGCTTTCCATTTAGATGGTTTAGCCGATACTTTTGACGGTTGGGGCGGTGGCTGGAATAAAGAAGATACGCTCAAAATAATGCGTGATCATAATATCGGTACTTTTGGAACGGTCGCTCTGATAAGTACATTGTTGGCTAAAGTGGCCGGTGTGGCTATTTTGCTTTTATGCTTCGGCTTGCGAGAATTGGTACTTATTCCAGTTTTAGCCCGCTTGTTTATGGTAGCTCAGGCTGCTTTTAATAAGTACGCCCGTGAAGAGGATAGCTTGGCTGGCAAGGTAATAAATGATGTTAAATGGATGCACGTTGAACTGGCTGCTATTTTAGTTATATGCATATTTTGGTTCTCTGATATAATCGGTAACGACCGGCTTAAATTGCAATTCTATTGGCATTTTGCTGGCCATTTAGATAACTCGTATGTGTGTTTTGCTTTAGGAACTATATTAACTTGGCTTATTGCTCTTATCAGCCGTCAGCGCTTAGGAGGAGTTACTGGAGATGTGCTGGGAGCTACCGTTGAGTTGAATGAGACGCTTATGCTTTGGAGCGCTGCTTTAGTTGCTTTACTTTTCTGGACCGGGCTTTATATCTAAATTTTAGCTAATACACAATCTAGAGATGCGGCTGTTGGATTCTATGTCCATACAGCCGCATTTTCACTTAGTTAAAGCGCATTACTGCTATGCTACCTTTGTGGACTACTATTTGTAGAACTAACTTGTCGTAATAGTAAATACGTACATCTTTACCTACTCCAGCTTCGATACGATCGGCTTTACCCAGCACTTCCGCTATTTTGGCTTCAGAATCGCCGCTTTTGAGTACCGTTTTACCATTGGCTTCTAATTGGCTGCCTACGATAATTTTGGCCAAACCATTTTTAAATAAAATTTGTGGATCGCTTAAATTAGCTGGAGCGCCTGGCTTCTTGCGGTAGTTCCATGAATTACCTTTTTTAGCTTTAAAAGTTGGTTGACCAACCTCTTGCAAAACTTGTTCTTGAGTCATACCTGGAGAGGCAAGCCTGATGGTGTATTTTGCTCCATTTTGTTTAGCTTGAGCGACGGTATTGAAGCTACATAATAAGCAACATATTGATAAAATAAAAAGTATTGCACCTAAGCTAATTTTTTTCTTTTTCACTATTGGCCACACTTTCTTGACGAATGTTTCTCAATAGCTCGAACTTCTCTTTGCAAGTCGTATTCCTCTAACTTTTTTGGCAGGGAGAGCAGTTCAAGCAGTTAATTAGAGAGAGATCTTGAGATTAGAGCTGTTTTTTGGCAGTCTGTTTTGTTTCAAAAATCAAATAATTTAACTTAACATAAGCTGGGACGTTTGCTAAAACCGTATCTTGCGATTAAACAGCCGCGTCTCTTTTGTAAGGTGGAGTGTCCACATGAAATTTAACTTAGTAGCTTCTTGTGCTTTAGGGCTAGAATCTGTAGTAGCTCGCGAATTGAACAACTTAGGTATGGCAGATGTACACGCCGATAATGGGCGGGTTAAATTTACGGGAGACGAATCGGCTCTCTGTCGGGCTAATTTATGGTTACGCAGCGCTGATAGAGTTTGGTGGAGTTTGAAAAAATTCCCTTGCGCCAATTTTGAAGAACTATTTTTAGGCGTCAAGTCTATCCCTTGGCCAGAACTTATGCCAGTTAATGCTGAATTTCCGGTAGATGCCCATACTTACAAGTCTTTGCTTACAAGTTTGCCGGCTATTCAGAGGACGGCCAAAAAATCCATAGTGGAAGTTATGCAAGCTCGCTATCGCCGTACTGTTTTAGATGAGAGTGGAGCCCATTTTCCAGTTAAAATATTTTTGGTTAATGATGAATGCGAAGTTCTTTTAGATACTTCTGGTTCTGGTTTGCATAAACGTGGATACCGTACTTGGAACGCTCCGGCTCCTTTACGTGAGACGTTAGCGGCCGGCTTGGTACAATTGAGCTACTGGAATAAAGATAGAGTTTTGATTGATCCTTTTTGTGGCTCTGGTACTATTTGTATTGAAGCAGCTATGTTGGGGCTCAATATGGCTCCCGGACTGACTAGAAAATTCGCCGCCGAAGGCTGGTCTTTTGTCGGTGCCCAAGCTTGGCAAAATGCTTTAGAAGAAGCTGAAGATCTTTTCGATCGTCAGACAACTTTGCATATTGCTGGGTTTGATAATAATCCCAAAACTTTAAAGCTGGCTCGACTTCACTTGCAACAGTGTGGCTTAGAAGATCGGGGCATCCATTTTCAAGAACGCGATGTGAGAGATTTTTCCACTTCAGCCAAATACGGAGTAGTTATCACCAATCCGCCCTATGGCGAGAGGCTTTTGGAAATAGAAGAAGCGGAAGACTTGTATGCAGTTTTGGGCAATTTGCGAGCCAAACTGAGTGATTGGTCTTTCTATATCATTTCTTCTCATCCAGAATTTGAAGCTTGTTTTGGTGCTAAGGCCCAGCGCAAACGCAAATTATACAATGGTATGATCGCTTGCAACTATTTTCAATATCCTGGCCCCAAACCTAAAAACTAGGGCTTTAGTATAAAAGGTCATAAAAAAAAGGCGCTCTATGATTACTTACTATCAAAGCATAGGGCGCCCTTTTTATGACAGTTCAACAACCATAAGGTCTCAACGATAAGTGCTATTGTAACAAACTGGAAAGTACTTTAGCAGCTGGATCCTGAGGATCTATTTCCAGGCAACGGCGTAACGAAGCTCTGGCTCCGTCGAAGTCACCAGTTTTGTATTGCATAAGAGCCATGTTATAGCAAGCTTCTCTATGATTAGGATCAAACTTTAAAGCCAACTTAAATTCGCGGCAAGCTTGATCTAAGAAACTTTCAGTTTCGGACATAGATAGACCCAGAGTAAAGTGGACGTCAGCTTGTTTGGGATCGGCCTTAAACTCTTTGGCAGCATGTTCTGGTCTGCTGAAAAGCTTTTTCAACCAGCGCATAATAGGGGACTTCTCTTCTGGTGTTTCTGACTTTTTAGAAACGTTACCCTTATCTATTTTAGTACGTACAGAAGACTTAGCAAAACGACGCACCTTAAACTGAGGTTGATTGTCGTACTCCTTGCGCTTTGCTTTATCGTTAAGAACATTGTAAGCTTCGATCAGTTCTTTCATTTTCTGATCAGCTTCATTTTTCATATCAGGATTGGCATCGGGATGATACTTTTTAGAAAGCGCTCTATAAGCTTTCTTAATCTCTTCCGGCGAAGCGATAGGCGCCACACCTAAAACTACATAATAATCTCGTTTAGCCAACTTATGCCTCTTCTCTATCGCCAGACGCAGCGAAAATAACGTGGTCTGCAGCTTGTGATTGCTAGACAAAACGGGGATAAGAGCTTGCTCTGTGTTGTTAAAACAGAAGATTATGCTGCCTATCTCCGCTGCGGATGACGTCTCAACCGCATTTTTTATCTCTTTTCACAAACTGTTAGTCGTTGACAGTTTGTGTAAATTTACTCGACGGACAAGCCCGCAGCATTTCTGCGCACTTTCTGAAAAGCCCTGCCAATAGCGCCAAGAGCAGTTGGGAGCAAAAGTTAAAAAAGTCTCGGCAGGCAAAGCTGCTGTTTAAAAAGAAGCTCTGCAATTTAGTATTATCAAAAACGCTAACGAGAAATTTTGGAATAAAATTATGCACAACTTGGAAGAATATTTAGCCTATCGTACTTGGCTTAATGAACATGAATTGTCCACAATTAGTCCTGTTCTAACTAGGCAGGAGCGCTTTTCTGAAGCAGAGATGAATTTGCTTAAAAATGACCAAAACTTGGTCATAGAAACTGATTGCCCGCAAGTCGTTTTAGATTGTGCTGTATGTGGAATTAGTCCTAAAAACATTTTTTTTAGAACTAATGACGCTTGGGATAAGTTTATAGCTAAATTACAAGGGAAGTGCCGCTTTTTATTAAGTAGGCAAGAAGATGTAAAAAAAATCGACTCTTTGGTTGAACCTTATTTGCCAATAGGCCATTTAGAAACTATAGCTATCGATCTAAAAATCGGCAAGCAAACTAAAGGAACTTTTTCTGATACCAATATTGAAGAATTTTCTAGTTGGATAAGATTTTCACGCTGTCTGGCTGTACGCAGCATCTTTATCTCTTGGGAACGAGTGGATGATTGGGCGGCAGCTGCTCGCAGTGCTTTTAGCTTAATAAAAAAGATTCGCTCCGACATGCCATGCTTATTTACTTCATTTTGCTTGGAAGGCATAGTCGAACCGCTAAGGAGAGAAAATGGCAATTTGCTAAAAACTATGCAAATGTTGGCAGCTCTTAACGATACTTCTTTATATGCCAACTTCTATATAAAATAAATTAAAGCCGGATTTTCTCAGAAAATCCGGCTTTGACGTTTTAATAATAGCTTAGTCCTACTTTTTGCGATAAGGTGTGTCTTCTAAAGGTAAGCTCTGGCGGAATTTGCCATCAAGACGATAATAAGCGTGGGCACAAGCCGGAGCTGTGGGAATCATACATAATTCGCCGCAACCTTTAGCTCCCAGCGAATAGGGCAACTCGTCACCCTTGGCAGGACGGCAGAGAATTACTTCCAGTTCCGGAGCTTCTGTAGCTCTCATAAAGCCTATGGTGCCAAATTTATTTTGAGGCCGACCATCAACACAAGTAAACTTTTCACTCACGCCATAACCTATGCCCATGAGCATACCGCCCTCGATTTGGCCCTCTACCGATTGGATATTTACTGGCACCCCCACATCGAAGGCAGAGATGGCTTTTTCTATACGTCCCTGGTCGTTGAGAATAACTACTTGAGCTCCATAAGAATAGGAAACGTGACTTATGGGATTATCTTTAATAGCTCCCAGAGGATCGGTTTGTACAGAGTATTCTCCTAAAAATTCGCGTCCTTCCAAGTCTGAAAGAGTGTGGCCGTCGGCTAAAGCTTGCTTGAGCTTTTCACCTACACGGCGAGCTGCTTCTCCAGTAACTACCGTTTGGCGCGAGGCTGTTGAAGTTCCGGAATTTGGTGTACGCACAGTGTCAGCATTTTCAAAAACGAAGAGGGCTGGATCCAAATTTGAAACATGACAAATTTCAGTTAAGACCATCTGGCCGATGCCTTGTCCCATACAAGCAGCGGAAGTGCGAATATGAATTTTGCCTTTTTCCACAGATAAAAGTACGCGACCAATATCTTTTTTACCCATACCTGTACCAGAATTTTTAAATCCACAAGCTAAGCCTGCGTAAGGATGGGCGTAATAAATATCTTTAATAGCGTCTAAACAAGCGGCCATATTGGTATTGGGATCGGCCTTTTGGCCATTAGGCAATCTATCACCAGGTTTAATAACATTGCGGCGGCGAAATTCCCAAGGATCAATACCCACTTTTTCAGCTAAAAGGTTGATATTCATTTCGGTGGCAAAGCAACTTTGAGCTACACCAAAACCTCGAAAAGCACCGGAAACAACGTTGTTTGTATAAACTGACATGCCCAAAATATCGATATTTTGATAATTGTAAGGGCCAGCTGCGTGGGTGCAAGCTCTGTGTAAGACAGGGCCTCCCAAGGAAGCGTAAGCGCCAGTATCGGCAATAATGAGCGCTTTCATGGCGGTTAGGTAGCCATTCTCATCGCAAGCTGTTGTAAATTCCATCTCCATGGGATGGCGCTTGACGTGGTAGTTGAGTGATTCTTGGCGGGAATATTTTACTTTGACTGGCTTTTTTAAGATCCAGGCGGCCAATACTGCGTACTGTTGCACGGACATATCTTCTTTGCCTCCGAAGCCACCGCCCACTAAAGGAGCCCGGCAGTGTACTTTTTCCGCTGGCAGTTGCAACATTTGTGCACATTCGCGCTGTACGTCATAGACAGATTGACTGCTGGTGTAGACTAGTAAGCCGTCCTGGCCTTCAGGAAGAGCTACACAACACTCTGGCTCCATAAAGCCGTGTTCTTGCCAAGAAGTTTTGTATTTGCGAGTAACAACATATTTAGAATTTTTTATGGCTGTTTCAGCGTCGCCGCGAACTAAGTTGGCACGGCTCATAATGTTGCCATCGGGATGTATTAAAGGAGCATCGCCGCGCAGAGCTTCGAAAGGACTAGTTATCGGAGGAAGCTCAGTATATTCTACTTCAACTAAAGAACATAGTTCATCAAGATATTCTTTTTTATCAGCAACTACAATGGCTAAGACATTACCTACGTAACGGGTGGTATCGCCTTCACCCATAATTACGTCCCAATCTTGTTTAATGTGGCCGATCTTATTACAAGGAACATCGGCCTTTACTAATACGCGTAAACAGTGGGGATGGGTTGTTGCTTTAAGTGTATCAATTTTATTGATGAGAGCTCGCGGATATTTCGAGTAGACCGGCTTAGCATAGACCATGCCTTCGAAAGTAAGATCGTCAGCAAAAAGTCCAGAACCATTTACTTTCTCGGCTGCGTCGAGACGTTTAGCATGTTCGTCCATATGCAAGCTGGTCGGAGCTGGGGGAATCTCTTTGCGCTCACGGAAAAATTCGGCCGCTAAAAGTATAGCTTCTTCGATCTTTTTATAGCCGGTGCAACGACATAAATTGCCACGAATGGCTTGTTTTACTTCAGCTCGAGTCGGATTTAAATTGGTATCCAGTAAACTTTTGGCTGAGATTATCATGCCGGGAATACAAAAACCACACTGTACGGCACCGGCTTGCGCGAAACAATGCTCATAAATGCGCATCTCTTGTGGATCTATGCCTTCAACGGTGACAATTTTTTTGCCTTGTAAACGGCTTAGCGTCATTAGACATGCCTTAGTCTTTTTGCCGTCGACCAGTACTGTACATGTGCCACATACACCTTCGCTGCACCCATCTTTGGCAGCGGTCAAATGGAGATCGTCGCGCAGGAAAGCAAGTAACTTTTTGTCTTGCTCCGAGGTATACTCCTTGCCATTTATTAGCACTTTAAACATGAGCCGATCTCCTTAACAAAAATGGTTGTTATGTAATTTCAAAAACAGAGCGCCCTTTGCAGAACGCTCTGTTTTTTTTCTTTGAGCTGAGCTTTTTAGAACAGCTTATAGGTTAGATGCCTTGACTGCGTAAGAATTCACCCAGCAAGTTGAGGCATACAGTTTTACGATATTCGGCACTGACGCGGCCACGGGTCAAGACCAGTTTCTCGCTATAAGCTTTAAGAAGTTCTTCCTTATATTCTTTGGCTTCAGCTAAGGTTTTGCCAATCATATGGGCTTCAATTTCTTTGAAGCGCAACACAGTGTCGGCAACGGCGCCGAAAGCAGCACTGAAGCGGCAAATTTTACCTTCTGCGTCAAGATTGAGCAAACCGGCAAAGGATACGCGAGAAATGGCCAAGGCGTTACGGCCGCCGACTTTCTCGTAATAGTAATTGTCAAGACCGGCTTTGGGAATTAAAACTTCGGCAATAAGTTCATCTTCAGCCAAATCGAGTTTTTTGCGTCCTAAGTAGAATTTGTCAATATCAACCAAGCGCTCGCCGCGCAAGCTAACTAAGCGCAATTTAGCGTCGGTAACAAACTCTATAAGTACGGAATCTGCTTTAGCTGAGCCATTGCCTATATTGCCACCAAAGGTGCCAGCGTTGCGAATAGCCGGAGCAGCAATACGAGAGACGGCCTCTTTCATAAGCTGAGGCACTAAATCGGAAGCCAGCGCCTCGGTGAAAGTTACAGCAGCACCGATACGGATGTAATTTTCATCTTCTTTAATTTGGCGCAACTCTTCAAGCTTGCCCAAGAAAAGATAGTTCACGCCTTTGCGATTTTCGACCATAAGGTCGGTGCCGCCCGCGTAAGGAACTACATCGTGCTTAGCTTTGATGTCTAAAGCTGCGTGTAAATCGACAGGAACGTATCCGTTTACCATAAGCCCTCTCCTTCTTCAGCGGCATTCTTCACAGCGTTAACTATGGCATTGTAGCCGGTGCAACGGCACAAATTGCCGGAAATGCCGACGCGAATTTCTTCTTCGCTGGGATGCTGGTTGGCTGAAAGAATAGACTCGGCGGCTAAAACCATGCCTGGAGTGCAAAAACCGCACTGTACGGCGGAAACTTCGGCGAAAGCTTTATCTAGCACTTTGAAGCGCTCGGTTTCGCGGTAGCCTTCCATGGTGACAACTGTGCTGCCGCTGATAGCGCCCATGGCTACACAGCATGAGTTGATAAGTTTGCCATCTAAAATAACTGAACAAGCGCCACATTCTCCCTCTTTACATCCACATTTTACGGAAGTGCAGCGGTAGGTATCACGCAAGACGTCCAGCAATCTGTCGGTGGCTGAGCCGTTATAAACGACTTCTTTGCCATTCAGGACGAATCTTATATCGTTCATAATATTAGGCTTTCTCCTTTGTAAGCACCTTGATAGTGTCTTCAGCAGTGAAGGGGATGTGATTGAGAGTCACGCCACCCATAGCTTGTTCGAGGGCTTCCACATAAGCGCTGGGAATGCCGACCAAGGGAAGCTCACCGGCACCTTTGGCACCGTAAGGGCCGTCAGGGTATTTGTCAACATGGAGTTGGCATTTGAGGACGGGTACGTCTACGCTGGTAGGGATAAGGTAGTCGGAGAAGGAGTTGTTGCGGATACGTCCTTTGTTGTCATAGTTCATAAACTCGGTAGAGGCGTATCCTATACCTTGCAACAAGCCGCCTTCCATCTGGCCCATAACGATATTGTAATCGATAGGGGTACCTACATCGAAGGAAGCGTAAGCACCTAAAACTTTGCCTAAGCCTGTGTAAGTATCTACTTCAACTTCGATAGCCTGAACGCCCCAAGCGTAAGTAGGATAAGCGTCGCCTTGGAACTTATCGATATAGAAAGGAATCATAAAGTCGGGCTCTACGAAACGCTCTTCGACCATTTGATCTTTACCGTCTTCCCACTGACTGCGCAACTTAATAGCCGCCTTGCGCAGCAATTCGCCTACTACCATGAGGGAGCGAGAAGCTACGGTGGGGCCGGAGTCGGGAACGCGTGAAGTGTCTGGGTGATCATAGAATACTTTGTTTAAAGGCAAATTGAGCTCGTGAGCCACGATCTTGGGGAAAGTCGTGCGTAAGCCTTGGCCGATTTCGCCGTTGCAAGCCAAAATTTCGACGGTACCATCTTTGTACTTGCGCAAACGAACTACAGCTTTAATAAAGTCGCGCTCGCCAGAACCGGTAAAGCCGGCGCCGTGGAAGTGCATAGAAATGCCTATGCCTTTGCGATAACGTCCACTTTGAGGCTTAGAGTATTCCTCGTGTTTGCGGCGATAGTCGCAAGCTTTATCCACTTCTTCGATCATTTCGGGAAGAGGAACGGGGAAGTGATACATACCGGAAGTAGAAGTCCGGTCGCCCTTTTTAACTAAATGGGCTTCTCTAAACTTCAAATCGTCTATACCCAAATCGCGAGCGATATGGATCATGATCATTTCTACGGCAAAGAAAGTCTGAGGAGCTCCGAAGCCGCGATAAGCGCCGCTGGGAGTGGTGTTGGTTTTTAAAGCGCGTCCGCGTACATGCAAATTTTCAATGTTGTAAACGCCATCGGCGCAAATCAAGCCGCGTTGCAACACTACAGCTGACAGCGTAGTGTAGGCACCGGCGTTGAATTTAACGTCGATATCCATAGCGGTCACTTTACCATCTTTTACAGCTACTTTGTAGGTGCAAAGGGAAGGATGACGCTTGGAGGTAAACTCTAAATCTTCGCGGCGGCCGAATACGCAACGCACAGGCTTACCAATGGCTTTGGCAGCGACAGCCACTTGGCAGCCCAAAATAGACGGGAAGGCTTCTTTACCTCCGAAACCACCACCAGTTACGTCTTGATGGACATGAACATCGGCTGGGCCGCAACCTAAAGCGCGCATAATGGCACCGTGCACGTAGTAGGCACATTGCATAGAGCCGTGGACGTACATTCTGCCGCCCTCTTCCGGCTCGGCCATCATACCTTGGGTCTCGAGATAAGTTTGATCCTGGTAACCAGTCTCAAATTCTTCTTCGTAAACTTTATCGGCTTCTGCGAAGGCTTTTTCGACGTCGCCCTTGCCATACTCGTAATTAAAGAAAGCCTCGTCGGCTTTACGCAAATCGAGTACAGGCTCGAGCTCTTCGTATTCTACTTCGGTATTTTTAATAATGTCTTCGCAAACCGCTTCGTCAGGGCCGCAGACCATACCGATAGGCTCGCCGATATATTCCACCGTTTCGCGGGCATACACGGGAGTATCGTCACGTACGATATTTACGTTGTTGTCTCCGGGAACGTCATTACGATCTACATAGTAGTAGCCGTCGGGAAGTTCCGGCAATTTTACGCCCAGCAATTTAGCTTTAGCATATTTGGAGCGAAGCATTTTGCCGCAAAGAATACCGTGTTTGTCAATATCTCCCACGAAGATGCTGCGTCCGGAAATTTTGGGCGCATGATCTTTCTTTACGACAGATTGAGAGATGGTTTCCATTCAATCTCCTCCTTTGTCAGTCGCATTATTTTTGTTTAAAATTTTACGCAAACAATTCTGATATTGGTCGCGGGTATCTAAATCTGTCCAGCAGCCCACATCATCTACATTTACAGTGTGCACTGATTCTTCATGAAGTCGCCAAAACCCGCGCAATCCGTCGTCCCCGTCAAAATTAAGAATTTCTTTTATAAAAGAAGAGGCTATTAAAGGTGGATGCTTGCGATAGCCTTGCAAAAGAGGAAAAACAATAAAGTCGTCCTCCTGTGGCATAGCTCTAAAAATTGCCAAATAGGTCTCTTTATCGATCATAGGCATATCGCCAGGCAAAAGAAAAAAGGCCAGACACTCTGGCATAGACTTTAAGCCAATCTTTAAAGAGGTGAGCATGTCCGTTTCGGCATAGTGTTGGTTGTATGCTATAACGAAGCGATTGCCTACATAGCGTTTTCGCAAAAGGTCTTCTAACTCTCGCCCTCGGTAGCCCAACACTACGACAATTTTTTCCACTCCTGCTAATAGCATGGAATCGATAGTATTTTCAAGGACCGTCTTACCACGCAAAGGCATAAGCATCTTTAATTCACCCATGCGGCTGGATAAGCCAGCGGCTAAAATTAAACCATTGATATGAACAGGTTGCGGCGCAAGTTCAACGGCGGCTACTGGCTTAGACAAAGACTATTCTATCCTTTCCAATTGGTTTTTTTCCGGAGTGTTTTATAATCGAGCCCATTTATCTAAAAAATGTGGCAATTTCTAGACTAAGGAAGTTCGGCGGAATAAAGTTTCGAAGCGAACTTGGGCTATATCATTGAGCTCTTGTTCGTATACTTGGTAGGCACGCATCAATTGCTCGCCCTTTTCAGTGAGTTTGGTGTGGCCACCTTTGCTGCCCCCATGCTGGCGACTGACAATAGAGTAGCCGACCTCTTTTTCTAAACAATTGATCATGTTCCAAGCTTTGGCATAGGATAAGCCCATATGTATACAAGCCTGGCGTACTGAATTCAAATCAGCTATCAAAAATAAAAGCAACTTCAGGCGAGCATTAAAAATAATTTGTTCGCTTTCAATATTTACTTTGATAACTGGTGAGAGCAATGAATCATTGTGAGCTTTCAGGTGGCGCTCAAGTTGCTCTTCATTGTGTACATTTAGGAGCACGCCTTCATCTTCTACAGACACCCAATGGCGCCTGACGCCGTATGTGTCAATAGCTCCGCGTAAACCACCATTGCCGACATAGGCCAGAATACGATCCCATATATCATGGCGCAAAATGATGGGATGGCCTCCGCGACCGTGACAAGAAGGAGCCACTATAGGAGCATCACAGCTAAGTATGGCCTTGAGAGTGGAAGGGAAGAACATGGGGGTATTTACAGGAGTAAAAACTACCCGCTGACACTTATTTTTTAAGTAAGCAAGTCCTTGTTTTAGAGAAGCTAACAGCTCAGGTTGTTCGCAATTGTCGGTATGCAAAAAAATAACGCCGCTACTAGCTATTTGATGAATAACTTCCGCTTCTCTAGTTCCGGTGACAATAACGATAGGAAAAACATTCGCTTGCTGTAAAGTAAGCACGATTCGCTTCACTACAGGTATAGAGCCTACTATCTTCAGAGGCTCAGCACTTTTTTTGCTGGCGGCTGCTATGATGCCGCCTGTAGTTCCGAAGTATGTCATATTTTTTCTAAATCTCGCTATCTTCCGTATGATAGGCTGTAGAGTTTGTTCTTTGCAAGTTATTATAGATAATATATCGATTACAATATGGAGCAAGATATTTTTGTTGGGTAGATTTGCGGTCAAAACGTACTTTTATATGAAAATATGCATGTATTCAACGATTTATGCTAAAGTACACCCTGTGTTTTTGAAGTTCTGTTAATGAAACGGAAGGTTGCTTTTTATGGGTGATATGCTTAATTTTTACGCCAACAAGAAAGTAGTACTTCTCTCTGAATTGCGTTTCGGCTTATTATTACGCAAAATTGTTCATTTGGATTTAGTAGAAATCGCCGAGTGGATGAAAGACAAAGAATTGGTTCGTTATGCGTTTGGTGCTAAAACTTTAAGCGATTATGATTACCATTTTGCTTCCAATAGTTATATGCGCTTAGTTAGCAATCCCAACTCGCCTTGTTATTTCTTGGCTGTTTGTGATATCCACTCTAAAATTTTGGGTTTAGGAAAATACGATTTGCGCGACATGGAAGGAGTTGGCAAAGTGGCTTTGTCAGGCTTGATGATGGGGCGAGACAACCGTAGTCGCGGTATTGGCACTAAGGCTATGGCTCTAATGAATCGTTTCCTTTTTGAAAACGAAAAAGTCGATTTAATAGAAATAGAAACAGCTGATTACAATTTGAGAGCTCAGCATTGCTTCAAAAGATTAGGTATGGAAGAGTGTGAAAAATTGTACAGTTTGGAAGGAATAGTAGGTTATGGTCTGGGGGACAATGATGCTCCGAAAATTTTTATGCGTCTTCCTAAAGAAAAGTATTTTGCCGAATTGGCAGCTGTAAATGGTATTTTGCCTCAGGATCAGCTGCCTAAATTTAAAGAAGCTATAGATACAAAAGCTCCTTAAGTTATAGATTCTCTATAAAGAAATTGGCCGGTTCTTATTAAAAAGAACCGGCCAATTTTTTGTTGTGCCAACAATAACTATTTGCTTTGCTGCTCCAACTTTATCCAGAGAGCTTTGATGTCTTCATTGTCATTCACGTCTACACCAATAGCAAAGGCAGTTGTAAGTGCTTTCCCTTGAGCGCCGCGCAATGTCAGCCAACCGCAAATTTGAGCTGGGCTGGGGCCTTGGGGCAAAGAAACAGTGTTAAACTCTGGAAGTTTACCATCTTTAATAGAAATAGTATTACCGTTAATTTCTACTTTACTGTAAGTCTGGTTCTTACTGGCCCAAGGGCTGGCGGATAACCAAGTTGTTGCTTGTTTACTGTCGGCAAAGCTCAGAAAAGTATTAAAAGCTACTCTACCTTTAAAAGCTTTAGCCAATTGCAAACCAAGTTGCTTGAAAGTATTTTGGTTGGCGCCATTAAAGCTGGCAGCCATTATAAGAGGTTGCACTTGAGCATCTTCAGAGGGACCTAAATTGCGCCAACCTAAGTTAGGTACAGAAAATAAGTCCAGAATTTCGGTGCTGCCACTTATGGTTGAGGGAGCCGGATCAACTTTGGTTAGAAGAGCGGCTGCATCTACTGAAGAAGCGGCTAGCTTGGATAATTGGCTCTTATATTGCTTAGGCAAAATCAGACGGCCCGACCAAGATTCTGCATCGGTGGCTTTGTTAAGATGCAAAACGCTTTCGGCAGGTAATTGGCAAGGAATCTCGCTGAATAATTTGCTAAAGGTTGCACTTTGGCAAACAAGCTGAAAGCTGGTCTCTTGAGCTGGAGTTAAATTAAGAGCTTCACTTTTTGGAGTTTGCTCTTGCAAAATAGTTGTAGTTACTTCTGGAGCGGACATCCAGACTTGAATATTTTTGAATGCCGACAGTGTGGAACATTCAGGCAATTGCTCTTGCACATTAGCTATAGCGATAATGAAAGGAACATCAATTTTAAACGTGCTGGGTAACTCTTGCAAACTCAGAGGAATATTGCGGCTGTCTAACTCTTGAGCCAACTTGCCGGAAGCGGTAATGGTATTCTCATAGTATGAGCCGTTGGCTTGGTTGTCGTGTGAGGGATCTTGCGCTTGCATTTTCGCCGAAATATCAGTTTGTTGCAAGGCATGTAAAACGTTGGGAGTATCTTGAAGAGAAGCCAAACGCTCTTGAGTGATAATAGATAAATCGCGAGTATCACGCTCAGGTAAATTGGAAGCTGCTTTGGCTCCAGAACCGTTGCTGCCGGAAAGCTGAGAATTGGCTAAGGCTAAACCAGTAGCTGAATTGTAAACTGTTTTATGATGTTTGCCCGTACAAGTAATAGTAAATTGGGAGCTATCGCCTGTATAAACCGCTTGGCCTCCGTCAGGGCAGGGAGGAAAAGGAGAAACTGAAGATGGATAAGCCGACTTCTGGTTCCAAACTTCTTCAATATTTGAAGCTAAATCGAGCACATAAGCCTGACATTGTGGGGTTGTGGTCAAATTCTCCGGTCTATCTTGGGGCATAAGAGCCACCAAAATACGGGCGTCTGGATAACTTTTCGATAATTCGCCGTTTTTAAAATCGGCTATTAGGCCGCAGCGATCGCGCAAAAAAGCACTTACTTGCTTTGGAGTCCCCTCAAAAGCCAAAGGCGACGAGGAAGGTACTAAACCGACAAAGGGCGATTCTGCTGGAGTAAATAAAAAACTGAAAATTCTGCCGATTAGCCATATACACAAGTATAGAATAAATATTATCGCTAAGATTGCGACGGCTAGTCTCTTTCGATTGAGTTTACTGTTACTTAAATAGTTTAGTATAGTGGCTGTTTTCAATGTTCTTGACCAATAGGCTGAAGATGAGGACGTCGACATCTGAAAGATGCCCGGCGACACAGTAAATGATCAATCAGCTAAATAATGTAATTCCTTGGCTTATAAATTGCGAGCTGCTCTTTATTGTATAAGCGGCACAGACGGGCCCTCTGCTTCTATCTAAAGAGGTTTTTCCCTACCGTTTCTTACGTGGCGTTTACTTCCGGAAATTCTGCAGGGTAGAGAGCTTTTTCTATAGAAAAATGGCTCTAATTAAGGCAGAAAAGGAAGCTTGAGGAGCGGTGCTGTTTTTTGGATACAAACCGATTAAACTTGTGTTGTTTGATATTGGCGGAGTTTTTGTTGAGGCTGAGTTAGATCGTTATGTACAACTAGGATGTGCAGCCTTTCAGACTAATCCCAATTCTCTACGCCGTGAAATTGCCTATAAACTTCCTGATTTTGAGATGGGAAAGCTAGATTCAGAGGGCTTTTGGCGAGAAATAGGTGAGAGTTTGTGGCAAAGCGGGGAAGGATGCCGCAGCATTGTCAATAATTGCGCCGACTTCTGGAAGAATATCTTTCGCGCTACTCTTACTATTGATGAACGTCTGTTGCAAGTAACGGACGAATTGCGCAGCAATGGTTGTGCTGTAGGTGCTTTAAGTAATACTATTGCCGAACATGCCGATATTTTGGAAGAAGTAGGCTTTTATAAACATTTTGATCCTTGCATTCTTTCTTGTCGAGTGGGAATGCGCAAGCCGCAAGCGGAAATTTTTAAGCTCGCTGCTCAAGTGGCTGGAGTTCCACTTAAGCAATGTCTTTTTGTTGATGACCAGAGTGGCAACATTAAGGCAGCTAAATCGGCGGGTATGGATGGTTTGGTTTTTACTTCCGCTGAACAGCTTTATAAAGATTTAGTGCGAAAAAAGCTATTGCATGTAAATTAAAAAATGTATGCCAACAAAAAAAGCTTCTGCCGAGAACTTTTCGTTCAAAAAACAGAAGCTTTTTTCATTCTTTATAAGTTCAGAAACTACTTAGCTTGGCTGGCCGCTTCGGCAGCTTTTTGATAAGCTTCGTCCTGAGGTACGACTTTTTTTTCGCGCTCACGTCCGTAAGTTTCAGTAATTTCTTTCAAGCGCCACTCAATATGAGGGGTGAACATTTCACGGCGGAAACGCCAGCTCCAGTTGCCTCTGGCTTTACCAGGATAGTTCATACGGGCTTCTTTGCCCAAACTGAGCAAATCTTGAGCCGGTACGATGGCTACTTTAGCTACAGAAGCGAAAATGCCGCGAATCATTGTCCAAGCTACATCCCAACCGTCGGTAGAAAAATAGCGGCGCAAATAATCTTTTTCCTTTTCGGAAGCGTCATTTTCATACCAGCCGCGAGAGGTGTTATTGTCGTGGGTGCCAGTATAAGCTATGCAATTGGCTGTGTAATTGTGAGGCAAATATTCGCCTTGAGCACCACCGCCGAAAGCGAATTGCAAAATCTTCATGCCGGGGAAAGCAAAGCCATCGCGTAAAGCAACTACGTCTTCAGTAATTACACCTAAGTCTTCGGCTATAATAGGTAAGTCTTTGCCTAAAGCTTTCTGAATAGCTTTGAAGAAGTCGGCGCCTGGCCCTTTGATCCATTTGCCATTTCTGGCTGTCTTTTCGCCAAAAGGCACAGACCAATAGGCTGCAAAACCGCGGAAGTGGTCGATACGTACATAATCTTGGCGCTTCAAAGCCGCCTTCAAACGCTCAATCCACCAAGCATAACCGGTCTTCTTCATCTTTTCCCAATTGTAAAGGGGATTGCCCCACAATTGACCATCAGCTGCAAAACCATCCGGCGGCACACCGGCGACGGCGGTAGGTACTAAATTTTTGTCAAAGCAAAACAGCGCTGTATTCGTCCAAGTGTCAGAAGAATCCATAGCTACAAAAATAGGCAAATCGCCAATAATTTTAATGCCTTTCTTGTTGGCATAGGTGCGCAATTTGCTCCATTGACGGTCGAAAACCCACTGAATAAAATTACAGCCTTTTATTTCGGAAACTAACTCTTGGCGAGCCTCGCGTAAGGCCTTATCTTTACGGAACTTAAACTCATCAGGCCATTCGCTCCAGGCTTTATCAGAGAATTTCTTTTTTAAAGCGCTGAAAAGAGCGTAGTCGTCTAACCAATTCTTGTTGTCTTTACAGAATTTTCTGTATTCTTTGACCAGAACGCTGTCGCTTTTGTCATCAAACTGGGCAGCTGCTTTATTTAAAAGGGGCAACTTCCATTTGTAAAGTGAGCCGAAGTCTACGGCGTCGGAGCTGGCATTAAATTCCGGGGAACCTATCGCCTCGATTAAAAGCTGACGATCCATTAAACCGTCGGAGACCATATCGTCTAAACTTATTAAATAAGGATTGCCGGCAAAAGTACTGCTACTTTGGTAAGGACTATCACCGTAAGAAGTTGGGCCAAGAGGGAGGATTTGCCAAATGGTTTGCTGATTTTTGGAAAGAAAGTCAACCCATTCGTAAGCTTCAGAGCCGAACGTTCCTACTCCGTATTTCCCTGGAAGTGAGGTAGGATGGAGTAATACCCCGCTGCATCGTTCTAAACCCATATAGAGATAACCTCGCTGAATGTACAAAATGTTTTGCTGCAAGGCCAGATTTGCTTGCTAAGCAAAAATATTGAGGATACAACAAAAAATACCCGATTGCTGGCCGTTTCGTTCCACACTTGAACTTTATCGCCTGCCGAAGAGAGCCATTTTAACTATCACTCATAGTAGACTCTCGATAAATAGAAGAGCTCCTTTCCGTTACGAAAAGAAGCTCTCACAAGTAGTTTTTTTATAAATAGCTTAGTTGCTGCTCAACTCTTTGGTAAGTTGGCAAATCTGAAGATAGGCACCCTTCTTGTCGCACAGACCGCCGGCGGCTCCGCTATTGCGGCAGGAAAGTTCTTCTAAGCCGAGTTTACCAATGAAATATTTGTGCACTTCTTTTTGATCGGCTTTAGGCATACCTTCGAAGAGATCGTTTACCTGGTCTAAGTAGCCGGGAGTATGAGAAGAGCAAGTATGAGCAATGTTAACAGCTTCAGGATACTTATTAGTAATATCTTCTACCCAGTCGAGTTGTTGGAAACCACGCCAGCCTAAGTGCTGAAGATCCCATTTGCCGATCGCTTGGTTGGCCTCTCTCATGACTTCTCCGGCTGATACTTTGCCGCTGAGATTGATAGAAGTAGATCTAATTCCGCCTATAGCGTCCATAATAGTATTCCTTTCGCTTTGCGATAATAGTGTGTCAAAAAGCACTGAAGTAGGGAAAGCTTATGCCGCTTGCTGGCAACAAACGGTACTTCCCCTCTAACTCGCTTGATTATATCACCGCTGAAAGCAATTTTCCCCATTTTATAGGCAAAAATAAGGAAAAAAACTAAAAATTATGCTCAATTAGTTGGCTAAGCTATGCTCATACCAAACGTTAGCCAGAGCAAGCAATACTTCTTTAGTTTGCTCAATCTCTTCAACGCTGGTCCATTCCAGTCTGGAGTGAATATTATGCTGGCCGCTGGACAAATTTGGAGTAGGCAAGCCCATTTCGGTTAAACCAGATCCATCTGTACCGCCTCTAATAATGGTGCGTTCGGGAGTTATGCCCAATTTGCGCATAGCTTCTTCGGCATAATCTAAAGCTCTGGGCTCTTTCACTAAGCCTTCACGCATATTGCGATACTGTTTGGTCACTTTTACTTTAATAGAAGCGCGAGGATTCTCTGCTGCCAAATTTTCGGCAATATTATTGAGCAATTTGGCATATGTTCCTAAAGCTTCGGTTTCAAAATCACGCAAAATGATCTTGATTTCCGTGTAACCAACAGAGCCTTCAAAAGAATAAGGGTGCAAGAATCCTTGGCGTCCCTCAGAAGTTTCCGGAGTGAGTGTCAACTTGGGCATTCTAGCCACAAAATCAGCTCCGATAGTCAAAGCGTTCACCATGTGGCCTTTGCCGTGGGCTGGGTGAGTGTTGATACCTTCTATAGTTACGGTAGCTAAGTCGGCTGAGAAAGTCTCGCAATCGATCATAGAGGTGGCGCCACCATCTAAAGTATAAGCTACATCGGCTTTAATGCGCTCAGGATTCATATGCAAAGTACCTTTGCCGATCTCTTCGTCGACAGAGAATACTAAACGAATTTCGCCATGGGGCACTTGCGGATTCTTAATTAAATATTCGGCAGCTTCTACGATAGCTGTTAAACCAGCTTTGCAATCACTTCCCAAAAGGGTAGTTCCGTCGGTAGTAATAAGAGTATGTCCAATAACTGTATTTAATTCGGGGAACTCTTTGGGATCGAGCTTTTGGGTAGGATCGCCGGGCAAAACTAAAACTTGGCCTTGGTAGTTGGGTACAACTTGAGGTTTGATATTTTTACTGCTGACTTCTGGAGAAGTATCGACATGAGCCAGCCAAGCCATAACTGGAATGTTGGGGCGATTGGCGGGAATAGTAGCCGTAAGAATGCCGTATTCGTCCAAGGTGACGTCTTGGCAACCCATGGCTATAAGCTCTTCTTTGAGGAGCTTGTTAAACTCGATTTGTACTTCTGTAGAAGGACTGCTTACGCTGTCTTCGTCAGAGTGGGTATCAATAGATGCATAGCGACAAAAACGCTCGATTATAGCCATTATTGAATTTGCTATTCTCCTTTATTTTTTAAACTTGCTTGAGTTCAAAGAAAATTGGACACAAACAGCTTGTTAAACTTCTATTCTGAAAATTCTTCAGCTTGTATGAGCATATTATCCGGATCGGTTTGGCGGTCGGCTAACGAAGGAGCAATTCCGATTTTTATGTTTTCTTTGGGAGTGATATTTACGGTATACACTTCAAAACGAGCGCTGCGAGTTTGCTTATGGACGGGAGGATATTGCCAACCATATACTTGATCACGTTTTAAATTAGCTTTAGGTTGAGGTAAATCTACTAAACTTTGGCCTAAACAGAAGCAAGCTTCATCATTTTTTAAGTTGCGGATAGCACAATCGGCTAGATCAACTTGAGCATCTGAATCTGGATCCATAATAGCCAAAGGAGCGATTAACATCATATTATCTTCCCAATATAGCCCCTCAATACTTAATTTCAATTTTAAGTGGAAAGGAGGTAGCTCTTCGTCAATTTTAGTTGGTAAAGAACATATGTTTTTAGGATCAAAGTCATAGAGCCAAGGATTAGGTAAAGGCAATTCTATTACTTTGTATATAGACAATTGATTAGGGAGGCTCTCTTCGGCAAATTGCGGAGGATAAAAATGGTAAAACTTGTTGTTTAACACGCCTAAGGGGCCATAAATTTCGCCTATATTGGCACTATCAATTAGTCGCTGTCCATCTTCAACTTGATCGAGAGTCATGCGCACCACAGGAGGAGAAAAACTATCGAGTAGGCCTTCGTTGTTGAGTTGCATAATCAACTGATCGGGGGAAGATACTTCCCAAAGCAAGTCGTGCAATTGGTTGAGATCGGCAAAGCGGTTTGTGTCTGATAAAAAACGACTAGAAAGGCGCCAACCAGTAATACCTCGGTCTAAGTATTCCAGGAACATATGGGAGGAACCAATATTTACTTCTTGGGCTAAATGGTAGCGCTTGGCATAAGTCCAGGTTTGGTTGCGCCTAGGGCAATCAATATCAAAAGCCCAACATCCGGCAATAGTGCCTATGGGAATGGGAGTCATAGGATCATCGGGCTCTTCCCAAGCCATAATATGTACGGCTTGCTGGTCTCCCATAGAAGCAAAAGGATCGACTATTGTGTGTAAATATGATAAACCGGGTCCAGCTGGCTCTAGGCGCTGGATTTCTAGGCGAACTCGCTTGGCTTGGGGAGACATAGGGCCAAAGAAGAGCAAAATACGATGTTCTGGATAACCAGTCTCTTGGGCTCCTTCTTCGGAAAGCTCAAAGACATCTAATAATGGTTGAGCTCTGTCCAGATCGTCAGTTAGCCAGGCTCGGGAAATTTGTGAACTATTTAAGTCGGGCCAAGCTTTGAGACAAGCGTAGGTGCCTATGGAATCATAGAGGATCCAACCTAAATTAAAATTGATGGCAAAATCTTCACAATCTGAACCTAAGCGCACAAAAGCGCCTAACTTCTTTGCTAATTCCAGACCTTCAATTTTGTCTTTGTACTTCACAAATTTCCATCCTTAAATTTTGGCAAAAAATGGACGCTTTATATACCGTCAAGTTTGGCTCACAAACAAGTAGCCGATTTTTTAGCGCTGGCATCTGGGGAGAGAAAAGTGCTTTAAGGCTCGGCCCAGGGCCATCATGGGGAAGTAGTGGCGATACATAGCATAGCTGAGCATAAAGCCGCGGCTGAGCTCTTGGCCCTGATCTAAGACGGAACCGCTTTTTATTTCGGTGCGAGCACCAGCGCCGTAGCCGGGGAAGCCTGTGCCTGTGTACTCTTTTTGCTCCCAAGTTCCGTCTTTTTGGTTGGCTATAAGCCAATTTAAGCCGCGCAAAATCGCCTGGTCGTAGCTATGATCTTCCAAAGCCAATAAGCCCATGAGGGCCCAGCCAGTCTGACTGGGAGTAGTTTTACCTTGTCCTTTGAGACTAGGATCCATGTAAGTAGCGCAAGATTCGCCCCAACCACCGTCTTCGTGCTGTACGGAAACGAGCCAATCGGCAGCTTTTTTCACCCAAGGGCTTTGCATATCGACGCCGACAGCGTGGAGGGCTGGCAAGATTAAACCTGTACCGTAAATATAGTTGACGCCCCAGCGGCCAAACCAGCTGCCGTCGGTTTCTTGCTCATTGCGCAAATACTCTACGGCTTTGCGAACCATCATGTTGTTGTGAATATTTTGCCCGGCGGTACCGTAAGCCTCAATAACGTGGGCAGTAACATCGGCTGAAGGCGGATCGAGTACTTCACCAAAATCACAAAATGGTATCTGACAAACTAGATCGCAAGTGTTGTCTTTGTCGAAGGCTCCCCAAGCGCCATTACTAGAGCGTAAGGCTCTAAGCCAGCGGAAACCACGCTTCAAAGCCACATCTACTTCCGCTTCGCTGGCAGCTTGGTCGCGGTAGCGCATTAAAGCTATTAAGGCTACAGCCGCATCGTCAACGTCTGGATAGCAATCATTTTCGTACTCGAAGGCCCAGCCGCCGGGCTCAACACCAGGGCTATTTACTTGCCAGTCGCCTCTTGACAAGATTTGCTCATCTAAAGTGTAGCGCAAAGCCTTTTGCACCATTTCCTGTTTTCCGTTAACACCGCAATCGCTTAAAGCTACTAAGCTCAAAACTGTATCCCACACTGGCGAAGTACAGCATTGCAAATAGGTACCCTGTTCAGTTTTGAAAGCCCAAGGCTCGTTGAAGGCTTGCAAACCGGCTTTCATAACTGGGTGTTTTAAAGAATAACCTTGAGTGTACAAACCTACTAAGGCGTAGATCCAAGGAGGCTGAATACCCGCCCAGCAACCGTCATTTTCTTGACGCTCGATAATCCACTGTTCGCAAAGTTTTAAAGCCATTTTGCGCAAAGGCTTAATAGGCGACTTGGTAGTGTAAAGTCCCAAAAGTTTGTCGGCTACGGCAAAGAATTTGCCCCAAGGGGTAGTTGCTTTGGGCAACGAGTAGTCCATTTTGTCGCGTCCCTGAGGGAAGAGCTCGTCTAAGCGCTTGTCGGCTGGTAACTTCTTGACAGGATGATCGGCCGAAATTAGACACAACGATACAATAGTGGCTCTTCCCCAGCTGGCAAACTTATACAAACTTATAGGGAACCAATTGGGCAAAAGGACTATTTCCGGCGGCAAGTTGGGGCAAGCTTCCCAGGGCCATTCTCCCAAAAGGGCCAACCAAAAACGAGTAAATACTCTTATACGTTTCAAGCCGCCTTTAGATAAAATCCATTCCCTGGCTTGGCGCATATGCGGATCTTCTGGAGAATGGCCAGCTATTCTTAAGGCTACATAACTTTCAACGGTGGCGTTGATGTCGCCCAGCTTGGAATCGTAGTAGACGCTCCAAGAACCATCTGGACGCTGTTCACTGAGTATAGAGCGCACTACATCGTTATACTTAGGATCATCTGTGATACCAAGGAAATACATGGCAATAATCCATTCAGCTTCAATAGCCGAGTTGGTCTTTAAAAAACCTGCCCAGTAGCCCTGTTCGGTTTGCTCCTTCTTGAGCCAATTTACAGCTGAATCGATAGTGGCATTAAGTGATTGCGCCCAAGCGTTGCGCTCTTGCTCACTGACAAAGGTGGCTTCCTTAGTTCGGAAAACGGGAGGCTGGGGAAGAACGACTTTCTGTGGTTGACCTAAATTTTCTGATTTGCAGCTGAATACTTTTTCAGCAGAGGCGGGCATGTGGCTATCTGTCATGCTGGGCGATATCTCCTTAATGATTATTATCGGTATCAGTATGAAGTTTAAAAAATTGTTCAGCTCGTTTTTGCTCGCTAGTTTGCAATAATTTTAGGCGTCCTAAAACGTCGGTTACAAAAGCGATAACGAAAACAATACTAAGGGCAAAAGCTTGATTCCATTGCCGGTTGTAGGCGTCTAAGGCTTCTTGATCAGTAGGAGGAGCGTTTTCTGGACGCGGTTGTAAAAACTGAGGATCTAATGTATGGATTAAATAAGCTACAGCAACTATAGTAACTATCTTGAGCACACGAGCTATAAACCAAACGGATAAGAAACTGTGGTTAATACCGTTTTTTCTCTCGCGACGCACAAAATAAAAGTCGCTTATCAGCATACAAATGGCAATTACTAGCAATATTACGGGTACAATATTGCAAACCAAGGTATAAGCCACAATTCACCTGCTCGTAAAAACAATTTGGGACAGGCTCTTGAGAACAGAATAGATCCGCTGCCTCAATAAAAACTATAAAAAGCACCCAACCCAGGGGCTGCTTTCTCCTCTGTTTATCAAAAGCCTTTATATCCAAAAGCAAAAAGCCCAACTAGCTGGCGAGTAAAAATAACTTTAAGCTAAGCCTACTACGCGGTATATCTCTACTGGAGCGGTGCGATTGCGAACGTATATTTTGCGCACGAATTTAGCGTTTATACCCTCGTCGAGACTGTCGCCACAAATAAAAATTTCGTTAGGCCTACTATTGGAAAGGTTGCTTAATCTGGTGGCTCCGGAAAGCAAATCACGCATATTCTCGACGGTAAAGGGGCCTCTAGCCAAAGCTGGCTTTACTAATCCAGAATAGATGCCAGAAGCTATTGGTGGAAGTCTTAGCAAATTATAATTCTGTCCAAGCTGGCGGAGGCTCATTCTGGTGCGGATAATGGAGCGCACTGCTCTTAAGCCAGCGTATTCATCTACAAAAGCAGCTTTCACATTGGCTCCCTCGTTGAGAATGACAAAACCACCGTTTATTTCGACAGCTTCACGCATAACTTGGCTAATATGGGCGGCCAGTTGACTTAGAGATAAGGTTGGCAAGGGCAAATTTTTTAAAGAAGCGGTCATAGTTAAGACTGTGACCAATGGAGGAGTAGCAGGCTCTTTCGACTCGATAATACTTTTTAAAGAATGGACTGGAGCTTGATTCTCCGGACTTTCCTGATGATGTGTAGCTACTTCATCTTGTAAGCTACCCAGCAAGGCTTCCTCTCGAGAAGAGGAACTGAGCAAATAATCGTCCTGGGGACTTTGAATAAATTGTTCGGATAGCTCTTCACGGTCAGCTTGATTGGCTCCTATTTTTTGAGCTTCTTCCCAAATGTCTCCGGTGGCTGAAGAAAAAGGATCGCTAACTCGAGGCAAACTTTTGAGCTTATCTTCAGAGAGAGAATTACGCTGTTGAGCATTCGGTAAGGCCCTTTCTCCTGTTTGTCCGTCGGGAAGAGTTTTAGGCGCTTCTATATTCGGTTCTGGAGACACATAATGCACCGAGCCTATACGCAGCATTCTGACGACTTGAATAAGCTTTTCTTTTAAAACTAAGGCTGAATTGGGACGATACTTAGGATTCTTGTTCATCAGCCACATAATTATTTGCTCTATTTCGATAGGCAAATGAGGCTCAACCGAAGTAGGACGCTGAGCTTTGTCATAGACTTGCATACGTAAAATAGCTGCGGCATCTTCGGCAGAAAAAGGGGTGATACCGCAGAATATTTCGTACAAAATAACGCCTACTGCGTAGAGATCGGAACGTAAATCGGCCTCTTTGCCTTGGGCTTGTTCTGGTGACATGTAAGTGCACGTTCCCAGAGCTGTGCCCGATTTTGTTAGAGCCGTTAAATCAGCGGCAAAGCTTATTTTCGCCAAGCCGAAATCGAGCACTTTGATATGGCCGAGATGATTAACGAAGATATTATCCGGTTTTAAATCACGATGGATAATGCCGCGACTGTGGGCGTGATAAAGAGCGTCGCATAGCTCTGCGGTTAAAAGTAAAATCTTTTCCGGCGAAGGACGGTAAGCTCTCACATAATAGCGCAAAGATTTGCCTGTCAGCAGCTCCATAACAATGAAAGGGCGACCGTGAAAAGTACCATATTCATATACTTTCACTATGCCGGGATGGTTGAGCTTTTGAGCTGCTTGAGCTTCGCGGGCAAAACGCTTGCGGGATGATTCTCTTTCACACAGAGCGGGAAGCAGCAATTTTACAGCCACATCTTGTCCGGTTACTCTGTCTAAAGCGCGATAGACTTCGCCCATGCCGCCGCTGCCTAAGCGCTCCAGTAGCATGTATCTATTTTCTATAACTTGGCCGTCTATTTCCATCTTAAACTCACGATTGATTTATATATATCGGCTGACAACAGAAAAAGGCGGGGGCCGATTTTCGCTACGGAATAATCGGCACGTCCCGCTTTGTTCTCCCCCCTTAATCGCTTTTCCCTCAAGAATGCATTTGCGGCTATCGCTAAAAGCTACAACTCAAAGCGCGTATCTTCTAAATACATTTCTAAATCCTGGCTGGGAATACTTATTTTCAGAACTTTACCGGTTTTTAAGTCCATATAGAAAAGCATACCCTTTTCCGTATCTAGACGGGCTGTTTCCACTTCTGTGCCGTCTGGCATAGTGATCGTTTCGTCGGCTTCGGCTCTTTGAATGGCAAGATCCTGCACCTTAAGAGAGCCAGGGATAAAAGCTTTGAAGCTATAAGCTTCATCGCCCTCACTATCGGAAGAGTCGTTTTGACTGAAAGTACCAGCTCCGGTTTCTCCTATAGGACTTTTAGATTCGGAACTATCAACCTGAGCATCCGCATTTGAAGTAGAGCTGGGAGCGATAACTTCGCTGGAACTTACTACTCCAGTATTGGGATCGACTTTAGGCAACTCGGAGTCGTTTTGACTTTCTTCGCTAGCTTTTTCGGTAGTTACTACTGGACTTTGCTCTACTACCAAAGCCCACTGAGACAAGAAACGCGGATCGACAAGGTAGGTGCCTATGGAATAAGGAATCTGGCGGCTCTTAGACTCGTCAGCCTTTTCAGCATTGTCTGAAGCGGCCTTGGCGCCGTCTTTCTCCTCATTTTTAGCTTCTGCTTGTTTGGCTTTCTCTGCTTCGGCAGCTTGTTGTTTGGCTTCGTCGTAACAAGCCTTGATCTCCAGTAAGCGATCTTTGGCTTCTTGGCGTGCCTTAAGTTCGGCTTGCTTTTGAGCTTCGGCTTCAGCAGCTTCCCTTTCTGCATCGGAAATGGCCGCCTCGGGCAACTCCTCAGCTTTGTCTACATCTCCAGAAGCGCCTTGAGCAGCTTCACCAATTCCCTGGCCAAGTTTATCAGTTTCCGCAGAGTTTGCAGAGGTTGCCTTTTGAACTTGACTCGGCTCCGAGTTACTGTTCGCCTTCTCGAGGCTCGACTCTGTCGCAGCAGGCTGGCTCTGCGTCTTGGGTTGCGTATTGTCGAGCGTGGGCTGAGCAACCGCGTTAGTCTGTTCGACTTGAATAGACTCAGGAAGGGGAGGATTTTTCTCAAGCTGAGCTTCTTCCGCTTGTACTTCACTTTGTTTTTCGGCCTCTGCTTTTTCGCGCTCAATAAGTGCTTTTGATTTAGCCGGTCTGGGCAGCGATTTCGATTCTTTAAGGTCAAGGGCTTGAGTAATGTTGGTGCCCTTGAAGGTAAAGCTCTCGCGATGGACTTTAACGCCATTATCTTCCGTAGCTTGGAAAGAAATAGGCAAAGCATTTTGGTTCATGCTAAGCGTACTCTCAAAGACAAGGGGAGTCTCTTCGCGTAAAATTACCGATTCAGATTTAAAATCGTAGGTCTCGCCACCTTCGCGCACTTCCATGTCATACATGTAGGAGCTCTCCAAGCCGATAAGTTTGCCTTTATGGTAGATGCCATAAGTGCGCTTTTCGCCTATAGGCCACTTGAGAGGCGTTTTGAAATACTCGGTCGTGCGAGGGGGACGAGGAGAAAACTTCTCTACGTAAATGTCCATAGCCTGAAGATCGCCGCTTTCCCACAAAGTAATATGGGAAGCGTTAATAAAGCCAGATTCATTGGTGGTAGGATCAAAGGCTACCCAACCATCTTCGGCGCCCAGCCAAGCTTCTGTCCAGCGGTGCACTGTAAAGGAGCCTTTGTTATAAGACAAACCTCCTACGACTCTGGCGGGGATTTTAACCGCTCTGAGTAAGGCTGTTAAAAGCAAAGCTTTTCCTTCAGGGTTGCCAACTTGATTTTCTAAAGTTTGACGCGCTGAGGGCAAAGCTACGCCTTCGGCTATTTGGTTAGACACATAACCATTTAAGCGCTGGGCAGCTTGGAAAGCCGTTTCCGATTTCCAAGTAACCTCTTTGGCTTTAGTGGTCAAGCTATTAACTTCAAGCTCAATGCCTGGACAAGCTTGTAAATATTTTTTGAGGTTGTCCGGTACGGTCTCTGTAAAGGGAAACTTTGCTTTAGGAGTTTCGCTTTTTAAGTCGCTACTAACCACAGCGCGTCCCTTAATTTGTCCTTCTTTTACTTCACCGTAAAATTGTTGCTTGTAGTTTTTGATTTGGTGCTGGGCCAATTCTCCGCCACGCAATCTTAAGTCGACAAAAGCTTCTAAATGGGTAAGCTTGTCAGGATCTTGGAAGTAAATATTGGAAATTTCCGAATTGGCTTTGATACGTTGTCCGGAAGACTTGGCTACGGCCGAAACTACGCCTGGAGTAGAACGGCGGAACACCAATCCAGAGCCGATCTCTCTTATTTCGGCCAGTTCGTAATCTTTGGCATACACTCGTACGTAAGCCAAAGGAGCAGAGTTGGCGTCGGTAATTTTATATATTAAAGTTGTGTGTGCAACTCCGTTACGATCTTTCCATGTTTCTTTTGTTGGTTTGTAGACAATAGTTTTGCCTATCCCTTGTAAGATGGGATCGTATGTCTCTAAAACTCCACCCTGAGAAGCGGCTCTGACCATAAGCCAGTAATGCTCTGGGAAAGTGTCAAGGTGCCCCCACAAGTTGTTAAATACAATAAGAGGAGGTTGGTTAGCCGAATATTTTTGCAAATATCCTTGTTCTTTCCCCATATAATTGTTGTTTTGAGCAATAAAATCTTCGGAGTATATACAATTGACGCTTAAGGCGTCTTTATTTTTTTTCTCGCCTTGAATGCAAAGGAATAAAGCTGGCGATAAAGTCTTTTTATTAATTTGGGTATTAGCGGTGAATTTCAGATCTTGCACAGTGTCTACACCCATTTTAATACGCGAAGCAGAGTCCATAACATAGGTGGATTGGCCGCCTAACGTTAAAAGACGATTGATCTTGTACTGGGAGTAGCCTACTAACTGACCGGCATATTCGATAGCAAAGTAATTGTCGGTACCTACAGCTAAATTATTTTTGATAACTCGCGGACCTTGAGGAATTTCTTGTTCCGGTAAAGGCTGAGCCAATTCCAATTTGGCTGGACGCTCTTCTATTTTGGCAGTGTTTTTTTTCTTAGCTTTTACGGGTGAAGGAGCTGGAGCATATTTATCCCAAGGGTTGTTGCCAGTTACTTCTGGCAAGTTGTCTTCCACTTCTGGACTACCTTCAGCAGTAGCTGGAATAGGCATAGCCTTTGAGGGGGCGGTAGAGCCGGAGGCCTTCTTGGAACTTGAAGGTTCGGCTTGGTATTTGTCCCAAGGGTTAGTGGAAGAATCTGTAGCTGTAGGAGCTGACGAGGTAGTAGCCGCGCTTGGGGTGGTACCTTTAGCCTTGGCTGCCGGTTCAGCTTGGTACTTATCCCAAGGATTAGCTTGAGCTACAACTTGAGAATATGTGTTGTACAGTCGGCCATGAACTTGAGGCTCTTGTGAGTAAGCTGCCGATAAAGGAGCTAAGCAAAGTAAAGAAACAGCTGCTGCAGTAAAAGTGAGTCTGTTCATAAGCTTGAGAAAATTCCTGACCTAATGAGTAAAAGATTCGTGTTCTGACTAAACAGATCGTTAATTGTTTCAAAAGTCGCAGCTTTTCCTTTTAGAAAAACACATCGGCTTTTTCTACCTTTATAAATTCTTGATTAAGCGCTGAAAAGCTCTTGTAAATAGGCGTACATCTCTGGATCACGCTGCTCTACAAGAGGCTTTAAAGCTGGTTGGAAGTAAGCTTCTACAGTTTCGGCAAAATACTCTGCTGGATTAGTAGAAGCATAACTAGAAACTAAACCTGTGCGACTGTGGCGGAATTTGTTCCACAATTGTACCGATAAAGGCAAACGGCGACCGTGGCCTTCACTAAAGGCGTTGTCGTAAGCGTGGGCAAATTCGTGCCTGGCTACTGAATGGTTTGGCTGCCCTAGTTGCTCTTCGCCTATAACCAGTAGACGCCTGGAAGAATCGTATAATCCACGCACTTCAGACCAATAGCGGCCGTCAAAGGTTTTCTCGGAAGGAGCTACTACGTACATACCTTTTATTTTTAGTTGAGTGAGAGCTTGGCGACGATCTAACACAATAATATGAGCGCCAAAAGATCTCACTTGAGAAATGATCTTAGCTCCCATAGGCTCAAGCTCATCTTGAACTTTGAGACGTGAGGCTTCTGTAGGGGCGTAGTAGATCATGCGGTTGATCATCTCGCGTACAGGCGAATAAACTTGATGTTGGACGCGCTTATTGGGATTGGGTACAAAACCAGAAAGTTGGATTGTGGTAGGAAAAATTAAATTTTGCGGTTGCTTCTGTCCTTCTTGCTCCGACTTGCTGCGGCGGAAAGAGTCTAAATCGCTGAGTAAGCCGTTAAAGTCGCGCTCAGGTTTTTCTTCTTCGTCTTCCTCGTCGTCTTCTTCGCCAATAAGATCTATGCCCTTATGTTTGAGAAGTTTGCGGCGCAGTTTCTTTAAATAAGCTTTAGCTTCTGGTGACAAAGTAACCGAATCTTCCAAATTGCCTTGCAAAGCTAAGGCAACCTGGTCTTCAATATCACCTACTTCTTTTAATATATTCGATTTTACGCTGCGGGCCATTTCGCGTTGAACGGCCTGCAGATAACCTGCGTCGTATGTCCCTAAGTTGGGACCGCGAATTTCCATACCCATAAGCAAATAATCCTAACCAATAATCGGTAGTAAAAATGTGAAGTCGATAAACTTCCCACAATTAAATAAGCGAACTGCCAGTCTGTTTCCTCTCTAATTGAATCGACTGCCGTTCGCTTATGCTGTCGGCTTAGTTCTAAAGTATACCGGAGCCAAGCTAAGAGCGCACCCTTTTTGCTTGTCTCCGGTAAGCTCTACTTTAGGCCGATAGTATTTAAAGAGCGCGAATACCTTTAGTGATGGGCATATGACGATCCAAGCCCAAAAGCATAGGCGACAACTTTAAACCGATAGGTCCTTGCTGACGTTTGAATTCACTGCGCTCTACTAGACGGACCACTTTTTCTACCATAGCTTCGTCGAAGCCCTCGGCTTTGAGTTCGGCCTTAGTGCGCCCTTCTTCCAGATAGGCTTTCAGCATGGCGTCGAGAACGTCGTAATCAGGCAAGCTGTCTGAGTCTTTTTGGCCTTCATGCAATTCTGCTGAAGGAGGACGGGTAATGATAAGAGAGGGAATTATCTCTTTATCTTTATTAAGGTAGCGGCAGAGAGAGCGAACCTCATTTTTATAAAGATCCATAATAGGAGCAATACCGCCAGCTCCGTCGCCGTATAAAGTAGAGTAGCCTACCGCTTCTTCGGCTTTATTGCCAGTACATATGGCCAACCAGCCGAACTTATTAGACATGGCCATGACTAAAATGGCACGGATACGAGCTTGAATATTTTCTTCTGTAATATCAAAACTGCGTCCGGCGAAAGCTGGAGCCAGCAACTCGGTGAAGGCCGCTCTGGGCCCTTCGATAGGCAGCAATTGTAAATCGATACCCAAACAGCGACAAAGCTTAGCCCCTTCTTCTTCACTTATGTCGGTGCTGAAACGGCTGGGCATATAAATACCATGCACATGCTCTGAGCCTAAAGTCCTTACGGCTAAAGCGGCACACAGAGCCGAATCAATACCGCCGGAAATACCCAACACAACGTCAGTAAAACCGTTTTTACGCATATAATCGCCTAAGCCTAAACAGATGGCTTCGGCCAATTCGCTTTCTTTGGCCCATTTTTCATCTTCTGAAGGAAGTTGCACAGACTGAGCAACACTCTGGCTATCCAATGTCCAAAGATCAATATACTCGTGGAAGCGTGGCGCGTAGTGCAAAAGCTGGCCTTGGTTAGAAATAAGCAAAGAGCCGCCTTCTAAAATGATTTGATCCTGGCCTCCTACTAAGTTGGCCTCCAAAACATGTACTCCCAACTCCTGAGCACGCTGTTGCAATAAAGCTACATGTTGTTGCCATTGTCCAGAAACGAAGGGACGAGCGGCCAAATTGATGGCTAAAATTTGCTTGTCGCTAGAGTGCTTTTCTTGCTGAGCCAAAGAAGCGAATTCTTCGTCCAAAATTTCATCGTCTATGGAGACGATAACTTTATAATCTTCGCAAGTAATTGCAGATGCCGTTACAGAACCGTTGTTGAAGTAGTCGGAGGCCGCAAACCAAGAATGGTCGTGTAAAGCTGAAGCTTGTAAAGGAATAATTTCAGCTTTTTCGTTGTGGGAAAGCAAAACGGCTCCGTTATAAAGCGTCTCCTCTCCATCTTCTTGGCTGACAACCGGAGAACCAACAATAGCTTTGAGCCCTTGGCAAGCTTCAGCTATAGTTTGCCAAGCTTGGCTAATGGCAGCGGTAAAAGCACGATTGCGAAGTAAATCGTGAGGAGGATAACCGGTAAGTGCCATTTGAGGGAAAACAACCAGCGAAGCTTGAGCTTCTTTGGCTTGCTCGATGGCTTTAATAATAAGGCGGCTGTTCTTTTCGATGTCGCCGACAGTAGGATTTATCTGTGCTATAAACAGTTTCATAGTAGGCTAATAGCCTTTCTAGCTAGTTAAGTAGCGATACTTTGAGATTATAACGTAAATAAAGCCCCCGACTTTAAGGGGCGAGGGCTTAGGGTTAAAAAAAAGTTATTTCTTAGCTTTTTGCAAACGGGGAAGAGGACGGAATACTACATCGAAAGCTTCGTCATCGGTACCAATGCATAAGTCGGAGTTTTCACCGAAGTAGCTGCAAAGAGATTCTACCTTTAAGCCGTTTATACGATAATTTTGTACTGGCTTTTTGAGCATAGAAAGCTTGTAGCCTTTATCCTTAATTTCTACAGTTCCAACTTCGCAAATAACTGAATCAAACGGGCCCAGATCGCCTTCGTCGGTAGTTCCCACGCTGAGAATGCGGAATTTATTTTCTCCATTAGGTTGCAAATTTAAGTCTGAACAACTGCGACCACCGTTGAGGAAATTGCGCAAATCGATATTCTTGCGCTCTAATTCTACGAGTTTATTGTTCTCTAAACGGGTTATGACCAATTGACCGGCATGACTGGAGTCACCACGCAAGCCCAACAGAATGTAAGTATTTTGTTGGCCGTCTTGCAAAGCGGCACAGCCTTCTATTTGCAAATGATCAGGAGTCATACCATCATTAGGCATGGGAAATGGATTAAAAACATCGACCACTCTAGCAATCCACCCAGAATAAGGGTCGTGGCTCACTTCAATTTCGAAAGCTCGTCCAGAACCGCCTTTCCAATAGCCACTTTCAAAAGCGTAAAAATGGTAAGGACGACCTGGCACCTGGCATATAGCTTCTAAGTCGCTAGCTTTTTGAGTTGAAGAATCGCCCTTTATATCCCAGGCAGATACTTCGATAGGTAAAAATTGGGCGCCTTTCTTATCTTTTACTTGAAGGATGTGCAAGCGAGGCTTGTCTGATTTTGCTTTGACATCTGAAACCGTTATGATGGCGTTCTGGTTTAAATTGGTCATGCCGCTAATGTCGGCGGGATCGGCCAGAGCCGGAACTGCCAAACCTAAAGCCAAAGCCGTACTGCACAGAGCAAGGGAAAATTTTGATGCTATAGACACGGTATCGTACCTCTCTTTTTATCGATATTCTTGGGACTGTAGAGCGCACATTGTGCCAAAAGTCGCAAAATCGACATAAAGTTCAGTCTAAAATTGTTTTAAACCAGACGGAGGGAGTGCGCGTCCTTCTCCGCAAATAACCATGCATTATTCTTACTAGGCAATTTTTTCCCCTTCGCTGGTTTTTTCTGCTTTAGAGCGGAATTTTTGGAATAAAAATAAATTGGAGCAAATAGTACAAAATGGAAACTGACAATATAAATATTTCGCTGGCCGACGTGCTCGATAATGATTGCTGTCCAGAGCTTTTAGGAGCGAATCCGCGTCTGCGTGTAGTTGGAGTAGCTGTAAATTACGATAAAGTATATATATGGCAGCGTCTAGCTACCGACGAAGCAAAGGCTGAGCATGGCGCTAATCCGGTTCAGTTAAATGTAGAAAAATTCCGCCCTTATTTCTGGGTGCATCATACTAAGTTGAATGAAGTAATGGCGCATGATGAAGAATGTACTTACGAAAGTAAACAATTGAGCGGAACTGGGTTCTTTAACAGTACTGTTTCAGCTAACAATATTGAAGAATTAGCTACCTTAAATAAAGAAATCACCTCTATATATAAAATGGCCAAAAAAGAAGATTTCGGCACTTCTTACTTTTGCGAACACAGCGCTTTGCAACTTTACAATAATGATTTGGTAAATTTGTACCTCACTAAAGCCGGATTCTGTCTTTTCAATGGTCTAAATTTTAAAGAAATTTTGCGTTTGGGTTTGACGGTATTTACGTCTTGTGGCAACGGAGAAAATTTGCATGGTTGCATCGAAGAAAGTATCGGTTGTCTTTATATGCACCTTTCCGATGGTCGAGAAAAAGTGTTTTGTTTGGATGATTATGAGGGCGACGAAGCTAAGTTGCTTCAAGATTTTGTGCAAAATGTACAAAATTGGGATCCTGATATTATTGAAGGCCATTTTTTATATGATGATATTTTGCCTTATTTGCAAGCTAGAGCCAAAGCCGTCAAGGTAAAATTGCTGCTGGGGCGTGAATTTATTCAGGCGGGCAAAAAACGCAGTGTACCTAAAGATGTTTGCTTAGAGCCCAAAGGGCGCAAAACCTATACTACTATTGCTAACAAACGCTACGACTATATTTATTGGGACTTGTGGGGACGTGAATTAGTCGATACTTTGATGTTGGCTCGTTTGCGTGATGTCACGTTCCGTGAATTGGAAACTTTTTCGCTGGAAGAAACGGCGCAATCGCTTGGAACCATGGGAGAAGAAGAGCCAACTTTCGCTTCAGAAAAGGAAAAAGCTGAATTTTATGGCCATTTGCTGGAAAAAGTTAGCGAAGCTTTACTTTATCCTTTCTATGTTCAAGCGCAATTTTTCCCTTATTCATTGCAAAATACTATTTTGCGCGGTACGGCCACCAAAATTAACAGTTTGTTCTTGCGCTATTATTTAAGTAATTCGGTCAGTATTCCGGATAAGCCACAAGTAGCCGAATATATGGGCGCTTCTGCAGGTCAAGAAGTGGAAGGTATTGTCCATGATATTTATCACTGTGATGTGCAATCGCTTTATCCCTCGATTATGCTCAGTTATAATTTAGGGCCTCAGGCTGACGAACTTGGCCTTTTTCTCAATTTATTGGCTAAATTGCGCAATTTCCGCCTCAAAGCTAAAGCTCTTATGCGCCAAGCTCAGAAAGAGGTCGTGCAAAATGTGGAAAAAGTACGCTTTTATGATGCCTTACAGAGCACGTTCAAGATTTTAATCAATTCCTTTTATGGCTATTTGGGCTTTTCTCAGGGCAATTTCGCCGACTTCGCCAAAGCTTCTGAGGTGACAGCCAAGGGTAGAGAAATTTTAGCTACTATTATTTCCAAATTAAAAGAGCTGGGCTGCCGTGTTGTAGAGTACGATACCGATGGTGTCTATTTCCAGGCCGCTCCCGAATCTGAAGAAACACCAGAAGTTTATGGCCATAAAATATCTGAAGCTGTCAATAGTATTTTGCCTTCTGGAGTTGGGGTAGAGCTTGATGGTTTCTATCCATCTATGTATTCTCACACTACAAAAAATTACGTGCTTCTTGATGAAAATGGCAATTTGACTTTCAGTGGCGCCACTTTCCGTTCTCGCTCTCGCGAGCCTTATTTGCGTTTGGCTTTGCAGCGCATTGCCTCTTTAGTGTTGCAAGGACGCCCGGCGGAAGCGGCGGCCTATGTTGCGCAGCTTAAAGAGGATATTCTCCAACATAATATCCCTATAACTTTGCTGGCCAAAACTGAGATCTTGAACGATTCTTTGGAAAATTACAGCAAAAAAATTGAAAAGAGCAGTCGCAACCGTGCCGCCGCCTATGAAGTCGCTCTTAAATCAGAACATACTTACGCTGCTGGTAAAGCGGTGCGCTATTACATTACTGGCAATAAGAAGAGCGTGCGTATTTTTGAAAATGCTAAAGAACTGAGCTTATACGATACGGCCGCGCCAGACGAAAACAGCGCCTATTACGTTGGCAAATTGGAAGCTCTGTTGGAACAATTCCCACTTTTAGTGCCTGCTGAAGCTTTGCCAGTAAAGAAGAGTCGCAGCTCTAAAAAATAAACTGTTCAGCTTAGGAGCTTTTAGCGCGGCTATGTCGAAAGGCGGCAGGCCGCCTGAGGGTGCTGTTGCTTTTGCGCATTCAAGTAGTCCCGGGCAGTACTGCTTAATCAACAATTTATGAGGAGTGACAAAATGGGCCAAGCCTACGAACAACTTTTAAAAAAGATCAAAGAAATTACTTGTTTAAACGAAATTTTGGAACTTCTGACCTGGGATTTAGAGACTGGTATGCCCATTGGAGCTGACGAAGCCCGCGCCGATCAGATGGGAGTCGTTTCTGAATTGTCTCATCGCCTTTCTACTTCGGAAGAATATTTACAGCTTATTAAAGCTTCCGAAGAAGAACTGGCCGAAGAGAAAAAGTCCGGCCTTAAAGTCCAGTCTTCTTCTCCTTACGATTTGCACAATTTGGATGTTAAAGCTGATTTACTGCGCAAAGTTAGACGTGACGCTGATAACAATTCCAAAGTGCCAGCTTCTATCGCTTCTGCTTTAACTGCTGCTTGCTCCAAAGCTCAAAGCGTTTGGATGAAAGCTCGTCAAAATAACGATTTCGCCTCTTTTCGCGAGCCCTTGGAACGCGTTGTCGAGCTTTGCCGCGCCAAGGCTGAAGCTTTGGGCTACAAAGAACACATCTATGACGCTTTGCTTAATGTTTACGAACCTGGTTTAACTACCGCTCAAGTTAGTAAAGTTTTTGGAGAGTTGCGCGGCCATTTGGTAAATTTGGTCAGTCGCATAGCCAAAGCTAAACAGCCTCAATTGCGCGTAATCAATAAGATTTATCCTATAGAATTACAGCGCCGTTTTTGCCATCGTCTTATGAGCGATATGGGCTATGACTGGACACGCGGCAAAGTAGATGATGTAATCCATCCTTTCTGCTGCTCATTTTCTACTAGAGATGTGCGTGTAACTAACAATTTTAGTGAACAAGCTGTCACAAAAGCTATGTTTACGGCTTTACACGAAACTGGCCACGCTCTTTACGAGCAAGGTTCTCCTAGTGAGTGGACTCACACTCCTTTGGAAGGCGGCGCCAGCATGGCCGTTCATGAGAGTGAGTCCCGTTTATGGGAAAATATTATTGGTCGCAGCAAAGCTTTTTGGGAGTTCTACTATCCTGTTTTTAAGTCTTATTTCCCCGCTCAAACTATCGGCGTCGATTTAGAAGAGTTTTACAAAGCTATAAACTACGTTACTCCTTCATTTATACGCACTGAAGCCGACGAAGTGACCTACAGTTTGCACATTATGTTGCGCTTTGAATTGGAAAAAGCGCTTATCGAAGGCTCTTTGAAAGTAAAAGATTTGCCAGAAGCTTGGAATAGCGCTATGTCCGACTATTTAGGTATTGTCCCCGACACTGATACTGAAGGCTGCTTGCAAGACGTGCACTGGTCGTCAGGTTTGTTTGGTTATTTCCCTGCCTATGCTTTGGGTAACTTGATTGGCGCCCAGACTTGGCAAGCGCTTAAAAAAGATGTGGGCGATACGGATGAAGTTTTGCGCCACGGTCAGTTGGGAGCTATTCGCAACTGGTTGCATGATCATATTTATGTTTATGGTCAGCGTCTCTATCCGAACGAGTTGCTTAAGGCTGCTACCGGAGAAAGCTTACAAGCCGGGCCTTTTGTAAATTATCTGGAAAATAAATATGGCGCTCTCTATAATTTGTAGCTTTGAATGCTAGGCGGTGAAACTTAGCTTTAGCTAGTATAAGCGGCGCTTTCTTGGCTATTTAGTTAGCCAAGAAAGCGCTTTTTTTGTTGAGGAAGCTTGAGCGCAACTTTATAGTCAGAAAAGTTCTAATGTACATCTAACGGACGGAAAAAGTTTTTTGGCAGGGGAAGGTCGAGTGCGGTTCGTAGTAGTCCTGCGTTAAAAAGATTTACGGCCCTTGTTACCGAAGGGGCCATTTTTATGAAGATAATAAGTCTCTTCCTAAAAGTTCGGTGAGCTCACCGAGAAGGGAAAAGGCTTTTTGGAGGTTAGATATGGCTTTGACTATTAGACCGTTAGGTGATCGCGTTGTGGTGAAGCGCCTCGCTTCCGAGCAGAAGACTGCCGGTGGTATTTATATTCCCGAGAGCGCTCAGGAAAAGCCCATGAAATGCGAAGTCGTAGCCGTAGGTTCCGGCAAATTGCTCGACAATGGCAAGCGCAACCACATGGAAGTGGAAGTTGGCCAGACCGTTTTGCTGGGCAAATACTCCGGCACCGAGATCAAGCTTGACGGCGAAGAATATGTGATCGTCGACCAGCGCGAGATTATGGGCATTTTAGCCTAAGGTTTAGATATTCTCTGAGGGAGACACTCTCAGTCAGGGTGCGACTCCATTGAGAAGCGGCTGAGCGGTCGAGGGGGAGAATTCTGCGTATATCGGTTTTTACCAGATATGTAGAGGGAGGGAAAAGAGGAACGCTCTATACAGGGTGTCCGGTTGCTCTCAGCCGCAAAGTTTTGTTCATATTCGAAAAGAGGAAAAAATTATGGCAGCTAAGATGATTATTTATGGTCAGGAAGCCCGCAAAGCTTTGGAAAAGGGCGTAGATGCTTTGGCTAACGCCGTACGCGTAACCTTAGGGCCGCGTGGACGCAATGTCGTGCTCGACAAAAAATTCGGCTCTCCCACCATCACCAATGATGGCGTGACTATCGCTAAAGATATCGAGCTTCCCGACATGTTCGAAAATATGGGCGCTCAGCTGGTTCGTGAAGTTGCTTCCAAGACCAACGACATCGCCGGCGACGGTACCACCACCGCTACCGTTTTGGCTCAGGCTATGGTTCACGCTGGTATGAAGAACGTTACCGCCGGTGCCAATCCTATGTTCATTAAGCGTGGTATTGAGCAAGTGGTCGAGCGCGTTGTCGAAGCTATTAAAGCTATGGCTGTGCCCGTAGAAACTACCGAAGCTATCGCTCAGGCCGCTACCATTTCCGCTAATAACGACAAGAAGATTGGCCAGCTCATTGCTGAAGCTATGGATAAAGTTGGTAAAGACGGCGTTATTACCGTTGAAGAGTCCAAGACCATGCACACCGGCCTCGAGCACGTCGAAGGTATGCAATTTGATAAAGGTTACATCTCTCCTTACTTCGTAACCGATTCCGATCGCATGGAAGCCGTTTTGGAAGATCCTTTCATCTTGATCGTCGAGAAGAAGATCTCCGCTATCAACGACATCGTACATCTTTTGGAAAATGTCTCTCGCTCCGGCCGTCCTCTCTTGATTATCGCTGAGGATATCGAGGGCGAAGCTTTGGCTACTTTGGTAGTCAACAAGTTGCGTGGCGTCTTGAATATCGCCGCTGTCAAGGCTCCTGGTTTCGGCGACAGACGTAAAGAGATGCTTAAGGATATCGCTATCCTCACCGGCGCTCAGGTGGTCAGCGAAGAAATCGGTCTCAAACTCGAAAACGTCGGTCTCGATTCTTTGGGTAGCGCTGTTCGCGTCAAGATTACTAAAGATGACACCACCATTGTTGAAGGTCGCGGCGACGCTGAAGCTATTAAAGCTCGTATCGAGCAGATTCGTCACCAGATCGCCGAGAGCGATTCCGATTACGATCGCGAAAAATTGCAAGAGCGTTTGGCTAAATTGGCTGGCGGCGTAGCTGTTATTCGCGTGGGTGCTGCTACCGAAACTGAGTTGCGTGAGAAGAAACACCGCTTAGAAGATGCTCTTTCCGCTACTCGTGCTGCTGTTGAAGAAGGTATCATCCCTGGTGGCGGTACTGCTTTCATTAGAGCTTTGCCCGTTTTGGATGAAATTAAGCTTGAAGGCGACCAGCAAGTAGCCGTGGATATTATCCGCCAAGCTTTGGTTGAGCCTTTGCGCTTAATTGCTACCAATGCTGGTGTGGAAGGCTCCGTTATCGTCGAGAAGGTAAAAGAAGCCGATGCTCCTATTGGTTACGACGCTTTGAACCGCGAGTTCAAAGATATGGTTGCTAACGGTATTATCGACCCCGTGAAAGTTACCCGCTCTGCTTTGCAAAATGCTGCTTCTATCGCCGCTATGGTTCTCACTACCGAGACCCTTATCGCTGAGAAGCCCCAGAAGGCTGATCCCGCTGCTGCCGCTGGTATGCCTGGCGGTATGCCTGGTGGCATGGGCGGAATGGACTTCTAAAAACCATTCGTTGGCAAAAGTAAAGTTCAGGCGCTGCGGCTTTTGAATGTTCCAATTGGCAACGGCGCTTGAATAGGGCATGCATATGACTAAAGAGCCTGAGAGCTATTGTGCTCTCAGGCTTTTTCTCTTTGGCCTATTTTTTTATAAGCTTGGACTAAGTAGGGACTAGCTGAGCAATTTCGGCTTAATTGTGCGAAAAAAAGGCTTTAACTTTGTCTTGCTAGAAAGCACCATAGCACTGCGCCTGTTTTCTTTTTACAGGTTTTTGACAGTGGCAGTATTTTATTTGTTAGGTTTTTTAAGATGAGAAGTTTGAAGGTTTGGCTGGCCTTAGGTATTGTGGCTGTGTCTTGCTGGGCTTGTGGTATGTCTGAGGGACAGACTGTTAATATGTACGTTTCTCAAATGACCGTATACGAACGCAGAGTAGAGGCTGATGCCTATGATATCGGCAAGATAACTTCCGAAATAGATACAAATATGACTGAGCAACAGCGCAACGAATTAACGAAAGCGCTTAAAGATCAAACTGCGCGTTTGAAAGATACTATTAAAGCTATCGAAGAAGCCAATTGCCCTAAGCCTTGTCAAAATATGCGCGTTCATTATCAAGGGGCTTTGCAAAATCGTCTGGAACATTGTCAAGTGTTGGCCGATTTCTTAGAAAAAAAATATCGTCCAGGACAAGCTGTCGATGGTAAGGCTTTAGCTGAGCTTAAGAGTAAGACTGGCAAATTAGCTCAGGAAACTGCTGAGTATGAAAATAAAATTCACGAAGATAAAGTGCTCTTAGCTAATTCTTATCGTGAGGTGCAATTGCCCGAAGTAGTCGAGAGCAAGTAATTACTAACTAGGCAATTTTGTGTTGCTTGGAGGGGGGACTTTGGGGGGGTGGTTTGTATTTTAGGAGAAGACGAATTGAGTTATGCTCCGTTTATGAGTGGCATTATTGCCAATGCCGAAAAATATAAAGAACGTTCTGCTTACGAAGTTTATCGCGATGATCATTGGGAAAAAGTCTCTTGGACTCAGTTTCTTACCAATATTAGTAAAGTCGCTTCGGCAGTTTTGAATTTTTGTCTAGCACCAGATGATTTGGTAGCTGTTTACGCTCCCAATTGTCCACAATGGCATGAGATAGATTATGGATGCATGGCTGCCAAAGCTGTTACTGTAGCTATACACGCAACTTGTTCAGTAGAGGCTGTGCGTCAAATTTTTACCGAAACAGTTCCCAAGTTAACTTTTGTAGGCAACGCCGAGTTGGCCGATTTGCTTTTTGGAGCTGTAGAAAATCCTGGCCGTGTAGTAATTATTGAGGGCGAACATCCCAAGTGCCAGAAATACTCCGATTTTGTCAATGTAGAAGTACGTTCTGATTGGGCTGCTAAAGTTGCCGATACCAAAGCTGACGATCTTTGGACTATCGTATATACCTCCGGCACTACAGGAGCTGTGCGTGGAGCTATGCTCACTCATGGTAATATCGTTTACCAAATCATGCGCCATCGCGATAGATTGCCTGATCTTACCGATCAGGATCGCTCTTTTTGTATGTTGCCTTTGAGCCATGTATTTGAGCGCGGTTGGTCAGCTATTCAATATACTTGGGGCATGACTTACTATTATTGTAAGCCTTCTCCGGAAATTATCCGCTTGCTCCCTTACGCTGCTCCTTCAGTAATTTGCGTAGTCCCTCGTATTTTGGAAAAAATTTATACGGCTATTCAGGAAAAGTTTGCTCAGCGCTCTAAAGCGATGCAAGGTATTGTCGATAAGTGTGTCAAGGTTGGTTGCCAATACCAAAAAGAATTGCTGGAAGGTAAAAAGCCCGGACTTTGGTTGCGTATGCGCAACAAATTAGCCGATAAGTTGGTCTTTTCTAAGGTACGCCACGTTTTCGGCGGTCATATTAAGCACCTTGTCGTTGGTAGTGCTTCTTTAACAGCTTCAGTACACGAATTTTTCCGCGCTTGTGGTATTTTTATTAATAACGGTTATGGTATGACCGAAACGACGGCCACTATTTCTTCTACTCCTGTAGGGCGAAGTATTCCCGGTATGGTTGGTTTGCCTATGGAAGGCATAGAAATTCGCCTTGGCAAAGATAACGAAATCCAGGTGCGCGGTGATAGCGTTATGGTTGGTTATTACAAAAAGCCGGAAGAGACCAAAGCCTCTTTTACTGAGGATGGCTTCTTCCGTACTGGCGATGTAGGGTGTTTCGCTCCCAATGGCTATTTGTGCATTACTGATCGCATTAAAGATATGATTCGCACTTCCACTGGTAAATATGTGGCACCTCAATATTTGGAATCTCGCTTGGCTCTTTCTCCCTTGATTGAACAAGCAGCCATTATAGGCGAAGGTCGCTCTTGGGTTGGCGCCTTGTTGGTGCCCAATTTCGCAAAATTGGAAGAATATGCCAAAAAAATTGGTTTGGCTTTTTCGTCTCGCGAAGAGTTAGTCGGCTACCCAGAAATTGTCAATTTTGTGAAGTCTACTATAGACGACTTGCTCAGCGATGTAGCTAAGCATGAGCGCATCCAGCGTATCGCTTTGCTCACTCATCCTTTTACTATTCAGAGTGGCGAACTTACCCCCACTTTAAAATTGCGCCGTAAGATTATTTTAGAGCGCTACCACGATTTAATCGCTTCTATGGATGCCTTTGATTCTACTTATCAAAAATTGGCTTCCAGTGCCGGTTAAAGCAAATTTGTCGAGCTTATCGGCTAATTGATAGAAAGTGAGAATTTAAGCTGTGCCCTTTAACTTTATGCCTTTCGCCTTGAAAATGAGAGACATCGGAGCTTCAGAATTGCAAATTGAGGCTTTTAGACGCAATTGTGTGAAGGCTTTTAGTGATAAGGGCTGCTTTATTAGTGAAGACGAAATAGCTCCGGTAGGGGAGTTACCTACTTTCAATCAGTTGCCTACTTTGAGCGAGGAACGCAACCACGAATTGCTTCAGGCTTGTGCTGTTATTAAGCTTAATGGAGGTTTAGCTACCACCATGGGCCTGGAGGGAGGCCCTAAGTCTTTGGTGAGGGCGCATGGCCAATCGTCTTTCTTGGATTTGACCGTACGTCAAATTCTAAGCAAGCGCGAAAATCTGGGCAGTAAAGCTTTGCCTCTTATTTTAATGAACAGCTTTAATACCAGCTCGCAAACTATGGAAAGCTTGAGGAAATATTTTGATTCGTCAGAGCAACCAGTAGCTACAGAAATTGCCCAATCTCGCGTACCTCGCATTGAGGCTGATTCTCTAACTCCTTATGTCTCGTCTACCGATCCTTTAAGCGAGTGGTGCCCTCCGGGTCATGGCGATCTTTATTTGTCACTTTTTGTCAGTGGTTTATTAGTTGAATTGCTTTCTCATGGCATCAAATATATTTTCGTTTCCAATATAGACAATTTAGGAGCTGGTTTGGATATGCGCATTCCCGCCTGGATGGCCAGCCAGAATTATCCTATGGTAATGGAAGTTTCCAGACGCTGCTTAGCCGATCGCAAAGGTGGTCATTTGGCCAAAGATGTCCATGGAACTTTTGTTTTGCGCGAGTCAGCTATGTGCAAGCCAGAAGAACGTGAATATTTTGCGGATATTGAACGTTATCGCTATTTTAATACCAACAATTTATGGTTTGACGCGGAAGCTTTGTATAGACTAATTGCTTCTCAAGATGGATTACTCGATTTGCCTGTAATTCGTAATGCCAAGATTCTTTATGATAACTTAGGAAAAGCTTGTCGAGTCTATCAAGTGGAGAGCGCTTGTGGTTCCATTATCTCTTCTTGGCCTGAAGCTCAAGCTTTGGAAGTACCTCGCCAGCGTTTTGTGCCTGTAAAAGGACTCAGCGACCTTATGTTGGTGCGCTCTGATTTATTCTCGATAGATAGCGATTATTCTATTGATTGTATCAGAAAAGATTTTGCTCTTCCCTTAATTTCCTTACCTGCGGAAGTAAGATCTTTAGATGATTTAGAACATATGTTGCCTTATGGTGTACCTAGTTTGCGCGATTGCACTTCGCTGACTATTGAAGGACCAGTCGTCTTTGGTAAAAATGTAAAATGTGAAGGCGACGTAAAAATAGCGGCCGCGTCGGAAACTTTTATTCCCGATAAAACTATACTTAGTGGTGAAATCAGTTTTTAGATTTTTATGAGTGATAGTAGATTGCGCCGTGCTGTTTATGCCGGCAGTTTCGATCCTCTGACTAAAGGTCATTTGGATATTATTTGCCGAGCCTCTCGGTTGGTAGATGAGTTGGTTGTGGCTGTAGTACGCAACCCCAATAAGCGTTCGCTTTTTACTTTGACTGAGCGCGAAGAGATGATAAAGCAAAGCGTAGCTTCTTTGCCTAATGTCGTTACTGCTTCCTTTTCAGGTTTGCTGGTCAATTTTATGCGAGAGCGTCAGGCTGATTTTATCGTACGTGGACTACGTTCGAGCGCCGACTTTGAAACAGAGTTTAATATGGCTCTCATCAATGGCAGTTTAGCTCCTGGTATAGAGACGATTTTTTTAGCTTGTTCTCCTGAACACATTTTTGTCAGCTCTAGTGCTGTACGTGAAATTGCTTCTTTGGGAGGCAAAGTCAGCCATTTAGTTACGGAAGAAGTTCGCCGGCGCCTACAAGAAAAGTTTGCCTTAGCTTTGGATTAAATACAGTATTATTGCATTTTTGAGGGATTTGTTAAGAGAAATGGAGGGTTAAACGTATGGATATATACAAAGCTTTAACTCGCTTAGAAAAAACCGTAGAATCAAGTAAACCTTTGCCGTTAGTTTTAGCAGCTTACTCGGTGATCAATAAAGAAAATTTCTTAAAATTAATTGCTGAAGCTAGAGCCAGTTTACCCGAAGAAATTTTGCAAGCCAAGGACCTGGTCAGCCGTTCTGAACAAATAAAAGAAGAAGCTGCACAAGACGCAGAAAAGATTGTCAGTGAAGCGGAAGATAGGGCTAGGGAGACTTTGCGAGCTGCCAAAACAGAAGCTAGCAGCTTGATACAACAACACGAAATTGTCCGCCAAGCTCGAGAGGAAGCTGAAAATATTATTCAAGAAGCCGAAGAGAGGGCGCGAGCAATTGAAGAGAGCGCTTCTGCCGCTGCCGAAAAGGTCAATCGTGAGGCCAACGATTACGCTCGAGGCGTCTGTGATGATGCTGATCGCTATGCTGCCAAAGTTGTTACCAATTTGCAACGCGAATGCAAACAAATTTTAGAGTCTTTGCAACGCATGGAAAAGAAACAATAATTTCGAGTTTAGATTGCTCTTTTTTTTGTAGCTTTGCCAATTTGTTATATTAGCCTTTTCGGGTAGGAGCTGAATAACAAAAAGAGAAAAAACACTAAGAATAGTAGTCCCGCAGCATTCAAAGCGCGGTTATGTTGTGACTGAGAGTGCGTAATCAGCAATAGTTTGGGGTATTTAGTCGTGGGTAGTGTTCGTCTTGTCGAAGTAAATAAGATCTATGATGGTTGGGCTCCCAACCCGGAGCACAAAGCATGGTATCAGTTCTGGAAGCCCAGTCGTCTTCCCAATCAAGTTCATGTGGTTAAGAATATCTCTTTAGATATCAAAGACGGTGAGTTTTTAGTTTTAGTTGGCCCTTCAGGATGTGGTAAGTCGACCACTTTGCGCATGGTTGCTGGCTTAGAGGAAATTACCAGCGGTTCAATTTATATAGGAGATCGCAAAGTAAACGATGTCTCTCCTAAAGATCGAGATATCGCCATGGTTTTCCAGAGTTACGCTCTTTACCCGCACTTTAGCGTCTATGACAATATGGCCTTTGGCTTGCGTCAGCGTAAATATTCCGAAGAGGAAATCAAAAAATTAGTTGATCATGCTGCTGAGCTATTAGACATAAAGCATTTGTTATTGCGCAAACCTAAAGAGCTTTCCGGAGGCCAGCGCCAGCGTGTGGCCATGGGGCGTGCTATAGTCCGTCGTCCTCAAGTTTTCCTTATGGACGAGCCTCTTTCCAACTTAGATGCTAAGTTGCGCGTACAAATGCGGGCTGAGTTGCAAAAGTTACATCACACTTTGGGTGTAACTACTATTTATGTGACTCACGATCAGACTGAAGCCATGACTTTGGGTGATAGAATTGTGCTTATGCATCAGGGCATTATCCAGCAAGCGGCTGCTCCCTTGGAAATGTATGAGCATCCGGCCAACAAATATGTGGCTGGTTTTATCGGTACTCCGTCAATGAACTTTGTAGATGTTAAGTTGGAAGCTGCCGGTGAAGGAGTCTCTGTTAAGGGTAAAGGTTTCAGTATAGAAATTCCGGAACGTTTGGCTGGTCGCTTAAAAGAGTTTGCTGGAGCTGAATGTACTTTTGGTATTAGGCCGGAAAATATTCACGATCCTAAGTTCGCTCGCGACAGTGAATTTTTGGTGCCTATTTTGGCTAAAGTGGAAGTTTATGAGCCTATGGGCTCAGAAGTCTCTTTGCATATTCGCCTAGGTGAAGAAGAGTTAATAGCCAGGGTCGACTCTCATACTGAGGCAAAAGTTGGCGATGTGGCCAGTTTGGCTTTGGATACACGCAAAATTCATTTGTTTAATAAGGATACTGAAGTAGTGATGATCTAAGAAGCAGCTATGGCCGCTTAGATTGGATCCGCTGAAGGCGATATAAAACTTATAGCTTAAAGTTAAGGCCTTTCTCTGTGTGGTATCTAAGAGAGAGGCCTTTTAATTGGAGGAAACGGTGGGAGAAGAAGTTTTGATGTCCAAAGAGGGAATCGGTGTTGTTACCCCAACTTTGGAACCTGGTGACTTTTTTCAAGTCGGTACTGAAACTGAACAAACTTCGCATATTTATTTGCGCTATCAGTTATTTAGCAATTTAAATGCTTTAGCTCTAAAAAATACTGCTCAAGAACAAGCTGGCTTGCTTTTGGGAAGCCATACTAAGGATAATTCATGGATAAAAATTGAAGAAGCCGTGGAAGTCAAGGCTCAAAATGGCCGTTTTATCGAATCAGTTTGGAAAAAAGCTTTTGCCCAGGCTTCTAAGCAATTTCCCGGTATGAGTGTAGTCGGCTGGTTCCATTCTCACCCTGGTACTGGCAGCAGTGTGACCGAAGCTGAAAAAGAAGTTCACGCTAAATTCTTCCCCAAACAGTCACAAGTAATCTATATAGTCGATCCTGTTGTTGGAGAGCGCAGCTTTTATTTATGGCGTGACGGAACTTTGCGTAATAGTGGCGGCTTCCGCATTTATGGAAAAAGCACGGCCGCTTCAACCGCTGTCGTCAGCCGAGATACCTCTCGCCCAGAAGAATTTATCAACGATCGTTACTTGGAACGCAGCGTAGAAAAGTTACAGCGTATGTTGCGCAATCCGGCCATTAGGCCTATCGATTATGCCATTTTAGTGCTGTTGGGTATTTGTCTATTGGTACAATTGCTGCGTCCGGCTCCCGTAGCTAAGGTAGACCAACATGAAATTTTGGCCAATCAAGTGCAAATTTCTCAGCAAGTAGAAGCTGTAGAAAAGCGCGTCAAAGAAGTTGAAAGCCATTTGGAAGCCGTAGGCGTTCTGGACAAAGAATTGGGTCTTTCCAATGTTGAAACTGCCGAACCCGTAGTTGATACTTCTGCTAAAACTGGAGAGGCTATTGGAGGAGCTAAAGACAAAAAAGAAGCTAAATTAGACGACAAAGCCCCTAAAGTCGCTCAGAGTGGCTCCAAGATTATTCTCCACGACGTAAAATCTGGTGAAACTATTTCCAGTATCGCTGAAAAATATTATTCAACTACCGATCCTAAAGTATGCAAAGCGTTAGGCAAGTTTAACAAATTGCCCGCTCCTTACTACGATCATATTGTGCCTGGCGACCAATTGAAGATTCCTTCTCGCCAAAAAGTTGGTCTTTAAGTGAATTTTACTAGAGACACAAATTGGCCGCTATGGGTTAGCATTACGTTTTTCGTTTTCGCTTTAGCTATAGTTTGCGGTCGGGGAGAAGTTATGGCCACTGAGGATAAAAGCGAATTATATTTTATTTCAGTTCCTGTCGTAAGTGTTTTTGCCGATATTTATGACGATTCGGAAAGAGAGACTCAAGTACTTTGGGGAGAGCCTGTCTATGTAGTGAATGAAACAGAAGATGGGCTTTGGAAAGAAGTAGTCGTTCCCAACCAATATAGAGAGCCAGAGGGGTATCCTGGTTGGATAAATGGTCGTTATTTAACTAAAGATGCTTCTTCTTGCGTCAATTTACCCAAATTAGATACTTGCGCTCAGCCTGTTTTGCGCCCTTGGTCTTTAGAAGACAGTGGTCATGCTCTGTTGGTTGTCAGTCCACAAGCTTACATTTACGCTTGCCCAGATAAGAAAAGCGCTGTAAAAGGACGCGTCTTCGCTTCCAGTATTTTGTCCTTACGCAATTTGCAACCTGTACAAGGAAATGATGGCCATAGCTATTGGAATATAAAGTGGCCTCATAGTGAGTCTGGCTTATATTTGCCCTACCAAGCTGGCTCTAGAGAAGTTTTACCATCCCAAGGGAAAAGTCTCTTGCAAACGGCTCGCCGTTTTAAGGGAGTTGCTTATCTCTGGGGAGGGCTCACTTGTCATGGTATAGACTGTTCAGGACTAGTTTATATAAGTTGCAAATTGCATGGCTTGATTGTGCCTCGCGATGCTGATCAGCAGTTCGCTGTAGGTTTGCCAATTAGCCGAGATGAGCTAGAAGCTGGCGATTTAGTCTTTTTTGGCAAAGATGAAGATCATGTTGTCCATGTCGGCTTCTATGTTGGAAATGGCCAATTCTGGGATGCTTCCGGTAAGCATGGAGTAGGGCTGAGCTCTTTAGACAGTGGTAGCTATTCTGCAAAGTACCGTTTTTTGGGCGGTCGCCGTTATTTTGAAGAATAGCTCTACAGAAATGTACAATAAAATAAGCCCGCTGCTATATAGCAGCGGGCTTATTTTATTGGATTAACTATTGGGCGTCTAAAGTAATAGAAACGATAAACTTTTTATTATTGCGCCAGACGGTAAGTTTTATGCGATCACCGGCACTGTGCTTATTGAGCTCACGAACCATTGCGCCTACAGAGCCGACAGTTACTTTATTGACAGCGCTGACGGTATCTCCAGGCTTGATGTTGGCTCTCCCAGCTGGAGAACCGTCGATAACTTGAGTAACAAAAACACCGCTAGTAATCTTGATATTGAAATCTTGGGCTTTTTCTAGAGTGAGAGTGGCCCCACTCAACCCTAACCAGGGACGCGTTCCTGCAGGTAAACTGCTGCCGTCGGCAATGTAACCGCTGTCGGCTGGGCTATCCATAAGCTGTTGCGCTACACTATAGGCATTTTTTATAGGAATGGCAAAACCCAAACCTTGAGCCTTATCGTAACCGTTAGAAGGGCCTGTGTAAACCAAAGCATTGATGCCAATAAGTTCACCACGGGAGTTGAGCAAAGCACCACCAGAAGAACCGGGGTTGATAGCAGCGTCAGTCTGAATAAGGTTGGTATACTTAATACCTTTAGTTTCGATATTGCGTCCCAAACCGCTGATCATGCCTTGAGTTACTGTGCCAGTAAATCCTAAAGGGTCGCCTATGGCGATAACGGTTTGGCCTACGCGCAAATTGTCGGAATTGCCAATGCGGGCGGCTGGCAATCCCTGAGCGCCGATCTTTATAATAGCCAAGTCTCTTTCGCCAGCTATTTTATGAATTTTAGCGTCGTAAGTTTTTTTGTTTTTGAGCTGAACCCTAATTTTTTTACCACCCTTGACCACGTGGGCATTGGTAAGAATATAGCCGTTGGAATTGATAATAACACCGGAGCCAATACCAGGTTTTGTGCGATTCTGACGATAAGTGCGCACCGATACTACAGATTTCGAGGCTTTAGAAATGGCGCTAATACGGTCACTCTCTTCATTGGCTTCGCTTGTGGAAATATTTGCAAATAGCAAAATAGCTACAAGAACCATTACGGTTGCCAACCAATTGCGATGCGTTTTCAAGAGAACCTCCAGATATTCGGACGACTTAAAGCGCCCCTCTCCAGCTCAAAATTTTTGAATGTGAATCTTGGCCTAAAAAACTTACAATCCTAGACGCTCTTCCTTCTTTTGTGGCCGGAAGGCAAAATCCTATTAAAAGCAACTGCAAAGCTTGGAGAGCGAGTAAAACACCTTGACTAGTTAGGTCTCTAAGTTTATTTTTGTGGCTCCCAAGTCTGTCAATTTGGCAATAACATCGGCTTTAGTTACTGAATTTTCGACAGTTATGGAAGTTTCAATTAGAAGCTCTTGCTCTTCTTGACTGATTGCCAATTTACGTATCTTTATGCCACCAGTATTGAGCTGAAGGCGCATCTTCTCTAGTATGCCTGGATCGTTGGGCAGAGATACGTTTAAGTAAATAAGATTGGAACCGGTAAAGACAGGTTCTAAGCGTCGCAAAGTTACCAAAGTGAGCAAAGAAATGACACAAGTGGCCCCAGCTACAATAAAAGCGCCAGCTCCGCAACTCATACCTATAGCAGCTACAACCCAAAGAGTGGCTGCGGTAGTGAGGCCGTGAACCGTAGCTCCGTGCTTCATAATAGCGCCCGCACCCAAAAAGCCTATGCCACTTACTATTTGGGCTGCAACCCGAGCCGGATCGCGTGGTCCTTCGTTATATGAAAAAAAATAAATGGAAAGAATCGTAAACAGAGCCGAGCCTATAGAGACCATAACGTGAGTACGCAAACCAGCTGTACGATTCATAATTTCTCGCTCCATACCGATAAAGCCGCCCAAAAGGGCGGCTGCTATCAGACGGGAAGCCAATATAAACTCTGTTTGTAAGCTGATATTTTCCATTCCTTAAGTTAAATTAGAGCATAGCTACAATGCGCTTGTCAGCCTTCAGCTCAGCGTAAATCGCATCTAACTGTTCGCGGCTATTAGCCATAATGTCTATGGTCACGGAAACGTAGCGTCCTTTATTGCTCTTGTTGGTCAGGCGACAATGTTCCAAGGCTAATTCCGGTGCATGCTTCTTGACAAGCTTGTGGACGTAACTGAGGAAATCGTCTTCCGCGTTACCAAAAACCTTGATAGGAAAGCGGCAAGGAAACTTGAGAGCTGCTCCGCGACCGCCATGCTTATTGATAAAAGCTTCGGAAGCGTCACTCAGATTGACTGCTCCTTCGTGTTTGTGATTATGGCAACCACAATTGCAATGCTCGTCGTGATTATGTTCGTGATGATTATGCTCACTCATATATTTAAACTAAAGCCTCACTTAGTCGTTTCTTTCTATTTTAGCCACCTAAAGTTAGTTTTTCATATTCTTAGTCTTTGATTTCTGTTTATTGGCTTTCTTTTTAGCTTTGGCCTTGGCCGCTTTCTTTTTATCGGCAGCTTGTTTTTGGGTAAAAGCTTCTACTGCGTCGGGATTGGCCGCTTCTTCTAAAGTCTCTTCATCTTCTTCCTCTTCGAATTCTTTGTTCAAATCGGGAGAAGCCAGAGGGGAAATATAAGTATCAGTTGCGTCCCAACTGTAGTTCCATTTTGTCCATCTATCGGGAGGACGCAAACCTTCAGGTACTCCCAGTTTGGTAGGATAACTCTTTAAGGAGTGACCGGCGTTAACTCTGACCGTTTGTAAAGTACCTGTAGTATAACCAACTACGCACATGCCGCGATAAACGCTGAGCAAGGTAAATTGCTTGCCATTGGCGTCTGTTTTTAAAGCTACGGCGTACATCGTATTTTGGTCGTTTACTGGATTGACACGTACTTGAGGAGTAAGCGTGAAGACCATACTCTCAGGTGTACTATAAGCAAAAACCCTACCCTGTCTCAAGAAAAAGCCGCTGAGGAAGCGCTCGTTCTTATCCGTTTTTAGACTTTCAATCAATACATCGCTATACTTGTCAATGCGTAAGTTGCCTCCATTACGCAGAGCCATAACGTTATAAGGAGACTTTTCGCTGACTAAGCGACTATCAACTGGAACCATATCGCCTTTGTGGACGGGAATATAGCTATGCTGATAATTGGTGCTTAAATTGTTAGTTTCGATAGGTAGTAAAGGCACTTCATAGTCGGCGGCAAACCACTTTAAGACATTGTTGATATTCAGAATGCCTACTACAATGGCTACGCCGACAATGAAGAGAAATGCTCCCCAATACCTTTGCTTGCGCCAGAAGGAGTCTGTTTTATAATATTGCTTCCACTCTTTTTCCCAGCGTTTGAGCTCTTCCATACGGCGCATACGCCGTTCCAAAACGGACTCATGCTTTTTCGTAATTTTATAGGGCTTTTCGTGGTCGCGTTTGTGTTGCTTTTTGGGTTGCTTTTTGATCTCGGAGCCGAGAATAGCCGACCAGTGCTCTTCAGGCGACTTATCAAACTTTTTGGGACCAGATGCTGCTTCTTCATCTAAAGGTGTAAATGGCAAAGAGGAACTGGGATCAAAGTTCTTGCTGCTGACAAACTCATAAAGACTAGTTTGCAACTGGAACAAAGCTCTTTGCTTCTGATAAAGATCTGCCTGTTGTTCAAAGAGATGTTTGCGCTCAATGCTGGAGGTCTTTTCGTCCTTAATTAGTTGCTCCAAGCGATTTTGCTGCTGCTCGTAATAAGCCATGTAACCGGCGTAGTAAGACTGAATATTGTTGTATTCAGCTACACGCTGAGCTAATAAGGCCTTACGCTCTTTTTCTTTGAGGAACTCTTTGGGAGGAGTCGCTGATACTGTCGGCACTGGTCGGCCGCCTTGGGTTTTGACTCCGCCTCTGTTATTGGCTCCGTTCTTTAAAATAGGCTGGTTGGGCACACTGGGGCGTCGGCGCGGTTTGGCCGCAGCTTCAGCAGCACTTTGAGCGCTTGAGGTTGAAGGTGCACTATTATGAGCAACCGCTGCTGTTGGCGGCACACTATGGCCAGACTTTGTGGCAGGATAATTGGCGGCTTTTCCTGGCTGGTAAGGATCTGGCGCCTTTGACAGTTGCACTTGTGCACCCACGGTAGAAGATGCAACTCGCTGCGCTTGGGGTTGTGCTCCTAAGGTAGTAGCTGCGGCCCGCTGAATTTGTGTTTGCGCTCCTAAAGTAGGCGCAGCGGTGCGCTGTGCTTGAGTGTATGTCCCCAAAGTAGCGGCCGTGCGTGGCTGATAAGGTTGCGCTCCTAAGGCCGGGGCTGCAGCTCGCTGAGTTTGGGTTTGCGCTCCCAAAGTAGGTGCAGCAGCGGTACGTTGTGCTTGAGTGTGTGTCCCCAAAGTAGCGGCCGTGCGCGGTTGGTAAGGCTGTGCTCCTAAGGTGGTAGCTGCAGCTCGCTGGGTTTGCGCTCCCAAAGTAGGCGCAGCTGTACGCTGTGCTTGAGTGTGCGTTCCTAAAGCAGCGGCCGTGCGCGGTTGGTAAGGCTGTGCTCCTAAGGTGGTAGCTGCGGCTCGCTGAGTTTGTGTTTGCGCTCCTAAAGTAGGCGCAGCGGTGCGCTGTGCTTGAGTGTGCGTTCCTAAAGCAGCGGCCGTGCGCGGTTGGTAAGGCTGTGTTCCTAAGGCCGGGGCCTCGGCCCGCTGAATTTGGGCTTGCGCTCCTAAAGTTGGTGCAGTAGTACGCTGTGCTTGAGTGTGCGTTCCCAAAGTAGCGGCCGTGCGCGGTTGGTAGGGCTGCGCTCCTAAGGCGGGGGCCTCGGCTCGTTGAGTTTTGGTTTGCGTTCCTAAAGTGAGCGCACTTGTCCGTTGCGTTTGTGTTTGTGCACCCAAAGTAGCAGCCGTGCGCGGCTGATAAGGTTGTGCTCCTAAGGCGGGGGCCTCGGCTCGTTGAGTTTTGGTTTGCGTTCCTAAAGTGA
>ERZ808242.76-NODE-76-length-75593-cov-18.263457_pt1 | contig 75593 bp, 49 predicted proteins | sample MGYA00521244_ERZ808242 | MGnify/ENA primary metagenome ERZ808242 (study PRJEB31516, sample SAMN03275573) | gut metagenome | biome: mammalia-associated habitat; material: feces | host: Papio cynocephalus | place: Kenya | collected 2012-07-27 ... | reverse complement strand
TTCGGCTGTCCGAGGAAAGTTCGTCCTTGTAACGTGCATATAGGCTGCGGTATGTGCTTTCGAACACTGTTTCGGGCCTACGGGCATTGGCATCAGACAATGTGCTGCGTCTTGGCATCATGTTTATGCCAAGATGTGCCAACTTGCGGGCTTCGGGAAACATGGAATCGGTTATCTCACGAAGAGAATCGAATCTTTTAATGACTGCATAAAGCATGACAACAAGATGTTGGTAAGCATCAAAGTGCTTTACATAGCGTTCTCCTTGCTTTTCACGGCTGAATTTGAGAATTTCTTGCTTGTCAAGCAAACTAATCAGTTGACCATACATCGGCTGTCCGTTAAAATGTGTACCTTTGTTCATTGTTACTGGATTTATATTTTGCAAAAACAAAAGTAACTAAAAGGGCTGAATTCCAAGCGAGGAATCCAGCCCTAATTTTTAGCGGACAAAAATTTTTAGCGGACAGCAATAATATGGAAACTGATTTTTTCAAAGAAGCCAGAACTCTCGCTTCACCATTCCTGTATTTTGTCGTTTGCCCATGGGACCCTGTCAATCCATCAGGGTAAATCTTCTGACAATCTTTCCATTCCTGTCTATGGCACCCATCAAGGCGGCCTGCACATCATGGGTCATGCCGAAACCATCCTCGTCACAGTAGTACTGGCATCGGATTCTCAGTCCTTCATGCCAAGTAATCTTGCGCCTAAGGACTGCAGAATTTGTGCCTAAGGACTCAAGCATCGTAGCTCTGCGCCAACTTTATCGCCCAATCGCGGATCTTCTCCCGGATTGGCACCGGCGAGAGCACCACAAGCTCCTGACCGAAACTGGTAAGCTCGCGAATCAGCTCATAGTTCTCCTTGCAGTCAATGCTGAAAAACCTGCCTCCTTGCAACTGGGAATGACTTCGCCTGAGGGCATATTCCTCCTCGCCACAGACGTTGCGTTGCGACTCATGGATGGGCTTGGTAGTCACATAGTCCTTGGAGACGTCGCTCACCCAGAACACAATGTGGTAGAGGGGGCTGTCGGCCAGAAGCGTCACACCGATGATGTCATCGAACACCTCGCGGATATCACCCTCATAATCAACATACTTGTGAGCAGGAAGCGGCTTGATTTTCTCAATTCTATCGAGTCCGAAGCAAAGCAGCTTACTGTCGGATTCTGACGCAGCAAACAAAAACCACCGACGGTTGTATTCCTTCAACAGGTAGGGATACACGTTTAATTGTAATGGGTTGTCATGATTCTGAAAACTATGGTAGTGCAATTCGATGACTTGTTGTTGGGATATTGCGGTAAACAATTCACCAAAAAGATTTGAATTTTCCAACGGGTTGCGAGTTAGAGACATGATAGCCTTTCCACTACGTCTTGCTCCAAGACCAAGGCGCAAGTTTTCCAGAGCATTTAGGTTTGGCAACCCTTCAAACTGTCCGAGCAACGAAAGTGCTTCTCGGAGCAGATACTCCTCGTCACTGGTCAGGTCTTTCTTGAAGATGGAAAACGAGGGGTCCTTGTATCTAATGCACCGTTTACTGTACGACCGTTGTTTTTCTCCATCATACGCAGGAGCGGAGTAACGTTCCATTTCTGCAAGGAACGGACCTTCATATTCAAGATAATGTATGTCCTTTTCTATCATCCTTCTACCCACGCCGTCTGTGTCTGGATACAATTCCTCAAGTCCCTGGTTGACTTTTTCTGTAAGGTCGTCGAGTGAGTATTCATGGTATCTGTCGCTCAACAGTTCATCAAGAATCTTGAACCTTGTCATTGCATTTTTGTTGGTAGGCATAGCGTTAATGTATTTCTTGAAGTCTTATACTTGTTGTAACATTATAAATGTCAGAAGTCGTTACCAATCTTCCGGCACATACTCTCCGTCCAAGATAGCATCTTCGAGACGCTCGCTGTCGAAATTGCCTTCGCAATCGTAGCAATCGTTAATGTCAAAATAGCCCTGGTATGAAGAGTCATCATAATTGGTGTCGGAATCGTACTCTTCATCAGCAAACATGTCTTCATTATCGTTTGCAGAATAGTTTTTCTTTTTATTCATAGTCATTGTCTATTTAGGGCATCGTGAATACTCCATTATGGTTATTCACGATGCGTAGTTACAGGTTTCTTTTGTATTTCAATTTATCTCTGCTCTATCATTGTACATTCCATTCCAGGGCGTTTATCTCCTCATCATCATGGTCATCAAGATAGTGCGCATACCACAGGATGATGTTGCAAAGTTCCATTGTCATGCCCCGCAATAGATAGGGTGCATCTCCAACGTATTCAAGGAACTCCGAAGTGTGGCGTGAGTTCTTTTTTTGCTCTTCTGTAGCATCTTTGTTTGTGGCATGTTCGTGTGATGCCGAAATTTCAATCAGGCGCTGAAAACTGCCTCTCAGCACATTTGGAAGGATGTTGCGGCTTGTAAACTTCACATTGTCCTCCTTCGCAACCACATCTTTTCCTGACAGAATCAGGCTGCACCATGTGAGATTCATGCTGCCTCTTCTGTCTGTGAGACAATGATGAAGTTTGTATTCGCGTCCTTGTTTTTCGTATGGAAGAATACCATGCTTGGCCATTGACTGGAAGATAAGTTCGATGCACTTGCGTATTTTCGTCATTTGGTCGTTGTACTTCTTGCCAGATATGCTTTGTGTATGAATTGGCAGGAGCAATTCCTCCATCCAAATCCCCACTTCATTGTCGAGTTGGCTACTCTCTATAGCATCAAATACGTCAGGATAATATATCAGTCGTATTTGCATCTCTGGTGAGATACGTGCCTTGTAAGGGATTCTATGGAAGAGGATGTCTCTGTCGGTGGACTTACTGTAGAACTTCTTGTCCTTCCAGTCGCTGTCCCACTCTTCACGGCTGTCACTAATCAAATCGTTGATCTCATCCTCTGCACCTCCTGACAGAACAAACCAAGGTATTACCCGTTTGCGTTCAGCACATATCTTGGAAATGGATGTGAGCGCATGTATCAAGAAACGTGGTGCATTGTCGTGATCATCTTTCTTGTACTTGCACTTTGCGTCAAGTATGATAGCCGACCAACGGTTGAAATCAGAGACAAGAGCCCGCTCTGCCTCTTCCCAGCAGCAAAAAGGCACTAATTCCAAGCCGTATCTGTAAGCTTCCATAGGATAAAGCTGAATGTTGTCCGGATCGTCTTCAACCCATAAAACCTGTATAAGATTTTTGTTCATAGATAATGTTATATTTGTAGATAGATGTTTTTTGCATTAAAGTCCTCTCTACGAGGCAGACATTCATCTGCCTCATAGAGAAAAGATTAGTATAAACTCGCTAATGGCAACGAAAGAACATACGCAACCGTGAATTTCTTCTCAGGAGATGACACAACAGACACATTGCCACCAAATCTGTGCATGATATCCGCTATCTCACCGCCCCCGATTCCTCCATGTCCTCTTTGGTTGAGAGAGGAGGAATAGCCATATTCCAGGACAAGATCAGAAGATGTGCCCGCAGGCATTGGCTTGCCATTGTTGGACACATTGATTATCATACTCAAACCGTCTGTTGTCCAGCTGGTCTGAATCGTATAATCTGCCCTGCTCTTGTCTGTGAAACCGTGTGCTCTGGCATTGGACACAATGTTGTCAAGCACCTGCTGAAGCGCACGTTTTGGAAACCAAGCCGCATTCAGCGTTTCACCTTTGTGAAAGAGGAGCTTGCCAGTTCCCTTTTCGTACACATCCTCTTTAAAGCAGTTTGTTTCGAAGGGTTCCCAACAATGTGTATACTTGAAGTCTGCACTTCGGTGGCTTTGTTCGTACTCCTCAATAAATTGCTGCGGTTCGATAGCCTCGCATGGCCCCCAGTTTTGGTCATCGGTAAGTTGTGCCACACGTTGGCAAATGGTCTTCAACTTTGAATGAAGAATATCCATTGCCTCGCCAACTGTCATCGTGCTTATCGGCGATATTTGGTCTTTGCTATTTAACCTACCATTGTGCTGGCGCATACAATACTCCAAAGAACCGAACAGGCTGTCGAAAGCCGATATGTTCTGCGAAAGGGCGTGCTTCCTCAGTCGGATAGAATGTCTGAAGCTAAGCTCACGTGTGGCCATCAATTTCTCTTGGTCGGCAAAGTTGGCAAGCATTGTCTCTTGTATGAGTTTTTGCTGTTTTTCCATTGCCGGAACATCAAGACGTATCAGTTCAAGCCATCGGCTTGTCAACCTTGCTTTTACACCTTTCCCATATACAAGATTCCGCATCTGTCTCAGCATTACTTGATTCAACATCTGACTTGCCAAGAATCTTGTGTCAAGCGACGATGCAGGTTTCAGAGCGTACAAATTCCTCGGCACAAGGAAAGACGACTTATCAAGCGTATAACCAACGGCCATCTCACTCTTGGATACAGCAACGATTACGGCAGGACCTTCCACACGGTAGTAGCTTCTCAACCGATCTGTATTCAGGGAAGGCAAAGCATCGACATGAAACTCGCCTTTTGAAAAAGTCTTGGACAATTGGTTAATTGTAACCACCTTATCCCTGCCTGAGCACTCGTCCGACATGATCAGATTTGTGCAGACCTGTACCAGTTGCCCTAATTCAGTGCCTTCAGTGAAGTGCAGGTAATATGAAGGCAACAGCATGCCGTGGCACAATTTCTCATAACGGAAGCTGCGCACTTCCCGGCTTGTCGCCTCGTCGAACATCGCAGCTTTGCCCGTCAGCTTGCATAAAGCCTCCACGTCAACCTTGCTGTCATCGCATTTCAGCTTTAGGGCAGTGGCATCGCACGCAATGAATGTGTCGTGTGACTTTTTTACAAGGTGAAACAAGACCTCGTCAGAAGGAAGCATGATAGCTTCTTTCAGATCCTTTTCTTCGACGACATGCTGATACAAGAACGATGCTGAGCCATCAAGAATAGACTCTTTGGGCAAGCACAAGAAAATCTCTCCACCGTTCTTCACAATGCGGTTACAAGCATGGAAACATTCTTCCATGTTGTCACCGGTGATGTTGACAATGACCGCATCGAATGTGCCGTCTGCCAAGTCGCCAAATAATGGTTGGGCGGAGTCTTCCTTACCATACTCCTCTATGCTGAGCCCGTAGGCCTGCGCACGCATTGCGGCATTGGCGAAGCCTCTGCCTACAAGAAGGTCGCAGTTGCTCAATCCTGCGAATTCACTTCCATTATGAGAATACGGAATGAACATCTTCCCGTCCCGGTTCTCCAACAAATGGGGAACAAGTGAGGCCCACTCTTCTGGATAGGCGAGCCCTTCTTCTCCACCACACATAAGACTCCAGCACAAACAGATGTGCTCAAAAGCAAAGTCAAGAAAAACTGCGAAGTTCTCCACGAGGAATGTCTCCTCTTCTGCCGAGAGCAAACCACTTATGTAGTATTGTGTGTATCTCGCATACTCCCGCAACGCCTTCTCGTTGGCTCGCTCTCCCATGCGCAACTGGTAGATGTGGCCTATCAGTTGTTCCATGTACTCAATGCGGTCAAGATCCCCAGGGTTTAACCCAGCTCTGACTGACGAAGCCTTTGCTTCCACATCGCTGACCTTATTTGTCTTTGCCTCACACTCTGCTTCAAAGTCTGTGGCTGCAACGAACTCGAAGATCTTACCGATCCTTTCCCTTTCTTCCTTCACTGCTTCTGAAGCAAGGTTCTTGTACTTGGCCACGATGGCCTCTACCTGGGTGTACGTCTGTGTACGCATCTCGTTTGTTTTTGGTTCTACTTTCATGTTCACGTTGCAAAGGTAGTATAGGCTAACGAACTCTATGTTCGCAAATTGTACAAAACTGTCTGTTTTTTCAGAAATATCTCAAAAAATGAGTTTTGCTTGCACCAAAAGTCTGTTGCTTCGATTATTAACATGCGTAAAGTTACGATTTATATTAGGCATGGCAAAACAAGGAGACCTAATTAACATAAACTCTATCCAATACCATGGATATGTCAGTAAAATGAAGCAGTAATCTGTGTGACTTTGCCTGCAATCCAAGACCTCCGCCACCCATTCGCTCTGCCCGTTTGGCTTAACAAGAGGGCGTACTTACATTCAGCTACAGGCTGAGCTCAATGTCGGCACGCGCCACGTGATCCCAGCTGAACGACGGCACCAGGTCGCGCACCGCCACAGCGTCGGGCGTGGGCTGCAGGCCGACCGCATGGGCGAGGAGGCCGATGAGCTGCCCGGGCGTGAAGCGCTGGCGCAGGTGGGCCATGTCGAGACTGTGGTCGCGCTTGGAGAGGCGTTGGCCCGCAGGGTTGCAGAGCAACGGCAGGTGTACAAAGTGGGGTGGCGTGAAGCCCAGCAGGCGAGCCAGGTAGATCTGCTGGGGCGACGAGAGCAACAAGTCGCGCCCCCGCACCACCTCGGTGACGCCCATCAGCGCATCGTCGACCACCACGGCCAGCTGGTAGGCCCAGGCACCGTCCTTGCGTCTCACGATGAAGTCGCCGCAGTGGGTGGCCAGGTCCACCGTCTGCGTGCCATAGTGTCCGTCGGTGAAGGTCACCACGCCCCTACCCTCCTCGGGCACCATGAGGCGTGTGGCGGCAGGACCCGTGCGCGCTCCGGGCGGCAGGTGCCGGCAGGTGCCGGGGTAGACCACCCGTCCGTCGCTCTCATGGGGCGCCTGCGTGGCCAGGATGTCGGCCCGCGTGCAATAGCAAGGATAGGTCAGGCCCCGTGCCGTGAGCTCATCGAGGTAATGGGCGTAGATGTCACCACGGCGACTCTGCCAGTAGGGGCCCTCGTCCCACGTCAGGCCCAGCCACTGCAGGTCGTCCATGATCAGGTCGGCATAGGCCGGGTGAGACCGTTGCGGGTCGATGTCCTCGATGCGCAGCAGCCACGTGCCTCCCTGCGCCTTGGCCGACAGCCACGACAGCAGGGCACTCAGCACATTGCCCAGGTGCATGCGCCCCGTGGGCGATGGCGCAAACCGTCCCTTCACCATCGCCATCCTCCCGTGCCACTGATGGAGAACGTCACGACGACATTGACCTTCCTGAGCGCCGCACCATCCTGGTAGCGCATCTGCATGGTCACGGTGTGGCTGTCGTCGGAGCAGTTGTTCTGGTAGAGACCGCAGTTCCACTGGAAGAGGTCGTCGAAGATCTCGATGTAGACATGGCCGTCGGCAAAGTTGCCGGGATTGCCGTCGGCATCAAACCAGGCGCCATAAGTGCCGTTGGTGCCGTTGGGTCCCTCCTCCCCCTTGGTGTCGAGCGGCACGATGGATAGCTTGGAGGCATCAAACTGCGCCTCCGTGAGGCCGATGAGCGACAGGAACCGCGCCTTGTCGACCACCACCTTGCTGGTCTGCGAGAAGCCGCCGCGCCACGTCATGGCCGTGGTGACACGCAGTGTGCCGGCCAGCGTCTCGTCGGATGGAGGCGTGATGGGGTCAGGGTCGGGATAGGCGGCAACAATGCCCGACAGATAGGTGACACGGCGCAGGAGCCACTGGTGCATGGCCTCCACCTCGGTGTCAAACGTCTTGCCGGTGATGGGCCAGCGCGTCTGCTCGCGCTCCATGGCACCACGGCGGAGGGCATCGGCATAGCGCACGCACACACTCCAGGGTTGTGCCACGATGCTGTCGGCCACACGGCTCCACTCAGCCTTGTAGTCACGGACGAAAGCCGCGCAACCGAAGAGATCGGTAAAGAAGGCCGGTATGTTGCGGTCATAGCCGTTGCGCTTGAGCGGATTGGAGCCGAGCACCAGTTCACGGTAGTCGGCAAAGTAGTTGTGGCCGGTGGTCATGGTGGCCCAGTCGAAGTCGTAGCCGGCGTCGAAGTCCCAGAGCGGTCCCATGGTCCACTTGCCGTCGCCGTCCTTGAAGAGGAACACGCTGCGTGGCGCCACCAGTTCCACGTTCTCCACCAGTTCCTGCAACTGCAGGTAGTGGATCATCGAAGGCACATCGAGCAAGCTGTAGATGCGCGCCGAGTCACGGCTCTCGATGGCCTGCTCCAGCAGGGCGAGCTGCGCCTTGACCGAGTCGCGCCGGCTGTCGGTGAGCGCCTCGTCCTTGGGATACTTCACGCAGACCGGCATGCGGTAGACCGTTGACCAGAAGTTGTCAGTGGCCGCGGGGCTGAGCTGGGGTCCGTCGTCCTGGTCGAGCGAGAGGAGCATGCCGCGGTCGTCGCTCACGGCCACGCGGTTCTTGCCCTGCTGCACCTGCTCGGTGAGCTGGTAGATACCCCGGTAGTCGCCGTTGACGAAGAGTTCCACGTAGCGCGTGTGATTGGTGTAGGGCATGCCGACCCACCGCGCCGCCTCGAAGACGAACGTGTTCATGAGGTCGGTCACGTCACGGTAGTTGGGCAGCAGCACCCAGCTCTTGGCCTTGTCGAGGCCGAGCAACTTGTGCTTCTCGTCGAGCTTGAGGCGGAAAGGCTTCTTGTCATACCAGCTCCACGACGAGTTGCCGCGTCCGCGGATGGATGCCGAAGCCGAGTAGTTGGAGAACGAGCCACGCGCATTGAGGCTGATGTGGCACGGCACATACTCGGTGCGCGAGGTGATGTCGGCACCGCTGTTGACGGTGAGGTACATCTGGAACACAGTGTAGGGATCCTTGGTCTCCACGGCCGGCTCGTCCTCGAAGGTCACCGAGTCGACCTTCGCCGCGGCGAAGGGGATGACGACGCCGTCGGGCGTGAGGGCGCGCAGCGTAGCCCGGTCGTCCGAGAACGTGAAGTGGTCTATGTCGGCAGTGACATAGGGAAAGTCCCAGTAGGTGTTGTAATCCTTCAGCCGCACATGGATGCGGTCCTGCGCCTCCGCCGTCAGGGCGGCGAGAAGGGCGATGATGCAAAAGACCTGTCTCATGGCACGCTATTTCTTGACAAACTTGAAACTGCTCTTGCCCGCCTTCACCACGTAGGCTCCATGGGGCAAGCGCGACACATCGACCACCTGACAGCCGTCGGCCTGGCGTACAGGCACGCGGAGGAGCTTGCCCCCAAGGTCGCTGACGGTGACCGTCTCGGCCGTGGCCACAACGATGCACCCCTCGGCCATGCGTCCCTCGACAGGCAGGCTGATGGACGTGGGATCGCTGTCGACCAGGCGGAACTCGGCTATCTGGCCAAACTGGTAGTGACGGCCGTTGACCCATACCTGCTGGTTGACAAACCGCATCACCGGGCGGTCGGTGTCGGTGATGGGGAAATAGGCTTCAAGGCCCGTCGTGGTCTTGAGGAGCAGCCCCCGCGCCCCGGCCGTGAGCGCGACCAGGAGAAGGCTGAATGACAATAGTGCTTTCTTCATAGGGAAAAGTGGTTTTGCTGATTCACAGGAGAAGGGAGGCTCACTTGAACTCGCCCGGCTTCTTGCCAAACTGCTTGGTGAAACACTTGGAGAAATAGCTGGGCGAGGAGAAGCCCACCATGTAGCTCACCTCATTGACACGATACCTGCCCTCGCGCAGGAGCTGGGCGGCGCGCTTGAGGCGGACGACCTGTATGAGTTCGTTGGGTGTGACATCGGTGATGGCCTTGACCTTGGCAAACAGTCCTGACCGGCTCATGTTGAGCTGTTCGGCCAGGTAGTTGACACTCAGTTCCTTGCTGTCGATGTGTTCCTCGATGATCTTCGTCATCTGCTGCAGCAGTTCGCTATCGACAGGTGACGCCTCCATGTCGCTGACGGTAGCCTCAGGCGTGGCCGAGAACATCTGGAAGAGGCGGCGCCGCATGTCGAGCAGGTTGCGGATGCAGGCCTGCAGATAGTCCATGGCGAACGGCTTCTCGATGTAGGCGTCGGCGCCACAGTTCATGCTCTCGGTCTTGGTGTCGTCGTCGGTCTTGGCGGTGAGCATCACGAAGGGTATGTGACTGAAGCGCTTGTCGGCCCTGACACGCCGACACAGCTCGGCACCATCCATGACCGGCATCATCCAGTCGGAGATGATCAGGGCAACGGGATTGGCACGCAACTTCTCGAGCGCCTCCTCGCCCTGCTCCGCGGTGATGACGGTGTAGGTGTCGTGGAAGTTGTCAGTGAGGAAGTGCAACATGTCGGTACTGTCATCGACGATGAGGAGGTAAGGACGGTCGGCCGTGGTGACCGCGGAGACATCGACAGGCTGAGCGGGTGCGACAGGCTGAGCGGAGGTGAAGGCCTTGGCGGTGTCGTCACGGACAGTCTGCTCCTGAGGCTTGTCCGCCGGCTGGCTCTCCGTCTGCTGGTGGGTGGGGAGCACCACGGTGAACGTGGCACCGCGCCCCACCTGCGACGTGACGCTCACCCGGCCGCCATGCATCTTGACGATGCTGTCAACGATGGCCAGGCCGATGCCGGTGCCGGGCTTGTTGTCCTGCGCCTGGTAGAAGGCTCCGAAGATCTTCTTCTGCTCGGCAGGGCTGATGCCCACACCGTCGTCAGCAACGGTGATGACGAACGTCTGGCCGTCGGCCGCCGGCTGACAACTGAGCGTCACCTGCGTGTGGGTGTACTTCGTGGCATTGGTCATGAGGTTGCTGATGACCTTGGTCACCGCCTCGGCATCGACCACAGCCATGAAGGTCTCGGGCGGATAGTCGACGGTGAAGCGGGCGCCCTTCTGCTCGAGCGTGGGGGCGAAGCGCTCGGCCACGGCGTGCACGATGTCATAGACCCTGCGCTGGGCGAACCGCATCTCGAGGCCGGCCTGCTGCACCTTGTTGAAGTCGAGGAGCTGGTTGACAAGCTCCAGCAGGCGGTGGGCGTTGCGGTCGATCATCTTCAGGCTGTCGCCCTCGGTGGCGAGCACGGTGTCATGGGCATGGTTGGACACATGGCGCATGAGCGTCTCCAACGGGCCGATGATGAGCGACACCGGGGTGCGGATCTCGTGGGCGATCATGGTGAAGAATCGCAGGCGGTCCTCCTTCACCTCCAGGTCCTTGCGCTCATTGAGACGGCGCATCTCGTGGCGGTGGCGGCGGTCGGCGGCCTTGAGGCGCAGGTGGATGTAGAACCAGATGGCACCCATGATGAGCAAGAGATAGATGACGCGGGCCGGCCAGCTCCACCACAAGGGGGGATGGACCACCACAGTGAGACGCGCCTCGTCGGTGGTCCACACGCCATCGCTGTTGGTGGCGCGCACACGGAAGGTGTAGGTGCCCGACGGCAGATTGGTGTAGGTGGCCGAGGGGTTGAGGGTGTAGTTCCACGTCTTGTCGAAACCGTCGAGCATGTAGGCATAACGGTTCTTCTCGGGTGAGCAGTAGCTGAGCGAGGCGAAGTGGATGGTGAACATGTCGTCGCCGGCGTAGATGTCGAGCTGCTGCGCGCATGCCAAGGCCTCGGGCAGGCGGTCGGTGCCCGCGCTGACGGGCTGGCCGAAGATGTCGAGGCGCGTGATGACCACGGGGGCCTCATGGGTGTTGACCTTGACCTGGTAGGGATAGAAGCAGGTGAAGCCGTGGGTGGACCCGAAATAGATGCAACCGTCGGAAGCCTTGAGAGCCGATGACGGGCCAAACTGCTCACCGACGATGCCGTCATAGCGGTTGAACATCTGTAGGCCGTCGGCCTGTGAATACCGGAAGATGCCCTGGTCGGAGGAGAGCCAGAGGGCACCGGCATCCTCCACAATGGCATTGATGTTGTGGAGGGGCACCTCGGTGGCGATATGCTCGAAGGTGTCGGTGTCGGTGTGCCACACGTAGACACCCTGGGGCGTGGCCACAAACACACGACCGTCATGGGCCACGCAGAGGTCACGCGATTGTCGCACGTTGGGGTCCTGGCCCTTGGCCGAAGGCTGGTAATGATGCCAACGGCCTCGGCTGTCGAGACGCCACACGCCCTCATCTTGGGTAGCAAACCACACGTTGCCGTGCGGATCCTCCACAATGTCTATAACGAGCGTGGCGAACGTCTTGAGACGACGGAACGTGCCTCGGGCGACATCGGCAAGGTAAATGCCGTCAATGGTGCCCACCCACAGGCGACCGCGGCTGTCGCGACAAAGAGAGTAAGTGCTGGCGGGCGCATGGGGCACAGGGGTCACCGCGCCGGTCAGGGTGTTCATGCAGAGGATGCCCTGGGCGTAGGTGCCGATCCACAGGTCATCGCCCATGGGCAGGAAGGCGTGGGCGTTGACCGTGGCCAGCCGCTGGCGCGCGGGAAAGTCGACCATCTGCCCGGCTGACGGGTCGTAGCAGTCGACACCGCCATCATCGGTGGCCACCCAGATGCGGTGGCGGCTGTCCTCGCAGAAGCGCGACACGATGTTGCCGCGGAGCAAGGGCGATGTCTCGGGGGTCAGCGAGCGGAAGCGGTTGCCCATCGGCGACACGTAATAGACGCCACCATAGAACGTGGAGTACCACAGACCACCCTCCTGGTCCTTGACGATGCTATAGACAAACTTGGGTGACAGGGCGGGGACGGCAACCGGCAACGGCATGGAGGCCGTTGTGGGGAAGGGACGCACCGTATGGTCTTGCGGACTGTAGACAAAGAGACCGGCATCGGCTCCCACCAGCACGGTGCCGTCAGGCTGCCGCAGGAGGGCATGGATGTGGTAGAGGCTGTGGTCGGAAGGGTTGAGCGTGCCGCGCGGCGTGACAAGGCCGCGACGCCAGGTGCCGTAGAGCATGGTGCCGTCGTCGAGGCGAAGCATGGACATGACACGGCCCTCGGCCACATCGGCCGGCAACGGGAAGGCGGTGAAACGGCCGGTGGACTTGTCGAGAAGCAACACGGCTTGCGCGACATTCTCCGTCAGGGCATACACCTGGTTGCGCGCATCGACATAGACACCCAGCAGATAACCATCGGCCACAGGCAGGTGGGTGAGCTCCTGTGTGCGGGGGGCGTAGCAGAAGAGGCCCTGGCCCTTGGTGGCTATCCACACATTGCTGTCGCGGTCGGCCACTATGGCACTGACGCTTGAGGTGAGGCGCACACCATCGTGCGCCTTCGGGCCGATGGGCTGAAAGCGCTCGTCGGCGAAGCGGAAGAACACGGCACCACGCGAGGTGCCCACCACCAGCCCGTCGGACAGGGGAAGGATGGACGACACATACTGGTCGGCGACATCAGGACGAAGGAACGGCTGCACCATCGTGCCGTCATAACGGCAGAGACCACCATCGGTACCCATCCACATGAAACCGCGCGAGTCCTGCGCCAAGGCGCGAACCGTGTAGGCACAGAGGCCGTCGGCCAGTGTGATGTTGCGACACGGCTGAGCCCCCACGGGCTGGGCCGAGAGGCTGAGGGGCAACAGGAGAAGGAACAGGAGCAGAATGTTGACTTTCGATTTCATGAGACGGATGGGTTGACGGATGGGGATCAAGTGATGGCAGGGGTGCAGGGGTGTGCGGGGTGACGCGGAGTGCGGTGCGTCACTCGGGGTGGACGCCCGAGGTGAACGTCACGGTATAGGGATACTGGCGGTTGGGCTCCTTGCTGTCCCACGACAGGCGCTTGTGCTGTGCAGGGGCACCCATCACTACGAGATAGACGGCCTTGAGCGGCTCGGCCGGCAACTTCATGCTGACGCTGCCCTTGGCGGCCGGACGGCCATAGACCGACTTGCCGGCGGCGGTGACGGCCACCAAGCCATAGCGAAGCCCCCCCTGACGGTGAGCCTGGTCGCTGGCCGTGACAGCGGCGCTGACCTTGCGGCCGGGCTGGCAACCGGTGAGGCGGATGGCATTGAAGCCATAGTCCTCGGGCAGGAAGTCCTTGCGTGGGCTCCACCCTTTGCCCATGGCCTCCATGGGCGTGGAGAACTGACAGGCGTAGCGGCGTGTCTCGCGGTAGGCGTGACTGTAATCGAGATTGACCAGACGCTGGTAGCAGTCGATCATCTCATCGCAAAACTGACGCTGGCTGATGCCGAAGTGGCGCTGGTAGGTCATGACGGGATCCTCGCCCAGGCGACCGTCGCGATAGAGGTCGGCGATGGAGGTGCGCCCATGCTTCTCGGCCCAATACTCGATGACATAGGGCGAGTGGTAGACATTGGAGCCGTCGAGATAAGCCTTGTGGGTGAGCTTCTTGAAGGCCTCGAAGTGATAGTTCTCATCGGTGAGCCAGTCGGGGTTGACCTGCCACAGCATCCACTGTGACGTCATCTCAAAGAAGCCGCTACCACCCCAGCAGGGCGACACGCTGTCGGCCTGGATCTGGAGCTGGAAACAATGGCCCAGCTCATGGGCCAGGCAGTTGAGCTTGCGGTCCTGGATGCGGTTGGGGGCCACCCAAAGGGCACCGATGAAGTTGTCGTAGGTGCCGCCATAGGCCGTGCCCTCAAGCGAATAGTTGACCATGACCATCATCTTGTAACGGTCGGCCTTGCTGCCGGGAAGGGTGAAACGGAGGGTGTCGCGGAAGAAATGGTAGTACTGCTGGACACGGGTCTTGAGGTTCTCGAGGTCGAAGCGCATGGGGTGACCGTCGAGCTGGGGCGGGTTGGCGGGGTCGTCACCGAAGCCTTTCTCCCAGAAGAACACGAGGTCGCGCGTCTGGGCGGAGTGCATCCATGAGTAACGGCTGCTGTCGCAGGTGAAGTCGATGGAGCGCAGATCCTCAGGCATGAAGACGCGCTTCTGTGCTGTGGCCGGCATGACGGCGGCACAAGCAAGGGTAAGGATAAGAGATTTCAGGTTCATGGGATAAGAGGAATGGCAAAAAGGGGTAAAAACAAGAGGGCATGGGGCCGTCCGGTGGGCGGACGTCGCCATGCCCTCCGCCTATCATTTCAGCGTGGTGCCAGTGATCTTGAGCTGGTAAGGCAACTGGTCGTCAGTAGCCTCCTTGTCATCCCACGGGCAACGACGATACTCGGTGGGCGAGCCCTGGACAACCGCCCAGAGGCGCGTGGCGCCCTCGGGCACGGTGAAGGTGGCGGTGCCACTCAGCGTGGAGGCGGCTGCGCCGTCAGTGTTGCTGATGAATGTCGCCGGACTGTAGACGCGCTTGTCACCGCAGAGGGCGACGAAGCCGAGGGCCCATCCCTCATGGCCGCTGACATCGGTGACATTGTAACGGGTGACGGTGGCCACTTGCTTGCCGTCGGCGTTGACCTGCTTGCCGGGATCGGCGGAAGGCAACAGGCTGCCCGCGTCGACGCCGCGCACCGTCAGGCTAAGCTCCGTGCCGCCCTTGACGAGCTTGAGGGGGATGATGCTGAAGCCCGTGGGCTGCACACACTGCTCATAGCCAATCTGCTTCCAGCCGTCGAGCGTGTCGTAGAGGGTCACGGTGAAGGCGTCGTAGGCTGGAGTAATCCAGTTCCAGGTGCGGTTGTTGGCATAGGCACGCGTGTGGTCGAAGTCCATGGTGACCGACTTCTGCGCATACTCGAAGAGGTCGGCACGCAGCGAGTCGTAGTTGTTGTCGAGGAAGATGCGCATGTAGGCCTGGTTGGCATCCTCAGGATAGACGCTCTCGTTCCAGATGCGGCCCAGGGCCGTGATGCCATGCTTCTCGGTCCAGAGATACTGCTCCCAGTAGGAGGCGTAACGATGGAACTCGTGCTCGAAGTGGCGGTGGTGCTGGTTGGTCCAGTTGACAAAGTTGTAGTCGCTGACGGTCTCGGAGGGATAGTCCTCATGGGCCACCCACTGGGCGCACTGCTCCCAGAAGCCGCAACCGCCGTTGGAACCGGGATAGCCATAGCGGAAGCCGCTGCGCAAGTCATCGGCCTTGCCGTTGATGATGTTGTCGCAGTAAGTCTGGTACTGGAACGTGTGGCCGATCTCATGGGCGATGGTGGAGCCGGCAGGCTGGCAGGTAGCCGGTGTGATCCACAGGGTGCCGATGGTGTTGTCGTTGCCGGCGCCGGTGGCCACCCAGTTGTCGATGGTCACTCCGTCGTGGGTGCCGGGATAGAGCAGGTAGATGGACATCTTATACTTGTTGAGCCGACTCTTGTGGGTGGCCTGCTGTCCCACCACCACCATGCCGAGCCGGGTGATGTTGGTGTTGTAGAACTGCTCGGCCTTCTTCAGCAGGTCGTCGATGTTGACACGATAGGAGCTGGGCACGGTGGAGGCATTGGGGTTGTCGCCGAAGGGACGGTCCCAGAAACAAATGAAGTGCTCGCTCTCCTGGCTCCGCTTGAAGGTCCAACGGTTGGACTCGACATTGTAGTCGTTGTTGTATGCCTGGTCGGAGGTCTTGGGCTTCCATACGATCAGGCCTGGGTCGCCAAAGCACACGGTGCCGTTGGTGGAGCCGTCAGTCTTGATGAGATTGTTGACACGATAGTCGCTGTAACCGTTCTTGAACTGGGGTGAATAGCGGCGGATGACGGGCATGGTGCCACGGGCAAAGAACTCGATGGAATCGAGTGTGGCCGTGGAAAAGAGCAATTTGTTCTCCTGAAAACGGTCAGCCCACTGCACGTAGAGGGAATCTTGCGCTGACAGTGACTGGCAGGCTGTGAGAAGGATGGATATGGCAAATAAAATTTTTTTCATCTTACAATGTGCTGCTTAACGGATTATTTCACAACATACTTTTTGCCCTTGGCGATGTAGATGCCTTTGGGCAGACCCTCAAGAGAGGTGGCACCACGGCGCACAAGGCGGCCGTCGAGGGAATAGACGGCGAACGGCTTGCTGGCCTCGGAAGTCTCATCGGTGTGGATGTCGCGCACACCGCTCACCACCTCCATGTGGAAAGACAGGCCCTTGAGGCCGTTCAGCGCAAATCCGCGTTTGCCCACATAGAGGCGTTTCTCGCCAAACTTCACGACGGGGCCACGCTGGCCCTCGGTGGGCATGTAGAGCTGCACATCGTCAACAGAGCGCGAACTGGTGAAGACCAGCGAGGCGAACATCTGCTTGGAGTCGGCACGGGAGGCTTGCGGCAACAGGGCCAGCGACGCAAGCAGGATGGGTAATAGTTTTTTCTTCATAAGTCAATAATGTAATGGTTATCTTTCTGAAACGGTTGTCTTTTTACAAAGGTTGTCTATCTGCAATGATGATTTCTTCTGTGACGACTGGCTTTCATCAACGAACGGGAACGGAAAATGAAAGCATGGGGACGAGTGGCAAAAGAAGGGGGGCAAGCCAAGGGACTACTAAGAGTGCTGCTGGCTCGCCCCATGATGACGGATATGCTTGTCAGGCATCAAGCCTGCGCAAGCTGATGTGTGCTAACGATTGGCCGGCGATCAAGGCAACGGCAGGTACCAGTTGGCAGTCTGGTAGAGGTCCTTGCCGATGAGGCCACGCATCTCGCCCACCTTGTCAGCGCCACGGCGGCCGTAGACCTTGTCAGCGAGGTAAGCGGGGTCGCCACGGCGGAGAGCCACACGCATGAGGTCGTAGAAACGCTGACCCTCGAAGGCCAACTCCAGTGCGTCCTCGTCCATGATGAGATCCTCGACGTGCTCCACTTGATACTGCAGGCGGGCATCGCCAGTGAGTGTGGTGTCGTCGGGCAGGACATAATAGTCGTTGTACTCCGACCAACCACATCCACGCGAGTGGATGCCGAGCGTGTTCTCGCTCGCCAGCTCAGGATAGGCACCTGAACGGCGCACATACATGTTGGACGGGAAGGAGAACTGGGCGATCCAGGCCGAGTCGGCCTTGTAATAGGGGATGACCTTCTCCTGGATGATCTCGTCGTTGACACCGTCCTTCAGGATCTCGAAGGCGAAACGGGGGAAGCCGGCGCGGTTGAGAGCCTCGGCCAGGTGGAGGTAGACCATGGAACGGCGGTAGACCTGCACGTTCTGGTCGTTGTGCTTCGAGTTGGACACAACGTCGATGGTCTTGTTCTGCTCGATGCGGTCGCTCTTCATGGAAGAGTAGACGCTGGACAGGCGGAGGTCGCCGGTCTGATTGTTGCTAAGACCCGTGGGAGCATAGATGACATTGCGCGTGGAGGTGTAATGGCAATAGGTCTGCGCCTCCGAGAGGTTGATGAGGCTCTGTGAAGGCACGACAGACACCTTGTACTCGTTCTCCGAACGCGAGTTGAAGAGATTGCGGAGCTGGCTGTAGTTGCCCTCCGACGGGATGGAGTCGCCAGGGATGAGCGTCACCAGCTCGCTGGTCTGGCTATAACTGTTGCCCTCGCGGAACCATGAAGTCTGGCTGAGAGACATGTCCCAGTGGGTGCTGTTGCGGCTCCAGCAATTGGTGCTGTTGCTGATGGGATAGCCCACGTTCTCACCATTGCGGGTGGAGAGGTAACGATAGTAGCACAAGGCGGCCTCGCGGTAGTTGCCCAGCCAGAGGTTCATGTCGCCCTCGAGAAGGTAGATGGGGAAATAGAAGAAGCGCGAGTCGACACGGCGGATGACGCCGTAGCCAGGCTTCTCGATGGTCTCCAGGCCCTTGAGGTCGTTGAGGAAATACTGGCAGATCTGCTGCATGTCATAGCGGGGGTAGTCCTTGTCGGCATCAGCCTTGGAGAGGATGGGGTCGGTGACGAAAGGCACCTGGCCATAGACCTGGGCCATCTGCATGTAGGTCCATGCGCGGAACGCCTTGACGGCAGCATACTCCTTGCGGAAGATGTACTCGTTGCGGTTGTTCTTCAGGGCCGTGTCGGCATGGGCGATGAAGTAGTTGCAGTTGTTGATGACCGCATAGTAGTCGGCAGGCGAGTTGTAGGCGTTGGTGGTGTCCTTCACGTTGAAGAGCGCCACGTCGCGCAGGTCGGCCGACGTGTAGTTGGTGATGTCGGAGAGGTCGCCGCGCACCTCACCCAAGAGGATGGTACGGTCGGCGATGGCCTGCAACTTGTTGACAATGCCGACAACACTGTAGAGGGTGTCCTCAGCATTGTTGAGGTGGTCCTTGCCGTCAAGGATCACACGGTCGGAATCCTGGTTGATGAAATCGGAGCAGGATGTGAAAAACGGGAAGGCACAGAGACACAGGGGCACAAGCGCCGCCAGACGGAAGCCCCGGATGCCGCAGGCCTTGACCTTTTCCTTTATGTTGAACATTGTTTTCATGGTTATCTTGTCGTTTAGAAGCCGCGCCACCCGTGTGGAGTGGCGGGCTTTTTCGGGTTGATGGATAGCGGTTTAGAGGTTTACCTTCACGCCAGCGACGATGCTGCGGCACTGGGGAAGCTGTCCGAGGTCGATGCCCTGTCCGAGCACATTGCTCGTCATGGTGAACTCAGGATCTGAACCGAGGTACTTGGTGATGGTGAACAGGTTGTTGGCCTGGATCCAGAACTGCAAGCCCTGCAGGAACGTGGAGTGCATGGGGAGTGTGTAGCTCAGGGTGACGGTCTTCAGGCGGAGGTAGCTTCCGTCCTCAATCCAACGGTCTGAGAAGCGGCTGTTGCCCATGGGATCCTGGAAGGTCGCCTTCGGCATATTGGTGACCTGCCCCTCTGTCTGCCAGCGTGAGGCCATGGCCGTGGTCTGGTTGAGGAAGCGGCTGCCACCCTCCAGCTGCGAGCGCATGTAGTTGTAGACGTCGTTGCCCAACGAGTAGTTGAAGTTGACGTCGAGGCGGAGGCGCTTGTAGTTGAACGAGGTGAAGATGTTGCCGTAGAGGTCGGGGTTGGGGTCACCGATGACCACGCGGTCGTCCTCATTGATCTGATGGTCACCATTCTGGTCGACGAAGCGCACGTCGCCCGCACCGAAATAGTTGCGGTCGATGCCATTGTCACCGAGGATGTAGAGACCGGCCTCCTTAGCCTCCTCACTGGTGGAGAACACGCCTTGTGTCTTGTAGCCATAGAAGAGGTTGGCAGCCTGTCCCACCTCAGAGTGGATGGTAGCGCCATAGATGTCGGTGTCATAGGCGTTGCGGCCATTCGAGAGCGAGGTGATCTTGTTCTTGTAGTGACCCATGCTGGCACCGAGCTCCCACTGGAAGTCCTTCGTGGCAAGCACCTTGCCGATGAGCGTGAGGTCATAGCCCTGGTTGCGCAGCGAACCGCCGTTGCTCCAGTTCATCGGCAGACCTGAGAGGTAGCTGAGGCTCTGGTAGGTGAGCAGGTGGTCGGTGTTGGCCAGGAAGTAGTTGAAGCGCATGTTGAGGCGGTCGCCGAGGAAGTTGGCCTCGAGACCTACATTGAATCGCTTGGTGGTCTCCCACTGCAGGTTGGTGTTACCGATGTTGTCGAAGGTGATGGAGCTGACGCTCTGCATGAACTGGCGTGCGCGGAAGTACGAACGAGCGGCATAGTAGTCGATGTCGTCGTTACCGCTGACGTCGTAGCCGGCAGAGAGCTTCAGGTAGTTGACACCGGGCACCTTGGCAAACCACGACTCGTTGCTGACCACCCAGCCGCCTTGCACACCCCAGAAGAAGCCCCAGGGAGCGCCGCAGATCTTGAGCGAGTTGTCGGCATCGACACCGAAGCGCGAGGAGGTCTCGGCGGTGAGGTTGGCCTGCAGGTAATAGCGCTGGAGATAGTTGTACTCAGCCTGTGCGTACCATGCCCAACTGCACCAGTTGTCGTTGGTACCTGTGGTGGAGGCGTTGAGCAGGTCGGCGCGCATGAACGGTGTCTTATCGTTACCGGTGTTGTAGCCGAGCTGGTTGTTGAGCGTGTAGTTCTCCCAGTTGATGCGGGCACCGCCGAAGACATGGAGGTCGTGTGCGCCATAGCGGTTGGACCAGTCGATGCGGGTGTCGCTGAACACGGAGTTCTGCTTGCTCACGAGCGAGCGCACCTCGTTCTCACGGACGGCACCGACAGCTGACACATAGTAGCTGGGCACGCCGTTGAGCGGAATGTAATACTTCTCGTTGGTGTTGACGAGGTTGTAGCTGAAGTGCTCTGACACGAAGAGATGCTTGTTGAACTGGAACTTCGGCGTGACGCTGAGGTTGACCATGGAGTTCTCGAAGCGGTTCTTGTTTTCGGCCTCACCATACTCCAGGATGGCCACCGGGTTGGCCAGCTGCCAGTTGTAATTCTTCACATGGGCCAGCGCCTCGCTGAGGTAGTCCTCGTCGGTGATGTCGAGGAAGGAGTTGCTGACCGCGCCGCCCGCATAAGCGTAGGGCGAGAGCATGGGGCTCTTCACATAAGCCAGGAACGAGGGCGAGGTGGGTGTGCCGTCGGTGTAGTTGGCAGGCGCACCGTCGTTGCGGAGGTCGCGCGTCTGGTTGGCAAAGCTTGCGTCGAAGCGCACACCGAACTTGCGCGTGAGCTGGATGTCGGTGTTGAAGCGGATGTTCAGACGGCTGGAGCCATTGTCCTTCAGCGGGCTCTGGTTGTTGGCATAGCCCAACGACAGGTTGTAGTTGGCCACGTCGTCACCGCCCTCCACGTTGATGCTGTAGTTCTGCGTGATGGCCGTGCGGTAGACCTGGTCCTTCCAGTCGGTGTCGTTGTGATACTTGGGATAATAATAATAGGTGGGATCCTCGTTGAGGAACTTGAAGTCGGTGATGGTTGTGCCCGATGTGCCGAGGAGGTCGGAGGCATAGCTCTTGAACTGGCTTGCATTCATCATGTCGATGAACTTGGGCTCAAGCGTGACACCTGCCGACAGGCTGGCCGTGATGCGGGTAGCCATGGAGTGGTTGCGGCGTGTCTGGATGAGGATGACGCCGTTGGCACCCTTGGCACCATAGAGAGCCGTTCCGTTCTTCAGCACGGTAACCTTCTCGATGTCGGCCGGCGAGATGTTGGCCAGGATGTCGTTGTGGAAACCATCGTGGAGCAAAGTGCGGCCATACTGCTGGTCGAAGATGACCCCGTCGACGATGATGAGCGGCTGGGCATTGATGTTGAGCGAGTTGAGACCGCTGAGGAACATCACGTTGCCCACGCCAGCCGTACCGTTGCGCTGCACGGAACGCACATCGGCGCCCAGACGCTTCTGGATCTCGTCCTCAATGGTCACGCCATTGGTGAAGCGGAAATCCTCCGTGGTCTTTGTGCCGAGCACGTTGGTACCTGAGGCATACTCGTCGTGGAACACATTGGGGAAGATGTTGACCGTGCGCTGTGCGGCATCGCCCGTAAGACCCAGGCGGGCTGGGTTCATCTCAGGCGCCGTCACCTGCAGGGTCGAGGCGAAGGTGGGAACCTCCATCTCGTAGGAGCCGTCGCTCTTGGTGAGCGCACTGTAGCCGTCGACCTCAGGCACGCTGACGATGGCACCCGACATGGGTTTGCCGGTGGCACCATTGAGCACCTTGCCGCTGACCTTGCGCGTGGCATATTTCTTGACAGGCTTTGCCGGTCGCTCCGAGGCGGCCTTCGCACCGTCAGCGGCGTCTTGCGCTGCAGCGGGAAGGGCACCGGCCATCATGAGCGCCAGGCCATATATCATATACTTTTTCATACGTGTATTCGTTTATAAGCGTTGGTTAGTGTGGTTCGTCGCTGTCTTAATTCTCATGCGGCTTGAAGATGATGCAGTCGATGTGGAAATCGGTCGAGAACTTTGACGTCTGGCTCTGTGACACCTGGCTCATGATGCGCAACTTGACGTTGGGTTGTGCCAAGCCATAGGAGCAAGCCGGGAACTTCATGTCGCTGGCCACCTGCACGGTGTCGACCTTCAGGGGATCGTTGGTCTTGAGGTCAAGACGGCGGTTGAGCTGACGGTTGTCCTTGTTGGTGTAATAGAGCATGCAACGGAATCGGTTGGGCAGCAGATCCTCCTCGGGGATGTACTGGTTGTAAGCCCACTGGGGTGCAAACACCACGTAGATGTCATAGCCCACATTGGAGAGGAGGTTGGGGATGGAGTACTGCACGGCAGCCACGGGGAAGTGGTTGGGGTTGGTCGACGTGTTCTCGGCGATGACCGACACGAAAGAGTTGCTTGAGATCTTGTCGTAGAACGGATTGTCGGATGTCACCTGATGCACGGTGAGCGGCTGCGAGGCATCGATGAGCGTGTCTTGGCGGCTGACGTTCTCGGCCTCAACCTTCACGGTCTGGAAGAAAGTCTTCTCCTTCGGCACGTTGAAGTTGGGCGCGATGCGCACATGGCCATTGCTGCACTCAGCATCAATGGTCCCGTCGAAGATGCCTCCAGCGTCAAACGGACGGTAGAAGATGTCGTAAGGCTCCAGATCCATGTACTTGCGTACCTGGTAACTGTTAGCCTGCGTCGACACGGCCGAGTCGGCAAACGAACGGTCGGGGTTGACGGTGCGGCTGAAGAGTGTACCTCTGAGGATGGCCAGGCGTGTGTTGGCCTCCTGCATGGAGTCGCGCTTGTTGACCGTGTTGGCATAGTCGAAGTAGTCGTGGTACTCGCTCACCAGGCGTGACCACTGGTCGTTGGTGGGCACCAGCATCCAGTAGGTGGAATCCTCGGAGTTGATGTTTCCATAAGAGCTGAAGAGCGAGTTGGACAACACCGATACGGAGTCGAGATAGACAGTCTGTCCGTCCTCGTTGATGCCACCCGGCACACTGGCCGCCTCATTGAACTCGTAGCGCGAATAACTGTTGATGAAGTTGTAGGCGCTGTCGATGCGGCTGTCGATGCCCAGATACTCGAAGATATTGGGGAAATAGTCGAGCTTCTTGCCGATGGTGAAGAGCACGCCGTTGGAATGGAGCGCATTGGCGGTGATGAACTCCTGCTTGTTGATGGCCGTCTGCGTGACGGGTGCAATCTTGCCGTTGAGCAAGGTCAGCGTGTCGTTGGTGAGCGACGAGACGGGCTGCGTGAAGAGCGACATGTGGTTTTGCACAAACTGTCGGATCACGGTGTTGTCATTGTCGCGCACACCCTGGTTCTTCTGTTCCTTGTAGGCGCTGACCAGGCTGTCGGCCTGCTCGGCGCTGAGGCCATCGTTGGTGAGTGCGAAGACCGTGTAGGTCTGGCTGCCCGAGAGGTTGCGGTCGTATCCGCAACCTTGCAGCACATGGGCGAAATTGCTCAGGTCAGCCTCCGAGGAGATGGCCTGCCAAAGGGTGGTCTTGGCTCCGCCGTCACCGGTGGAAGGATCGTAGTGGTCATCCCAGTCGGAGCAGGAGGCAAGGGGCAAGGCGAGGGCCGCGAGCCCCAGCCAAGCCTTTCCCAAGATATGGTTGATGTTTGTTTTCATGGTTTGTGATTTTGATTTTGGTAACTGTTGGCTGTTGCTCGCCTGTTAAAGCATGTCCTCAATCTCACCGTCGTCGGTGACACCATAGACACTCTTCGGCACCAGCTCGAGGTAGTCGAGCATGAACTCATTGTTATTGCCCATCTTGGTGGACACGCTGCGGAAGCGCAGGTAGTGGTCCTTGTTGGGGTCGATGTGCACGGTGCAGAGCACGATGCGGAAGGTCTGTGTCTGTGTGGCGAAGACCGTACGGTCAGAGTAGCCTGTGGGGTGGCCCTCACCATTGATGCGGTAGCCGCCGGCCGCTCCACGATAGTAGCCCTTGTTCTTCAGGGCCTTCTGGTCGCGTGCGAGCTGCTCCTGTGTCATGCCCGAATAGTTGCTCACCCAGTCGCCGCCAAGGATTGACGGGTCGTTGAGGGCCACGGTCATGTCAAGAGGAATGCCCTGCGGCACACCGTCGAAGTAGATCTGCGCGATGCCTCGCGTCGGCTCCTGTGCATAGCCCATGCGAATCTGCCAGTCGCCCTCATAAGGCACGGGCGGAATCTTGAAGGTGATGTCGTAGTTGCCAAACATGTTGAACTCATCGCCCTCGTAGGAGTCATAGTAGTTGCGCGGACGGCGGTAGATGAAGTCGCCATTGACCTTGACATTCTTCAGGTATCCGTCGGGGAAGTAATAGTTGCGTCCGTACTTGGCCGTCTCGTCGTAAGCGGGATCGTTGTGTGCGGGGTCGCCGTTCTGTCGGATGTTCATGGTCATGAGCTCCGGGAAGATGGTCGAGAGGTCCATGCGGATGCGCACACCGTCGACGATATCGCGTGTCTGCTCAGAGAAGGCGAGCAGATCATCGACATAGAAGTAGCGTCCGTTGAGCGCGGTGTTCTCCACGCCATCCTCCACTGTCTGGCTGATCATGGCGCCAGGAATCTGGTAGTCGGCGTCATAACGGCGGTTGATGTAACGCTGTCCGAGCGGGCTGTTGCCGGCATACTTCACCACGGTGAGACGCTCAAACTTGAGCATGGTGTGAGGCAGCATGGTCTCATACCAGTCGACCGGGTTCATCTGCGTGGTGCTGATGCCGATGTCGTTACGCGGCGTGAGCAGGTTCCATCCGATGCAGTCGCGCGTCAGGATGTGGTATGCGATGAGCCTGTAGAGCGGGTTCTTGGGGTTGCTGAGCTGGTCGAAGCTGTGATAAGGCTGGTTGACATCGTCAGGATAAGTGGCGTCGTAGATCTCACAAGCCTTCTGGTAGAGCTGCTCGAGGGTGGTGATGCCATACTTCTCGCGCAGGACGGAGTCGGTGGGGATGAAGGCCGTGAAGCCCTGCTTCTTCTCATCGGGAGCGGTGGCCGTCTCCTGGTTGACGTGCGAGGTGTACTTGATACGCGGATACTGCGTGTGGTCGTACGACTCGTCGATGTAAGCGTAGAGCGAGTCCTCCAGGTGTGTCTGGCGCAGCGCCTCGGCAAAGAGTGAGATGCGCGGGTTGTCGTTGATGACATTGGGGAGCATGCGCGAGCTGGATGTCAGCACACCATCGATGGGCTGCATGATACCGTTCTCCACGGAGTCGTCCTGAAGGGTGAAGATGATGTTGGCCGAGCGGTTGAGGCGCACCACACCGTTGCTGTCGTTGTCGACATCGTGTGTGATCTCGATGAAACGCTTGTTCATATTGGCCGTGGTCAGCGTGCCGTCGTTCATCTCCGATGTGGCAAACATGTTCTCCACAAGGTGGGTGCGTGCGATGGTGTCACACTCGGCGTCGGTGAGGTCGCTCACCGAACTTTTGCCGTGCTCCTGCAGATACTTGTTGATGGCATCGTTGGTGGGAGCGAAGCAGGTGTAGTGTCCGTAGGCCGACAAGAGGTCCATGAGGCCGGCGCGGTCCACGATGGTGGCATACTCGCTGAACTGCTCATGCGTCTTGAGGTACTGGCTCATCATCTCACCCTTGAACGTGTAGTAGTTCTGGGTGTCGGGCTCGTCGGAGCAAGCCGTCAGAAGGAAGGCCGCCAGGAAGAGAGGCAACACAGCCAAGGCCTTGGCGCCATACCTTATAATATGATTGATGTTGACTTTCATGATGGTTATGGTTTATTTGGTAGTTTCGTAGCTTGAGTTCTCTCCGTTGCCGAAGGCGGGGTTCTGCGTGAGGTTCTTGTTGACCTGCAGCTCATCCTTGTTGTAGGGCCAGAAGATGGCGTCGATGCGCTTCAGCTTGTTCTGCGAAGCCGAGCCGGCACTGCCCGTCGACTTCTTCGAAGCCTGCGAGGTGAGATAGCTGGTGTTGCCCTCGCGGAGCGAGCGGCGCACGAGGTCGTACCAACGCTTGCCCTCGAAGAGCAGCTCGCGGTGGCGCTCGTCCATGACGAGGTCAGTCATCAGGCTCTTGCTGGCGTAAGAGGCATAGTTGATGTCGGCCTTCGTGGTGGAGCAGTTGTAACGCTTGTTGATGATGTTGACGATGTTGTAAGCCTCATGGAGCAAGGAGTCGTTGAGCGCCTTGCCCGCCTCGGTCTCATCATCGTTGTTGACCATCTGCACGAGGGCCTCCGCCTTCATGAGCATGATGTCAGTGAGACGGTAGATGATCCAGTTGGCATGACAGTAGTTGGCTGGCCAGTGGGTGCCGTAAGTGGCCTTGCCCTTGGCGGTGGCGCTGGTGGGCGGGGTAACGGTCACGAAGCCCGACGACTGCGTGTACTTGCCGATGCCGTAAGAGGTCTCGTTGAGCGCCTCGAGGCTGGTGTAGTAACGTGTGTCATACTTGGTGAGGAACACAGAGGGATTGTCCTTCGTGAAGTCGTCGCCGAGGTAGTCGGAGGGCTTCACCAGTCCGGGGAAGGTCTCGCTGTTGCCGTAGTTGCTGCTCACAGCACCGTTGGCAAGCTGGTTGTTGTCGTCCATGTAGACCAGTTCGAAGATACTCTCCATGCTGTTGCCTTCGCTGAAGATCTGGTTGAAGGCATTGCCGTAAGTAGAACCGTTGCGGTCGGTGATGAGCGGGTATCCGTCCTGCATCTGGTCGTCCTCGCCAGCGTTGCCGCCGAGCTTGTCGAGCTTGTCCTGATAGTCCTGTGTCTTGGACTTGATGACGAGGTCGGCATAGTGCACGGCGTTCTGGTAGTCTTGCTTCCAGAGATACATCTCACAGAGCATGGCGTGGATGGCATCCTGCGTGATGCGTCCGCGCTGCGAGTAGCGATTGGTCTGCGGATACTTGCGCACGGCGTTGGCCTTCACGCTCTCGAGGTCGGTGATGAGCGAGTCGAGCACGGTGTTGAAGGGCGTGGCGGGCAGGTCCATCTTCTGCGTGTCGTCGAGGAACGCCTCCTTGCTGAAGGGCACGTTGCGGAAGGTGCGGATGAGATAGAAGTAGCACAGGTCGCGCAGGGCCGACATCTCGGCCACGGTGGCGCGCAGCTCACTCTGCGTGTAGTTGGGGTCACGCTGCGCCACGGTCGGTGCGAAGTGGATGACGGTGTTGCAGTCGTTGATGACCTTGTACATGCAGGTCCAGTCGGTGAATCCGTTGGAGGCGTTGATGTTCTCCTTGAGGATGTTGGAGAGGTCCTGGTTGTTGTCGATGTTGGTACCGCCCTGGATGTTGTCCGAGCGGAACTCTCCCCAGCACATCATGCGTGAGATGCAAGCCTGCGACTGCAGGGAGCTGTAACATCCGTTGACGACGTTATCGACATCGTTCTTCTCATTCCAGAACTTCTCGAGCGTGATGTCGTTGAGCGGCTCCACGACGAGGAAGTCGGAACAGGATGTCATGGCCAGGGCGAGCACGCCCACCCAAGCCTTGGTCCATATGTGATGAAATGTTTTGTTCATAAGATTGTTCGTTAGGATCATGAATCGTTGTTGGATTTTAGATCGTTGTTATGCTTGGCTTCCGCTGATTAGAAGTCGACGGTGATACCGAGCGTGTAAGAACGTGCGCGCGGTGTCTGTCCGCTGTCGGTGGCCGCACCGTAACTGCCGTAGCCAATCTCCGGGTCGACACCCGTGTACTTGGTGAGGATGAAGAGGTTGTTGGCCGAGACATAGAAGCGGAGCCCCTTGAGGCCGAGCGTCTGGAGCACTTTCTTCTTGAAGCCATAGGACAGCTGCACGTAGTTGAGACGGAGGAACGTACCCGACTCCACGAAGCGGTCGCTGATGAGCGTATTGTAGTTGGTGGTCGAGCCGTACATGGCACGCGGGATGGTGGTCACGTCGCCTTCCTTGCGCCAGCGATAGTTCACGGCCTCACTCTGGTTGTTGTTGTTGGTCATGGCCTCAGCGTCGAGACGTGCGAGGTTGAGGATCTTGTTGCCCACGCGGTAGGTGAACTGCGTGTTGAGCTTCCAACCATTATAGTTGAAGTTGAAACCGAAACCACCGGTCAGCTTCGGCAGTGAAGAGCCGAGGTAGACGATGTCGAGCGCATTGATGTTGCCATCGTTGTTGACATCCTCATACATGGCGTCGCCGCCCTTGAACTTATAGGTGGTACCCGAAGAGAGGTTCGAGTAGTTGTAAGCCATCTGGATGGGGTCGCCCTTGTCATCGAGGATAACCTTGCCCTCGGCGTTGCGTGCCACAGGCGCTGTCTTGCCGGCGGCATCGAAAGCCTGGCGCTCCTCGTCGGTCATGTTCTTGTAGGTGTCATACTGGTACTGGTAGACACCCTTGTAGCGGAAACCGTAGATGGCACCGAAGGGGTTACCGATCTGCACGCGCTGCAACACCTCGCGGTTGTTGTAGTTGAACTCGCTGTTGAGCGACTTCAGCACCGACTCGTCCATGGAGAGGATCTCGTTGCGGTTGTTGCCGAAAGAAGCGTTGAAGTCCATGTAGAACTTGCCGGCCTCGATGAGCTTGTTGGTGTCGATGTTGAACTCCCAACCCGTGTTGCGCATGGAGCCAACGTTGCCCGTGGCCAGCCGGGCATAACCCGAGTTGGAGGGAATGCGGATGTTACCCATGAGCATGTCCTTGGTGGTCGACTGGTACCAGTCGAGCATGAGGTTGAGCTTGTCGTTGAAGAAGTGGATGTCCATACCCACGTCGTAGGTGGAGACGGTCTCCCAGCGCAGGTCGGTCAGACGGATGTTGGTAGGTGTCATGGCACTGTTGCCGAGGTATCCGCTTGTGGTGCCATACTTACTCATATAGAGGTAGTCGCTACCGGGCTGGTTACCCACGCGACCCCAGCTGGGACGGATGCTGAGCATGGAGAGCCACTTGCGGGCGTTCTCCATCCAGGGCTCGTCGATGATGTTCCAGCGGAGCGACACGGCGGGGAAGTAACCCCAGCGACGGTCGGGACCAAACTTGGTCGTTCCGTCCATGCGGAGCGAGAAGTCGGCCATGTAACGGCCCTTGTAAGCGTAGTGGGTCGAGAAGGTGTAGTACATCGAGCGCCACTGGCTGAAGCTGGAGCTCAAGCCTGTGACCTTACCGCCGGCGTCGGGCGAGATGATGCCACCCGAGGGGAGCATGTGAGCGTTGGTGCCCTGTCCGTTGGAGCTACCCGAGGTGAGTTCGAAGCGGCCCATCATCATCAGCGAGTGGTCCTTGTTAGTGAAATGAGGTATGAGGGTCAGCGTGTGCTTGGTGTTGAAGGCCACGCTCTTGTTGGAGCCTGTGTAGGCCTCGTTGACGCCACTGCTCCACACCCTGGTGATAAGCTCCTGCGGATAGAACTTGTCCACATAGTCGTTGAAGATGTTCATGTAGACACGGCCCTGGTAGTCAAGGCGCCAGCTATCATCGTCGATGCCGAGCAGCTTGTAGTCGATCTGGAACTCAGGCGAGATGTCGTAGGTGCGCTGGTCGTTCTTGGCCAGGTGTGCCGATGCCACGGGGTTGACAAGATTCTTCTGGTCATCGTTGAAGACCGACGAGGCGCTCTGCAGCATCTCATAGTAGGCGCTGGTGTTGCGTCCATACTCGTCTTGCTCGTAGATGCTCATGTTAGGCATCTTGCGGTAGGCGATGGAGAGCAGGTTGTCGTAGTTGCGCTTGTTCTTGGTGTAGGTCATCGAGAAGTTGGTGGCAATCTTGATGCGGTCGCTCACGTAGTAGTCGAGTGCCACACGCGTGGAGAAGCGGTTGAGCTTCTGCTCGATGACGGAGCCGGTCTCGTTGTCGAAACCGCCCGAGATACGGAACGTGGCCTTGTCACCGCCACCGGTGATGGAGAGGAAGTGGTTCTGACGGAGACCGAACTGGGTGACGGCGTCGCGCCAGTCGGTGTTGTTGTTGTACTGCTCATACTCGGAGAACGTCGGATCGTAGTTGATCTCGCGGATGTTGGCGGCACCGTCGTTCTGCTGCGGGTTGAAGTACGACTCCTTGAGAAGCATGGTGTAGTCGTCACCGTTGAGGAGCTTGTAGCCCTTGGGCTGGTAAGTGCCGGTGAGGCGGAGCGAGTAGCTCACGCGGGGACGGCCCTTGCTGCCGCGCTTGGTGACGAGTTGGATGACACCGTTGGCACCCTGCGATCCGTAGATGGCTGTGGCGGCGGCGTCCTTGAGCACGGTGATGCTCTCGATGTCCTCAGGGTTGATGTTGAGGAGCTGTGCGAACTGCTCGTCGTTGGCCGAGTTGACATCGAAGTTGCTCATGTCCACGTTCCATGTGTTGCCGTTGACCACGATGAGCGGGTTCGACGAGGTGAGCGACGACACGGTGGAGGCACCGCGCAGACGCATGGTGGTTCCGGCGCCGAGGTTACCGCTGACCGACACGATGTCCAGTCCGGCGATACGTCCCTGAAGGGCCTCGTCGATGGTGTTCATGCCCAGACCCTCAAACTCCTTGGTAGAGATGGTCTGCGTGGAATAGGAGATCTCTCGCTCGGGGATGGCGAGACCGCCGCCCGAGAGGCGCTTCTTGGCGGTGACGGTCACCTCCTTCAGCGTGTTCTGGCTTTTGAGGGTGACGTTGATCTCATCGCTGCTGAAGGGCAGCACCTGCGCCTTGGTACCCACGAAGCTGATGCGCAACTTGTTCTTGGCAGGGTTGCTCACCTTCATGGAGTAGTTACCGTTGACATCGGTCGTCGTCGACTCGATGATACGCCCGTTGGCGTCGATTTCGCAGACGGCGGCGCCCATGACCGGCCCAAACTCGTCGAGGACGGATCCGTGCACGGACGTGATCTGCTGGGCTGATGCCTGCATGGCTACGATGCAGAGCATGGACAGCAATATGTATCTTAGATATTGTTTCATGGGTTATCTCCTCCTTGCTTTAGCGTTGTTGTGTCGTTTGGCCGAGGCGTTGGACAGGCCGATGACCTCTCGCCAGGGCTTGAGCTGGTCGCGGTCGTAGAAGAGCGGTCCGTCGATCTGGTGCACCACGACGTCGGAAGCCTGATAGATCTGGCTGGTGGCCACCTTGTCGCGGTTCTGGAGCCAGTACTCACGTCCGATGACGTTGTAGAGGCCGTCGGCCTTGATGACGTGGCGCTTGTTGCCCAGCTGGTCCTCGACGTTCATCTGGTTGTCGTCGGCGTTGACGGTGATTGAGAAGTAGCGCTTGTTGGCCGGGTTGATCTTCGACGACTCGTAGCGCACGCTGTTCTGCGGTGTGCCGCCGATGAAGACGCTGTTGTCCTGGATGTGGTAGCGCAGGAAGTTGTTGATGATGTTGCCCAGTGCGGTCTTCGCGGCGTCGTAGGCTTTCTTGTCGCCTCCGAAATCATCGGCCGTCAGGGCGTCCACGTCATCCCAAGTGGGCAGGTACCCCTCGTCGATGAGTTGCTGCACGGTGGCGTTGGTGGGCACATAGACGGTGTAGTTGTAGTTGTCGAACACGCTGATGTTTTTCTCGCCCGTCGCGGGGTCGTACTGTCCGAGGAGACGGTTGGCAAGGAGCGACGAGCCCTGCAGCAACTTGAAGAAGGCGCTAAACTTGTCGTTCTCCTGCAGGATGCTGAATGTGCTGCGCTGGCTGGTCAGCGGCAGGGCGTTATCCACTACATAAGCCTTACCGTTGCCGGATCCGCTCTGGTCGTAGATCTGTTTCACCACGACATTGGTGCCGGTCTCCTGCTGGAAGGCGCCGTTGACAGTCATCTGCCCGGCCTTGCCGGCATGGCGCACGATGACGGGCGATCCGCCCTTCGACTTGTAGATGGAGTGTCCGTCCTCGACGTTGCCCACGACGATGAGACTGTTGAGGAGGTCCTCCAGGCGGTCCTTCACCTGGTCGGCGCTGGTCACCGAGTCCTTGGAAGCCTCGTCCACGACACCGGTCGACAGGTCATAGTCGTAGCGGTTGGCCACGACGGTCTTGCGCTTGTTGTTGTAGGTGAAGCGGTAGAGCTTGGTGCGGTTGGTGCCGTAGGTGCAGGGGTCCACATAGCAGAGCATGGCCTTGTTGGTGGGCAGGATGAAGCTGTAGTAGGAGTCCATGGAGTTGAGGTAGGGCTCGAAGTTGAGATTGTCGATGCCCCAGTAGATGACGCTCATGATGCCGTCGGCTCCGTTAGAGTTGATCAGTGCGGGGAAGCTCACCGAGCGGTAGTCGGCGGGCGTGAACACCTTATTTAATAAGTATACCACACCGTTGCATCCCATGAAGCAACTGTCCACGTCGGCGGTGGTGATGCCGAGGCTCACCTTGGTGGTGTTGTCGACGATGTTCTTGAACTTCGAGGGCACGGTCTCCGAGAAGGTATTGATCATGTTGATGTTCATGAGCTTCACGAGCACGTTCATGGGCACGTTGTCCCATGTGCCGTACATGTCCTGCAGCACCTTGCCGTCGGCGTTCCACCACTTGTTGAAGGCCTCGTTGGAGGGCACGAGCATGGCTCCGGCGTCATAGTGGAGGTCGTAGCCCGATGTGTTGCTGTAGATATAGTGGTTCCACGTGGGGTCGTAGAGCAGCTTGGCGTCGACGGCCTGCCCGTTGGGATCTGTCGAGAGCTCGCCCGACTGGGCCGCTCCGTAGCCACCGGTGTTGGCCGTCGTGGCGAAGTGGCGGAGCACAAACACGGAGTCGGTGTTGTTGTACAGGCGGTTGTACTCCTTTGTGGCAGCGTCATCGTAGTAAGGTGCCGAGAAACGGTCAAGCAGATTGTTGAAGCGGCTCATGTTGGCGTGCGTGCGGATGATGCCGGCCATGTTGTCGGCCGAGGTCATCACTCCGTCCACCTTATGTATATATCCGTTCTTGCAGGTGATGTCGCGTTCGATGATCTTCTTGCCGTTGACCCATGCGTCGCTGGCCGATGTCGACTCGCCGTTGGTGAGCGTGGCGAGGTCGTTGTCGGTGATCTTGTTGAGCTGCATGTAGGCGGGCAGGAAGTGGATCATGGGCTGGGTCGTGTTGTCGCGGAGCAGCACGATGCCGTTGGTGTGATCCTTGTACTTGGTCCAATACTGTGTGTTGGGCATCTGGTCGGGATAGATACGGGCCACGGAGTCGAACACTGAGACGGCGGTCTCACGGCGCATACACATGCCTTCCTCGGGCGGGTTGCCGCTTACATTGCTGAGCAACTCGATGAGGTAGGCGTTGTTGACCATCGAAGAGTTGAAGATGAGCTTCTTCTGGGCCTGGGTGAGGTCCTCATACTTCTTCACTCCCCAACTGTTGGTTTGGAACCATTTGTTGAAGGCATCGTCGTCGGCAACGAAGAGCGTCTTGCTACCGGTCTGGCTGAGCACGGCGGTCTGTCCGAGGTCGTCGATGAGACGCAACGTGTACGAGTAGTTACCCTCCTCCTTGAGCTGGTCGTAGATGGAGTTGCCCAGCCACGACGGTTGCCCGGTGAGGATATCCTTCTCGCACGACTGCAACATCGGGGCTCCGGTGGCCAGCAGGAGAGCTGTAGCCGCCGTCAGTGCCTTGCGCGTGGATTTCAGATGTTTCATGTGTGGATATGTTAGGTTTTGTTTCATTTTGCAGCCAAGGGTCCGCATGCATGCGGACAGGGCCTGATAGGCTAAGGATGCAATTGCAAAGATATATTAAAAGGATGAGAACTGCAAGTTAATTTATAAAAAAATGGAGATTTAACACTTAAAATGTTTAACACGGTCTCAATGGATAAAAAAATAGTCCAATGGATTGAAAAATCGTCTTTTTGCCCCATTTTTCCGAGATTTTATTTGCGGCCATTTGCATTTTTCCCTATATTTGCGGCATCGTTGAGCATGGGGTGGCACTCTACGGATTGTCCCGGTGCCGACGGCACATGAAAATCGAAACATCAAAAAATCTTTTAAAACCAAACATCTTTTTATAAATCATAGCTTATGAAAAAGTCTACTACCATGAGACAGCTTCTGTTAGCCCTGATGTGCCTCTTTGGCCTCAATGCCAGCGCACAGTTCTCGGCCACGCTGAAGCAAGGTCCCACGAGCGACTACTCGAACGTGGGACACCAGTTCAAGTTGACAGAGGTGGCCGAGGCTCTCGGCACCGACACCGCCACCCTCGTGGCACAACTGTCGGACATGGAGAACACCAAGGTGTTCGCCGTCATCGACTCCACCGGCACCGTCAACACCTACACGGGCAACCCGGGTGAGTTCTGGCTCACCAAGACCGGACAGGTGCACGAGTACAACGGCGGTGCCTGGTTCGTCGGCCAAAACTTCGACGAGGAGAACGACATCTTCAATGTCTACGTCGGACAGATGCCCAACTACTTCACCGCTTCCGACACGCTGCAGGTGAAGGCTGCCCTGGTCTACGGCGGCAAGACCGTCACGTTCGACATGACCTACCAGGTCTACGTGCCCCAGGCTCCCGCGGCTGAGCTGGCCATCTCCAAGCTCAACATCGTGGGCGAGGCTGCCGCGAGCATCGAGCAGTATCCGCGCTCGGCCTACGACATGGACAAGGTGTATGTCAAGGTCAGCGACTTGGCCGAAAAGCTGGGTGCCAGCAAGGAAGACCTTTCCTACATCGTTTCCAAGATCACCTACCTGCCGAAAGTCGACCAGACCTACGGCATGATGTCCGACTCGCTGACCAGCGTCAGCACCAACGACGGATGGATGAAGCGCACCATCGACAGCAAGGGTGACAGCACATGGAGCTGCGGCAGCAACGCCTACGACAACACCGACGTGCTCTACACGAACAGCTTCAGCTACAATGCGGACAACGACACGCTGACCTGCCAAATCGGCCAGTATCCCAAGGCCAACAAGGTGGGCGACAAGCCCAACTTCGACGCTTACCTCGTCTATGGCGACAAGGCTTACAAGGTGAACTACACCGTCAACATCATCGAGGCTCCCTACCATGGCCTGTACGAGATGACACAGGTGGGCGACACCACCATCACCACCAGCCAAATGCCTACCAACGACTACTCGACCACCAGCATCTATCCTAACATGACCGCCATCGCTGCCGCTCTCGGCGTAGCAGAAAGCGACGTGCAGATGCAGGCCATCGACGCCAACGGCAATCTCACCTCTGAATATTCTGCCAACAACGGCGGTTTCTGGCTCACACAGGCTGGCATCAAGACCGACTGGGGCACAGGTGCCTACTTCTTCGTGGAGCCTGCCTCCAACGGCAACTACACCGACATCCACGTGGGACAGTATCCTGACGTAGCTCAGTCTGAGGACACCGCACGCGCCACACTCTACTTCGTCAACGCCGACAAGTACTACAGCGTCAACGTCGTGCTGGCCATCGAGAAGAGCAAGAATCGTGAGCAGAGCCAGTTTGAGAGCGTGGCCAAGCGCACCGTGACCATCCAGGGCCTGCCCGGTGACTACCAGTGGAGCACCACTGACAGCAGCATCCCCGTAGAAGACATCAACGCCGCCATCGGCACCACCTCGCCCGTGCTCTACGCTTACATCTCCGACTCGCTGCGCCGCAAGAGCCCCGATGCCTATCCCGAGACGATGGTCTACACCAAGACCTACAACATGAACCCGGATCCGGGCTTCTGGCTCGACAAGGACGGCAAGTCGATGGGCTGGACCTCTGACGCTCAGTCTCCTTGGGGCATCTGCACCAGCATCGCCGACGGCAAGTACACCTTCAAAGCCATGCAGTATGCTGCCGACCAGCCTGGCACGGCTTACTCCGGACAGTTCTTCCTCGTCAACGAGGAGACGGGCAAGATGATGACCGTGACGCTCAACTACCAGGTGGTGTCGGTCATCCAGACCATCACCGAGGTAGGATCCACCGACATCACGCTGCCTGTGGGCGATACCGACCAGGAGGTTGACTTTGACCTCGCTCCTGTGGCCGAGGCTCTCGGCACCGATGTGACCACGCTCATCTCTTCCTACAGCCTCGTGGGCCGCAACGCAAGCGGTGTCTACACCGAGGGTGTCGATCCCGTGCAGACAGGTCTGATGTTTACCAACGACGGTGCTTGCGACAACAATGGCGGCAACATCGGCATCCAGTTCTCTGACGATGGTACCAAGATCATCATCTACGCCAATGCCACCGACGAGCTCGGCGCAGGCTACAAGGCTGACGCCACCATCGGCTTCGAGATGAAGGGCGAGAACGACGAGACCAAGATCTACCTCATCAACATCACCTTCATGAACGCCGAGGACTATGCCACTGGCATCGACGGCATCCGGCAGAACGCCAAGAAGGACGGCAAGATCTACGACCTCAGCGGACGCCAGGTCAGCAAGCCCGCCCACGGCCTCTACATCATGAACGGCAAGAAGTATGTGGTGAAGTAATTCACCCGCACCCACCAGCGCGCGGCTCCCACAGCCGCCCACTCTGGGCCAAACGACAATAACGAAAGCTCCCGCAAGCCTTGGTGCTCGCGGGAGCTTTTTTGTTGGCTTGCCTCAAGAACGCCAAGGTCGGCAAGCCTTCTCTTGCACGAAAAAATCTCTGGCCGCGTCAAAAAAGTCGCCGCTTCGCTTGCCCATACAGCCCACATAAGCTACCTTTGCAAATATTAGAGAACTTCACATGACGACCTACTCATCCGACCGCCGACTGCCCGTGGGCGTGCAATCCTTCAGTGTGATTCGCACACAGGGATACTTATATGTTGACAAGACCGACCTCGTGTGGCAACTGGCCAATAGCGGTAAGAAGTATTGCTACCTCAGCCGCCCTCGCCGCTTCGGCAAGTCGGTACTCATCGACACCTTGCAAGCCTACTTCGAGGGGCACCAAGAGCTCTACGACATGGTGTTGCCCGCCCTCACCCTGCGCAAAGTCAGCGATGTGCAGTCAGTGCAGTCAGACTTGATGCTCGCCTTGCAACTGGGCCAGTTGCCACACGCCAGACGCTGCCTCAAGGCGCTCATCGCCGACGTGCCCTACAGCAACAAAAAGTTGGCATCGATGGACATGGAGGAACGCTATCGACTTATCATGAGCACCATCTTCAACGCCATTGGTTGCCATGTGGAGGTTGAGCACATGATGGCCAATGGTCGCATTGACATGGTTGTCGAAGTGACCCATTTCATCTACGTCATGGAGCTCAAGCTCACCAACAATGGTGGCCTTGCCTCAGCCGAACGACAAATCCGTGACAACTGTTACACCGCTCCCTTCCGTGCCGACAAGCGCAAGGTCATTGCCCTCGCCGTGGAGCTCGACGACCAAGGCAAAGGTCTCATCGACTGGAAAGAGGTAACGACCTAAGCGATGACACGCTCAAGGCGGATGGCAAATACACGTCCTAAACTTCAGGTTAAAGCAATTGTACACTTAAAACAGCTATTATATAGGGTGTCCAGTTAGATGCTCCGAAAAACAGATACTGAAATCACCCGTTAAGTTGTTAATATAACACTCTGATATTTAACGTTTTGAGTAACGAAATAGCTCTTTGATAATTTGCATAACTATAGAGTCAACCAGTAAGTGCAAAATTAAGAATAAACTCTGAAGAACACTTCTTTTGGTGTTGAAAAGTTCTATAACACCTACTTTACAAAAACATCGTTCCCTAAAGAACAGTATCTTGCCATCAAGCCACTTTTTGACTTTTCCATCTGCAAATCTTGATTTGGGTGACGCATTGATGAAGTCAGGAGAAAAAACTGAAAACAAAAAAGATAGCCCTAAAAATATTTTGCACATCATCAGATTTTAGGTATCTTTGCAACGGATGTCTCCCCCGACAGGGAGCGACATCCAAGACATTGTGGGCAAAAACAAATGCATTCGCTATTATTTCGCGTTTAGCCAAGAGCGTCGGAAACTCTGATTGGAATAAAAAAGCACGATAATAATATGTGACAGGCGGCGCGTATCGTGACCCCTGGAAAGTAGAATAAGCGATGCACACGCATAGGCGTGGTGCATACTTATGTACTTTCCGGGGCTCCAATCCGACGCCGCCCCGTGCTAAACGCGATAAGGATGGCATCACGCCTTTCTTATGCCCTGTTGCGTTTTGCGGATTGATAGTTGGGTGCGCTTACTGACAACTATCAATCTGTTATGGCAAACAAAACACTTAATGAGGCACGAGCCGCAAAGAAGGATGAGTTCTACACCCAATTCTATGACATCGAATCGGAAATGGAAGCCTATCTTGACTACAACCCCGACGTGTTTCGGGACAAGACCATCCTGCTGCCTTGCGACGATCCCGAGTGGAGCAACTTCACCAAGTATTTCGCACAAAACTTCGAGGCGCTGGGCTTGAAGAAACTCATCTCCACAAGCTATGCGCCTGAAAGCAAGGCTTACAAGGGCGGCATTCCGCTAACGCTCTTTGAAACCGAATCACCCAAATTTGACGCCGACAAGTCGAAGACGCATGGAAAAATATTCATTTTGGAGAAAAACAACACCTCCGATGGTAAGTTAGACCTTGATGACTTGCAGTGGGATTATCTTGAAGGAGACGGTGACTTTCGAAGCGATGAGGTAAAGAAGTTGCGGGATGAGTCTGACATCATTGTCACCAATCCGCCGTTCTCACTCTTTAGGGAATTCTTGTATTGGATAATGGAGGCAAACAAGCATTTTATATCCATTGGCCCCTTAAATGCAGTGACATATAAGGAGGTCTTTCCTTTGGTACGTGGAGGGGTGATATGGAATGGAAAAGGATTTAATGGTGGAAATGCGTTCTTCCATTCTCCCGACTCAAGAAAATACGCAGAGGGTGTATACAATGAAGAAACAGGCTTAATTAAGTTTCGTAATTGTTCTTGGTTCACAAATATAGAACATGGGCACAGACACCGACCTTTACAATTAATGTCTATGGTTGATAATATAAAATATAGTAAACATAAGACAATCAAAGGGAATGGCTATGTACATTATGACAATTATGATGCAATTGAGGTTCCTTTTACAGATGCTATTCCTGATGATTTTGGCAAAATGATGGGTGTTCCAATATCTTTCTTCGACAAGTATTGCCCCGAGCAGTTTGAAATTGTGGGAATAACGAAGACGTGGTTTGGCATGGCTACCAAGACCTACCCCAAGCAAATCCAAGTGAGCAAGACAGGCAAGAAGACTGTCGTCACCAAGCTGAATGACGGGCCCGTCATTAAGTTGGACGGACCGTTGGATGGCGATGTGTATTATATTGTCAATGGAGAGTATTACAAACAGGCTTATGCCCGCATTTTAATCCGCAAGAAACAATAGCCTTATGGAAGCAAAGTTAAAAGAATATACCGTCAGGGAGTTGTGCGAGGGTTTCACCTACAGCGAGACTGAGGGAAAAGGCCTGTATGGCCTGGCAGGCAAGCTGACCATACAGCCCGAGTACCAGCGCAACTACCTCTACAGCGAAAACAAGGGCGAGAAGGAAGTGGCCGTCATCGACTCCGTGCTGAAGCGGTATCCGCTGGGGCTGTTCTATTTCAACCAGCTGCCCGACGGACGCTTGGAAGTGCTCGACGGACAGCAGCGCATCACCAGCCTCGGACGCTTCCTGCAAGGCAAGTTCTCCATCATGAAGCGAGACATACCCTACAAGTTTGATGCGCTGAACGAGGAAGACAAGAAGCTGATAGAGAACACCCAGTTGCTGGCTTACATCTGTGAGGGTACGGAGGCGGAGATCAAGGAGTGGTTTGAGATCATCAACATTGGCGGCATCACGCTCAACGAGCAGGAGAAGCTCAACGCCGTCTATTCGGGGCCATTCGTCACACTCGCCCGCAAGGCATTCTGCGACAAGAGCAACTCTCACGCGCAGAAATGGAGCGCCTACATCGCGGGGTCCTTGAGCCGCCAAGACTTCCTGCACGCAGCCCTGTCGTGGGTGAGCCACGGACAGGTGAAAGACTACATGCAGGAGCACCGGCGCGACACGAGCATCGACCCACTCAAGCACTACTTCAGCGACGTCATCTCCTGGATAGAGCAAACCTTCGATGAGGTATACCCCAAGATGCGGGGGCTGGACTGGGGCCGCCTGTACGAGAGATACCACACGATACCTTATGACCATACCGACGTGTCTGAAAAGGTGAAGGGTCTCTATGATGACCCTTGCGTGCAGGACAAGAAGAATGTGTTCGAATATGTGCTAGGCGGGTGCCAAGACACCAAGCTGCTCAACGTCAGGGTATTCGATGATAACATGAAGCGCCGCGTCTACAAGCGGCAGACCGACGAGGCACGGGCCAACCACGTCAGCAACTGCCCGCTCTGCGCCTTGGGACATGACGCCAACCGTGAGAAGATATGGGCACTCAAAGACATGGATGCCGACCACGTGGAGGCGTGGAGCAAGGGGGGCGCCACCGACGAAAGCAACTGCCAGATGCTCTGCAAGACCCACAACCGGGCGAAGGGAAATCGGTAAGCCCACACGGATGCCACACAACAAGCGAATCTCATCCGCATATCAACAAAAGATTGCATCCTCTGCGCATGGGAGGGGGGCGGCGGCTTGCTAACGTCCTTCCGGCAAAAAATGAAAAGACGACCAGCCGAGCGTTTCCACGCGCTCGGCCAGTCGCCTTTCCTATTTTTGTCGTGCCAATGTGACCTTACTTGCCCATCTTGGCCTTGGCCTTCTCCACGTCCTCGTCCTTGGGGCGTTCCTTCTTGGCCAGCATCACCACCTGGTAGACAAAGCCGGTGACCCACTCGCGCGAGAAGCCCAGGCGCTGGTTGTACTTGCGGATGCCCAGCACTGCCTTCACCACGCCAGGATCGGTGAAGTCGTTACGGTCGAAGATGTCAGACACGGTCTTCTGCGTCATCGTATAGATCGCCTTCTTGAAGAGGGACGGCACACGAAGCTTAAACTTCATGAGGTTGCCGATGAGCATCATCAGGTCTTGCGTGAAGTTCTGGAACTGTATGAGGTAGACCTGCACGTCCGGCAACTTGTGGCAGTTGCGGCGGATGCTCTGGTCAATCTCCTTGAAGAATGTGTCGTCGGTGCCGTAGATCTCCTTCATCATCTTCTTGCAGTGGCTCTTCTCACCCACGCCCAGCTTGTTGTTCTGTGTGGGGACGTGCAGCGTCGACTTGAAAAGCCTGAGGTCGGGCAGCATGCCGATGTTGGTGATGCCCAGCTGGGCGGCAAGCGTCGCCTGGAAGTAGACCCGCACCAGTGTCATGTAGTCTTCCATGCCGCCCGTCTTGGCTTCCTGCTGCTTGGAGCCGAAAATTTTAGATAATAATCCCATAAAAAATTCTTAAACTATTTTTCTTGTCTAAACATGATTGGACGGTGCAAAAATACAACAATAAGGCGAGAAAACAAAACAATCATATATTTTTATTAACAAACAGATGCCACGTATCAAGAAAAAATCGTAACTTTGCCGCCAAATTAAAGGTACCCTTATTTTCAGACAATACGCGTAATGAAAGGAATAGTATTAGCCGGAGGTAGCGGCACACGCCTCTACCCCATCACAAAAGGCGTGAGCAAGCAGCTCATCCCCATCTTCGACAAACCGATGATTTATTATCCGGTGTCAGTGCTCATGCTGGCCGGAATACGTGAGATACTCATCATCTCCACCCCCTATGACCTGCCGGGCTTCCGTCGCCTGCTGGGCGACGGCCACGAGCTGGGTGTGCACTTCGAGTATGCGGAGCAGCCCAGTCCCGACGGATTGGCCCAGGCGTTCATCATCGGAGCCGACTTCATCGGCAGCGACAGCGTCTGCCTGGTCCTGGGCGACAACATCTTCTATGGCTCAGGGTTCACGGGCATGTTGCGCCAGTGTGTGAACGAGGCCGAGCAGCAGGGCAAAGCCTCGGTCTTCGGCTATTGGGTCAACGACCCCGAGCGATACGGCGTGGCCGAGTTTGACGGCGAGGGCAACTGCCTCAGCATCGAGGAGAAGCCCGCCAAGCCCAAGAGCAACTACGCTGTCGTGGGCCTCTACTTCTACCCCAACAGCGTGGTGGACATTGCCCGCCACATCAAGCCCAGCCCACGTGGAGAGCTTGAGATCACAACCGTCAACCAGGAATATCTCGAGCAAGGCGTGCTCAAGGTGAAACCCTTGCCACGCGGCTTCGCATGGCTCGACACGGGCACACACGACAGCCTGTCGGAGGCCAGCACGTTCATCGAGGTCATCGAGAAGCGACAGGGGCTGAAAGTGGCCTGCCTCGAGGAGATAGCCTACAAGCAGGGATGGATCAGCCGCGAACAGCTCAGGCAAGTGGCACAGCCCATGGCCAAGAACGGTTACGGACAGTACCTGCTGCGCCTGGCCAGCGAGGAACGGGGATAAGGAGATGCCCCAAGGATAAGTTCCAAGCCTACACACAAAGGGGCATAGCCCGCAAAGCCATAGGGAGCATGCATCCCGCAAGCAAAAGATAAAGGGTAAAAAGCTCACCAAACAACAAGGAAAACAAAAAACAAAACAAACAATATGGAAGAAAACAAAATCTTGGACGTGGCACAAGCCGCACCACAAGAGGAGGAATCGTCCAGCATCAACTTCGCGCTGATCTACCAGACACTGGTGCTCAACTGGAAGTGGTTTGTGCTGTCGGTCATCATCTGCCTTGGCGTGGCTTCCATCTACCTGCGTTACACCACTCCTGTGTACCAGGCCTTTGCCAAGCTCCTCATCAAGGACAACGACCAGCAGTCAGGATCGAGCCGAGCCAACAACATGCTCAACTCGGCCACGCTGGGCATGATCTCCAACTCCACCGGTATCGACAACGAGATGGAGATTCTCTCCTCACACTCGCTGGCCGAGCAGGCCGTCAGGGACCTGAAGCTCTACACCACCTACTATACGGTGGGCAAGGTGAAGGACAACCTGATGTACAAGGACCAATACGTCAGCGTCGACATGGACCCCGCACACCTCGAGCGCCTCAACGCGCCCGTCTCGCTGGAGATCCTGCGTGAGGGCAACAAATACCACGTGACGGGCAAATACTATGTGCCGGTCAACGAAGATACCGCCGACGGCCCCTACACCATCGACAAGACCTTCAGCACGCTGCCCGCCACCCTCGGCACGAAGGCCGGCATTCTCAGCTTCATGTCCAACGGCGTGGTGCCCATGCCCGACGGCGCCAAGATGAAGGTCTTCATGCAGTCGCCCAAGTATGCCTCTTACAAGTACGCGGGCGCACTCAGCGTCTCACAGACCAGCAAGACCACGACCATCGCGCAGCTCACGCTCAACGACGAGAACCCGCAGCGTGCCGTCGACTACCTCCAGCAGCTCGTCATCTGCTACAACCGGCAGGCCAACGAGGACAAGAACGAGATAGCCATGCGCACCGAGGAGTTTATCAACGGCCGCCTGGAAAAGATCAACGCCGAGCTCGGCAGCACCGAGGGCGCCCTTGAGAACTACAAGCGCCGCAACAACATGGTGGAGCTCAAGCTCAACGCAGGACAGGCCGTGGCCAACGCCGACCAGTACTCGCAGAAGCTCACCGAGGCCAACACGCAGGTGGCACTGCTCGACGAGATGCGTTCCTACATCAACAATCCCGCCAACAAGTACCAGCCCCTGCCCTCCAACGTGGGCCTCAACGACCAGAGCGCCACATCACTCATCAACAGCTACAACCAGCTCGTGCAGCAGCGCAACCTGCTCCTGCAGAGCGCCAGTGAGACATCGCCGTCGGTGATGCCGCTCACGCAGCAGCTCGATGACCTCTACAGCTCCATCAAGCGCGCCCTTGTGCAGGCACGCCGCAGCATGGACATCCAGCGCAACTCTGTCGCCTCGCAGTTTGGCAGATACCAGGGGCAAGTGGGCGAGACACCCGAGCAGGAGCGCATGCTCACGCAGATAGGCCGCCAGCAGGAGGTGAAGTCGGGGCTCTACCTGATGCTTCTCCAGAAGCGTGAGGAGAACTCCATCTCACTCGCCGCCACGGCCGACAAGGGCAAGCTCATCGACCAGCCCGCTGCCGGCGGACGCGTCAGCCCGAAGAAGCCTGTCATCATGCTCATAGCCCTCGTGCTGGGCATCGGCATACCTGCCCTGGTGCTCTTCCTCATACAGTTCTTCCGCTACAAGATTGAGGGTCACGACGATGTGGCACGCCTCACCTCGCTGCCCATCCTGGCCGACGTGGCCGTGGCGTCCGACACCGCCAAGACCAAGGCCGACATCGTGGTCCACGAGAACAAGAACAACCAGATGGAGGAGATCTTCCGCTCCATGCGTACCAACCTGCAGTTTATGATGGGCGACCATGAGAAGGTCGTCATGTTCACCTCGTCGACATCGGGCGAAGGCAAGACGTTCAACGCCGCCAACCTGGCCGTGTCGTTCGCCCTGCTGGGCAAGAAGGTGTTGCTCGTGGGCCTCGACATCCGCAAGCCGCGCCTGGCCGAGCTGTTCGAGATCGACGACAAGCAGCATGGCATCACCAGTCTGCTCGTCAAGGACGACCCCACATGGGAGGACATCCAGGCGCAGACTTTGCCATCAGGCATCAACAACAACCTCAACTTGCTCATGGCAGGCATCATCCCGCCGAACCCCGCCGAGCTCGTGGCCCGCAAGAGCCTCGACATCATCTTCGAGCAGTTGCGCGCCCACTATGACTACATCATCGTCGACACCGCTCCTGTGGGCCTTGTCACCGACACACTGCAGATCAGCCGCGTGTGCGACGCCACGGTCTTCGTCTGCCGCGCCGACTTCACGGCGAAGGACAGCTTCGAGATGATCAACAGTCTCAGTGCCGAGAAGAAGTTGCCTAAGATGAGCATCGTCATCAACGGCATCGACATGTCGAAGAAGAAGTATGGCTACTACTACGGCTACGGCAAGTACGGCAAGTACGGCAAATACGGACACTACGGCAAGTACGGCTACGGCAAGTACGGCAAGTCCTATGGCTCCTACGGTTCCTATGGTTCCTACAGCAACAGCCACTACAAAAACGACACTTCCATCAAACGATAAGGAGGGCTAATCGCGCATGACCATCGCCATCGACTTTGACGGAACCATCGTGGAGGACCGCTATCCGGCCATCGGCCCCGAGCGGCCCTTCGCCACCGAGACCCTGCGCATGCTCATCGAGGAGCGCCACCAGCTCATCCTTTGGACAGTGCGCGAGGGAGACCGGTTGCAGGAGGCCATCGACTGGTGTCACGAGCGCGGTGTCGACTTCTGGGCTGTCAACCGTGACTATCCTGAGGAGGAAGCCGCCAACAACAACCATTTCAGCCGCAAGATCAAGGCCGACTACTTCATCGACGACCGTTCGGTCTCGGGACTCCCCGACTGGGGACTGATCTACCGCATCATCCACGACCACAAGACCTACGCCCAACTGCTGCGCGAAAGCATGGGCCAGACCGCGCCTGAAGACTTGCCGCGCAAGAAGCATTGGTGGCAGATCGGGTGAAGTGTTACCAGCAATAAAACAAGAAGAAACGGCGCTATTGTCCTAACAAGACAATAGCGCCGTTTCTTCTTGGTGTGCTCACATACAACTGTTCAGTCCAAGGGTGGTGGCCACGGCCGACAGGATGCTGAGGGCCACCTGAATGATGTTTCTCCACGTTTGCTTTGATATTCTCATAAAGGTCATTGATTAAGAGGTAATGATGTAAGGTGATCGAAGGGCAAGCCCCCTCAGCCGAGGCACGGGAGCGCAGGGCACGAGGGCTTGCCACATGAGAGAGAGGTGCCGCGAGGCGACAGCCTACTGATTGTCACTCTCCGCCGGGCTGACGTCGACGGCATTCTTCGGAGCCTCCTTGGCGGTGACGCCATAGAGCAAGTCCTTGACGAAGGTGCCCTTGCGGTGGTTCTTCTCCGACACTTGACCGTTGCCCACGAAGTGCACCTCCGGTGAATAGTTGATGCGGAAGCCCTTGACGTTCTGCGCCCCAAACTCAGCGCTGGTGTTGGCACCGCTGGTGCTCAGGCCCACCTTGAACGAGCCGATGCCGTCGAGCTCCACCTTGTGGGAGTTCTGCAGATGTCGCTTCAGTGCCTGTGAGGTCTCGGCCAGTACGGCCACCACATCGGCGTAGGTCACGGTGGTGGCGTGGGCGATCTCCTCCGCCAACTCCTTGGTCGACACGACATTGAGCATGACGCTGCGGCCATACCACTTGCCAAAAGATGAGCTGCCATTGCGCTTGTCCTGATACTTACGATAAAAAACTGCCATAATGCTTTTCTTTGTTTTAAGGTTAATAAAATGGTTGTTTTGTGTTTGTGTCGTGATGTCCGTCAGTTCCCGGGCTACAGGCGGTATCATCGTTTTGACGGTTGCAAAGGTACGACCATTCTCCCTTTTCGCCAAAAAACGTCAGGGTACACCACGGGACGCAACCGCATCTATCACCTCACCTCCAAAGGCTTACGGCCGACGTCTACGGCACGGGCAAGCACCAACTGCCCGAACGGATATCAGCGTTTTGGGTAAACGGGTATGCTCCGGAACATGTAGGAGGTTCGCCTGGAACTGGATGTGGACGAGACAAAGATGAGGATGATGAGCATTGGTGGCGCAGGTGCATTGCCGTGTCGGCTGCAATGATGCGACCAGCGAAGTATCGGCTGCGACGTGGACGATAAATAATGAGTCCAAATGTTCAATGGTATTTCCCATTCATTGAACATTTGGCTCAAAATACAATTATTTTGATAACACATTCCAATATCCACTCTTGAAACTGCCGACACGTTCTAAATAGCCTGTCTTTTTGAGAAATGCTATTTCACGCTTGGCGGTGGCATCCGACAATCCAGTTTTCTCACAAAGCCTTTCTCTGCTTAGATTCTTTTCCTCTGAGAACATCCGCAAAATCATTTTCTGCCTCTCTGTCAAGTTTATTGGGTCATTTATTGGGTCATTTACTGGGTCATTTACTGGTTCATTTGTTGGTTCGTTTTGAATATGTAGAGTCAATTTTACTTGCATCAGTTCTGGTTGCTCCAGTAATTCTGGCTTCATCCAATGTTTCTCGTTCCAAGCATTCAATATAAGAGGAAAGCCTGAACCGAGGTTTTCTCCGTAGCCAATCATACGGAACATATTCTGCATACGTTGATTTCTTGCTTTCGATTCACCTCCATGATATATCTGCTCTAACGGCAATTTGAGCAGCCCTGGATTTGTTAGAACAATACGGTCATCATATTTTTCTATTCGCAAAAGACCATTCACCATAAAGTCTGCATGGATAATCATGTTCGTTACAGCTTCTCGCACGGCTTTGTGCTGCAAAGAGTCATCTTTGCGAACTACGCCTTCCATTTTGAAAGGACGAGGCAAATCACTTGTCAATTTAGGCAATACCATTCTTATAAAGTTGAAAAGGTTGTTTTCCCAAGTGCCATCATAAGTCAACCGGTCGCTATAACGTTGATCGCCTATTAAATGTGACTTGTCAATATAGTCCATGCGTAAATTGTCGAATCGTTCGCGCACAGGTAGCCCCTTGCCAAACATCAGCAATCCTGCCATTGTCAAGCCTTCCGTACCACTCTTTCGATTTATGGCATAGCCTCCAAGTTGTTTCAGAAAACTCCTTATGGTCAAGCCCATTCCACACATGGTCAGGATTATCAGTCTTGAACATGATGCGATAACGTTCCAATGTTGGAATATCGATGTCGTCCATTGTGTAGTATTCCAACAACAATCCATCATTGCCAGCTTCATTAGCATCACGTAGCATCATCTTCAACTCTTGCTCCGTACTATGATAGTCGCCTTCATGGTTGCGTTTGAAAGTTCCTCTTGACAGATTGTTGTTGATATAGACAGGACGGACTGTATAATCGGCACGAGGCACGTTGATGGCAATAACCTTCTTGCCGTCAATGTCTATCGTCTGAATGTCATCATCGTACAGAAGATTGATATTCACCTTCTCACGACTATTTACAGTATTCCACAAGTCCTTACGGATTTTGTCTGCATCCTCAACACCAACGATTTCAAACCGCTTGGTATTGTCTTGCTCGTCCATATACTCTACCACACCCAATAGAATGGTACCACCATAAGTGTTGGCGAAAGCGGAGTATGTGTCCCAAAGCGAACTTGGTACACCCTTCGTTGCTTTCTTGCATTCGAGCGTTACACGCTCACCTTCAGAGAGAAGTTTGTATATGTCATTTATTTTGCTCATCACAATTATTCTTGTTAAATTCATATATTGCAAAAACAATACATAGGGTTCACTAATTAATTATCACCAAGAGGCCTTGTGGTGTGGCCCAAACCTTCATGAGGTGGCCGGTGATGTTGATTATTCTCTTTTTGAGAGCCTCCGAGTCCATTTCAGCAAAAATCAGACAAAGAAGTCCCCTTAGGAGCTTCATTACGTTTTTAGCGAAGAAGCAAGCTCCTATCCACGTGTCGGCTGTCTCGTCAAGTTTTGCTTGAATGTCGTTCGCTCGGTAAACTCTCTTGGAGGTTCCAAACGTTCCCTCTATCTCGTTCCGCTCACCGATGGCTCTTTTCTTGTCCCCAGCGTGCTCGTCATTTACCTCCTTGGGTGGCCTGCCCAATGGGTGGTTGAAACAGTCGACATGGTGTTCCTTGATGTACTTTCTGTTCGTCTTCCCGAGATAGAGCTTGTCTGCCTGGACCTCCTGGGGAAACATGCCAAAACGCTTCTTGTATAGCTCCAATTGTGTGGCGAGGTCTGAAGATTCGTTGTAGGCGTCCCAACTGAGATGGTCAACATAAGTGTAGCCGTTCACGATGCTGGCGCCAACCTTTGCCCCGAACTCAACCTTGGCTTTTGCCTTGCCCCTGACAAGGGGACGGAGATGGGGCTGGTAGATGCTGATGATACGGTCGGCGCACCTGCGGACGTTTTGCTCGAACATCATCTTCTGCTGCTTGTACATCTTAAACGCAGCCCTGAGGCATTTGTAGTCATGGTGGCTGAAGCACGAGAGAAGCTTGCTCGACTGCGAGCCGAGAAAATCAAGAAACGTCTGAAAGTCCGCCTGCAAACAGCGTATCTGAACCAGTTTGGTCTTGTCGATAAGTTTCTTTCCCTTCCGCTTCTTCTTGGTCAGCGAGATAAAGGCCTGACGTGCTTCCACACGACGTGTCTGTGGCTTCTTGGTCTTGTGGCGGGCACAGAACTTGTCCAGCAAACGGTCTATCAGTCTGCTGCCATCCTCCAAAAGATTGGAGTCGGTCAGGTATCGCACTTCGGCGTCACAGCATGTGGCGTCGACCTTCACCGTGCCATCATGGTCATTGCCATCATCGTCCGTACTGGTCTTTTTCGGTTTGCTGCCGTCCGCCTCTGACAGCACCAACGTCAACTCGTTAAAGAATTCGTGGTCAAGCCGCTTACGGACCAGTACGAACAACTCCGGCACGAATACGGGCTTCTCCGTAAATTTGGAAAGACCGAGCATATATTGCATGTAAGGATTCTCCTGAATGGCCTGAATCGTCTTCTCGTCACTCAAACATTCCACATGCTTCACTATCAGAGCCCCGACACCATGCGGGCCGGCTTGTTGCCCGCACCACTGCGCTTGTTCCTCAGACGCTTGTTGTATTCCTTCTCTATCTTGTCCCAAGGAAGGCTGTCGGCAAGCTTGACCCAACGGTTTGACTTGCATAATCCTGCGAGTGACTCCTGCAACTCAAACAGGTCATGGCTCTGGTATTGGGAGTAGTGTTTCATCTCGTTTCTTGTTGGTTTTAACACCCAAATATAATCATTTTCGGGAAACTGAACAAATATTATTGAATGTAATTCGTTGGATTCCAGTTATTTATATTTAATAAGCAGACCCTACATAAATTGTGTTACTATTTAACCTCAAAATTGAACGGAATATCAGAGAAAAACTATAAATTTGCATCGGAATACAATTCTTTGTAAAGAATGGAAGAACGGAAACTTAACAGAATAAAGGTTGTTCTTGTAGAAAAGGACAAGACAGGTAAATGGCTCGCTGAAGAATTGAATGTTGGTACGACTACAGTCGTCTCGTTGGTGCCGGAATATCACACAGCCCGACATATATACTCTTGATGCAATAGCCAAAACTTCTGAAAGTGGATGTCTCCGAATTGTTGAACCCCACATTATTATAAGATATGGAGGATAGAGAGCAATTACTGAAAAGCACCCCAGACTTCGACCGTCTCGCCTTTACGGTGTTGGCAATAGAGGCTTCGGCACAAAAAATGGGTATATCGCCGTCTGAAATGAGAAGGCGGTTGGATAAGGTAGGGCTTATCAAGAGTCTCATACAAGATTGCTATGACACTCTGCATGCCGAGAGCAAGGAAGCCGTAGCAAATGATGTTGTCGAGGCTCTTAAAAATTGGGAAAGGGAAGAATAATGGAAAAGCAAACATTATATCACGGCTCAAATGTCACTGTTGAGCATCCTTTGGTAAGCATCGGCAGAAAGGACTTGGATTTCGGTCCAGGCTTCTATCTCACACATCTGTTTGAACAAGCATCCAAATGGGCAACTCGTATCAAGACCATCAGACGAGCAGAAGAGGCAATAGTGAATACATTCGAGTTCACCCTGCCACAAGACTGCAAGAGAAAACGCTTTGATGCTTACGATAAGGAATGGCTTGACTTCATTGTTGACAGCAGAAAAGGAAAGCGGCCTTGGAGTGGTTATGACATCATTGAAGGTGGTGTAGCAGACGATCGTGTCATTGATGCTGTTGAAGCCTATATCAATGGTTATGCAGACGTTGAGCATACTCTTCGCCAGTTGGTTTATCACAAGCCCAATTACCAGATTTGCATATTGAGCCAAGAGATAGTGGATAAGTATTTGCAATTCAAATCATACGAAAGGGTATAGTTATGTTAGACTTCTTATTATGGAACAAAATAGCTCGTGTCATAGCACAGTTAGCTGATACGTTGCATATCACAACAGACAGAGCATTGCAGATATTTTATGATTCAGATGTCTGCCAAATGCTACATAACAAAGAGCTTGGGCTTCATTTGATGAGCGATACATACATTGTTAATGACTTGATAGAAGAACTTAGAGGGAAACAATAAATCTTAATCTGTTGCAAAAAGTACAGAAAACACACAAAGTCAGAGTATAGATAAACTTCTTTCACTACTGTCCACGAAAATCCATTAACAATCCAATGAAAGTCCCATAAACACAAGCTTGTACAGTGAAAAATAGTCTCCCTACTTTTGAAATTAGTATCTTTGCTTCAAATTACAAATTGAAAGCAGATATTTATGAACAAAGGGCGATATGTGTTTTCTCAGTTATGCGATTTTCTGCCGACAGACCGTTTCGAATGGTTGGTCAAGAAGTACGATGGCAACAAGTATGTGAAGAGCTTTACTTGTTGGAACCATCTGCTGGTGCTTTTGTACGGTCAGCTTTCCGATCGTGAAAGACTACGCGACCTTATTGTGAGCATCACCCCATTCAAGTCAGCCTTTCATCACCTTGGCTTTGGCAACAATGTAAGCCGAAGCAATCTGGGCAAGGCAAATGAGATACGCGAGGTAAAGATATTCCAAGAGTTTGCAGACAAGATGGTTTCCATTGCAAGAGAGAAGCGTGGAAATGCCATTGCGCGACCTGCTCGTTGAACAAAAAGAGGAAGAAGCCTCTGGGGGTAAGTATCAGCAGCCCTGCCTCAATTTCGACGGGTAACTGTCATATTGTTACTTTTTGGAGTGTTAATAGTTTTTCGTGGACAGCAGTGAAAGCCGAATAACATGTCGTTATAAATTATTTGTATAAGAACTTGCTCTGCTAAATTCCAAACAGAGCAAGTTCTTATACTCCTTAATCAAGGATGTGTAGATGCATCTATTTCCATTTTCTTAATTCATCATTCTTTTCGTAACGACAGTAATATTACAAAGATGTGGCTTAACAAACTTCATCCCTTACAATTTTTAAATAGTAGGAGATTTTTTATAGTATTGTAGTGCCAATGATAATATGATGAACAGTAGTCCGAAATAAAATGAAGTTCCCAAGACCTTGTTCTCATGGAACAATACCATGGCAATCACGATGCTATAGATTGGTTCAAGGTTGAAACTTAGACTTATCGTAAATGCGCTGACATGTTTTTGTGAGCGGTTGAGCAGCAGACACATGCAGACTGTACACATCAAAGCCAATAGCAATAGAAAGGAAAAGTCTGTAAGACTTGGAAAAATCTGCACCGTATCTGAAAAACATATATAAACAGGCAGAAGAACGCTACCAGTCACCGTCCCTCCTGTCATCTGCAACATCGTATTCTGCACTGCATCCCCATGAATACATACGTTGGAGTTGACAGAGGTATAGATGGCAAAAAGCAATGATGAGATGATGCCGCACAACACTCCCAAGCGGAAGGATGAGTCAAACAAAAGCACACGACTCCTATAGACACATTGGCGAACTTGATACTTGCATAGAACATAATCCAATGCAGTGCAAGCAACACGCCAGTCAAGATATTGCCACGTGCAGATTTTCCTATGCCGCTTGTACGTCGTGTTGATAGGACGACAACAAACAGGATGACAGCCGCAAGGAGCATGCGATAGAATGTGATGAAAACTGCATCAAGAGATATCAGTTTGCCGAAAATACTTGAGCATGAAGCCAGGAGAATGGCCACATGAAGTTGGATATATGAATGTTTCATACGTATATTTGAGAAATAATATTGATAAAATTGCGCCTTGGAAAAGGCATACAATCCTCCATCACACACCTCTATAGGTGCATGGGAAACAATCTGAATGTATAGATGCGTATTAACTCAGATTATGGTACTATTTCCTGATATGCGTTTTTGTTGAACATAAATATTATCTAACCTCTTTGAATTTCAGTGCAAAGTTACGTTTTTTATTTTATTAACCTGTATAATTCATAGAGGACTTTTTATTGGCTCTTCCTGAATTTGGAGTGATGGACTTTTGTGTTGGGGTGGAATGTAAACCGATATAAACCCCAGGGTCTGCGCTCGACTTTTTAGTTTGACGGGCTGAGCTCGACTTTGTCGCTTGACGGGCTGCGCTCGACTTTGTCGCTTGCGTCAGCAAGAATGCCCAGCGAGTACTTAGCCCAGGGCAAGCGAAGCGACACCCTGGGTAAGAAGGTGAGCGTGAGCCGGCGCCCTATAGGGGCAAAAGTATAGCTGCGCATCTTGCTGATTATGAATACTTTTGCCCTTGCAGGGCGTAGTTACGTCGGACATACTAACCCAGGGCGCCGCTTCGCTTGCCCTGGGCTAAGTACTCACTGGGCTTTCAGCCCGTCAAGCGACAAAGTCGAGCGCATCCCGTCAAGCGACAAAATCGAGCGCTACCCGTCAAGCGGCAAAGTCGAGCACAACCCGTCAAGCGACAAAATCGAGCGCTACCCGTCAAGCGACAAAATCGAGCGCTACCCGTCAAGCGGCAAAGTCGAGCGCATCCCGTCAAGCGGCAAAGTCGAGCACAACCCGTCAAGCGACAAAATCGAGCGCAACCCGTCAAACGACAAAGTCCAGCACAGCCCATGCTGTTTACAGTTCTACTGCGTGAGCGGTTTCATTCGGCTTATGGCCAGAGGTACGGGAAGGCGGTGACAACCGCCATGCTACTGTTTGCGGCTTTGGCCGTGAGCTTGCTCACAAGACCAAGGACGCAAACAACAGCATGAGCCCGTCAGGGCTTCCCACACCCCTGGGGTTTATCTCGGTTTACATTCAAAACCAACGCAACCGCCTCGCGCCCGCCCTCATGCTCCCATAGATGATATTGTTCTCCCACGGATCCCACTCTAAGCGCATGACGATCACGCACACGTCCTCGCACACGTCATTGTGCCGAGGGCACAACAAAGAGGTTCATTTCATGCACCTTTTCTCGCCATGGCAGAGCCGAAGCAAGCTTCACTCTGCTCATTTGGCTTAACGAAAAGGTTGTCTCTGTTTAGGTCCGCTGCTTACCTCCCACTGGTACTAAAGTTGTTCCATGTTGTAAAGGTTGTATTTGTTGTCTTAAAAATCTATTCTATATCAGTGTGCGCGGGCCGTTGCTGTACGATTGTCCCATTCCTGCGTGAGCGTTTTCATCCAGTTTATATTCAAGGCGCACATCATTGAAGAAAGCGGACAATGTATATAAAAAAACAGGCGTTATTTTCAACTTCAAAATATTTTGGCCGAAATACGCGAAAATACGGCACTTTTCGTAACCGGTTGATAATTAAGTATTTATAAAATATTGGATTTTATTCAGCCTAAAAAGTAAATACTTTTCATCAAAGAATACCCTTTATCGCGTTGCGATATACCCTTTATCATGACGCGATTAACGCTTTATCGCATCGCGATAAAGGGTATATCGCAACATAAAACACCCTTTATCGCAAAATTACCCCATGCAAATCGCAGCGCGACCGACAAAAAACGCCATTTTCGTGCTCTATTTCAGCAGCCGTCGGTGACAAACTTTTCGACCAAATATCATGACAAACAAGCAACAGGACAACAGCATGGGGCATGCTGTCTTGAGCGTTCTTGTGGTTTGCCATTCCTGCACGGGTGACTGTTCATGGCGTGAGCAGCGAAAACAGGGTTTACAGCCGTCCCTTGAGGGGGAAGGCGGCGACAGCGGTTCGTGGGCTGCGCTCAAGAGAGCCGAAGGCTCGCATGGCTCAGAACTCGAAGAGCAGGCGGGTGTTAAACTGTCGGCCCGTGAGGTAGTTGGGCACGGCATACTGGTGGTTGGTCACGTCGGTCACCCAGTAGTAGGAGTTGACATTGTTGATGCCCAAGAGGTTGAGACAGTCGAGACTGAGCCAGACGTTGCGGAAGATGCTCTTTCGCTCGCGCCGCTCATTGTCGAGCACGCGATAGCTCATGCCGATGTCGGCGCGCTTGTAGGCGGCGGCACGGAAGGTGTTGGTCTCCAGCTCGCGGTGGGGTGCCGAGAAGGGCAGTCCGTCGGCATAGGCGAGCTTGAGGCTCATCTTCCAGCGTGTGGTGCCGGGGAAGAAGTCGGTGAAGAAGAGGTTGAGGGCGAAGCGCTGGTCGGTGGGCATGGGCACCGACTTGCCGTTGAGCCTCATCTTGGTGTCCATGAGGGAGAGGGTGACCCACGAGTCGCTGCCGGGCACAAACTCACCGAAGAGCTTCAGGTCGAGTCCGGCGGCGTGGCCCGTGGCGAGGTTGTCGCCATAGTAGACCACCTTGACATTGTTGATGGAGTAAGGCACGAGGTTGCCGAGCAACTTGTAGTAGAGCTCGGCCGTGAACTTAAACGGGCGGTTGTTCATGCGGAACCGATAGTCCATGCCGGCGATGAAGTGTATGGAGCGCTGGCTCTTGATCTTCCGGTTGAGCGTGGCGTAGGTGGCGTGGTCGACGGTCGACGTGTCGCGCAGCTCCTTGAAGAAAGGCGACTGGTAGTAGAGGCCGGTGGCGAAGCGCAGCGTGACATTGTGGTTGAACGAGGGGATGATGCCGAGCGACACGCGCGGCGAGAGGATCGACTCGTGGTTGTAGTTCCAGTGTGAGAAGCGCAGGCCGTAGTTGAGCGTGAAGAGCGTGTGCTCGCCCGCCGAGCGGAATCGCCAGGTGTCTTGCAGGTAGGTCTCCAGCCGGTTGGCGTTGAGCTCGTTGCGTGCGCGGAGCGAGTAGATGAGGTAGAGGTCCTTGCCCGTGTGCGGCACGCTGTAGCCGGCGGAGTCGCGCATCTCATACTCGCGCGAGTTCTCCTCGACGTGCTCCTGCTTCCAGGTCAGCCCGGCCTCGACGTCGTGGCGCTTGGCGGTGTGCTTGAAGAGCAGCTTCACACTCTCCACATGAGCCTTGAGGTAGTTGCGCGCATGCTCGAAGTAGGTGCCCACGCCGAGGTTCTCGGAGGTCTCGGTCTGCGTGAGCCAGTACTGTCCCTGGATGTCGTAGCACTCCTGCTCGCGTGTGGAGAACGACGAGCCGAGGATCGAGAGCGACGTGGAGTCGGTGAAGTGGCGGGTGATGCCCACGGTGCCGAAGAAGGTGCGGAAGAGGTCTTTCTCCTGCCCGTCGAAGTAGACGCGGAAGGCGCGCACGTTGTCCTGTGTGCCAAACTTGGTCTCGCGGTCTTCGGGCTCGAAGTTGTAGTGGTTGTCGGATATGTTGCCGATGAAGTCGACGGTCCACCGCTTGTTGGGCTTGTAGCTGAGGTAGGTCTGGTAGTCGAGGAAGTCGGGCTTGTACTCGCCCTTGGTGTCCAGCGACCCGAGGAGGTACTTGGTGGTCTTGTAGCGCACGCCGTTGGCCCAGGCAAACTTCTTGTTGGAGAAACCCACGTAGGCGCTGGCGCCGAGGAGCGACGCCGCCACGGTGGCCTCAAATCGCTTGGGGCGCCGGTAGGTGATGTCGAGGGCCGACGACATCTTGTCGCCATACTTCGCCTCGAAGCCGCCCGAGGAGAAGCCGATGCGCTCCACCATGTCGGGATTGATGATGGAGAGGCCCTCCTGCTGTCCGCTGCGCACGAGGAAGGGTCGGTAGACCTCCACGGAGTTGATGTAGACGGAGTTCTCGTCAAACGATCCGCCGCGCACGTTGTACTGCGACGACAGCTCGGAGTGGGTCGACACGCCAGCCTGGCTCTGGATGAGCTCCTCCACGGCATTGCCCGTGGTCGAGGGCAGGGAGCGCAGCTGCTTGGTCGAGAGCTCCTGTGTCTGGCCGCTCTGTATCTTCTGCCCGGTGACGGTGGCACCGGCCAGCGTGCTGGCTTCCTCGTAGAGGCTCACCTGCAGCGTCTGCGTGCCCTTGGGCCGGCGCAGCACGCGGGTCTTGGCGCGATAGCCGAGCATGGAGAACTTCACCACCACGGAGTCGGCCGACTGGAGCGTCAACTGAAACTGGCCTTGCAGCGAAGTGACCGTGGCCCTACCCTGCGCCGCGCAGCTCACGGAGGCAAACTCCACGGGATTGCCCTCCGAATCGGTGACGCGACCGCGGAGGGTGAACGACTGGGCCACGCTGCAGAGAGCCGAGCCGATGAGTATGATGAGTAAGAGTAATCTGCGGTTCATATATAGATGTTAACGCACGAACACGCTTTTTTATTGTAAAAAAACAACGTCAACCGGACTTATGTTGCGCTTTTTTTTCGTAACTTTGGCTTCGGTAAAGCAAGCGCCGCACTTGGGAAGCGCGGCGCACCGATAAAAAACAATCTACACAACATTTTTTTCACTAAAAACCCTTTTCGCTTATGAAGAACAAACAGCTACGCTTCGCAGTGGCGTTGGCAGGTCTCCTGTCGTCGGCTTCGGCCATGGCCATCGACCCGCCCACCATCGCCCGCCCACTGGCTGACGGTGCCACCTACACGCTCGTCAACTACGCCAAGCCCAGTGTCATCCTCAGCCGCACCTCGTGGGACGGCGCCTATTACCTGCTCGACTTCGACAAGGCCAACTACAAGAAGCACGCCTTCGTGGCACACCAGGACGATGAGGGATGGTACTTCTCGAGCACCGACTCCACCTACATCGGCTTCAACACGGGCAACGCCAACCTCAACGGCAACCTCACCGCTCCCGCCCACTTCACCGTCACGGCCAGTGAGGAGCACCCGGGGTTCTACCGCATCGTCAACGCCGACGACCAGCCCTGCGAGGGCACACACGGGCTGCCCGTGCACCTCAACAACGGCGGACAATTCCTCGTCACCACCTTCAACGGCAACCAGTACTTTCCCGACTACATGGGCGGCTGCGAGATGATGGACGACAGCACCACACCCGTCATCGACACCGAGACGGGATGGATACACCCCCTCGACACCTCGCATGAGCTGTGGGCCTTCGCCGACACGGCCGACGTGCCACAGTATCAGCAGCGCATCAGCCTCTATACGCTCATCACCGACCTGCAGCAGCAACAGCTCGCCGAGCCTGAGGAGGGCTTCGCCGAGGGATGGCAGGCTCTCGTGGACGCCGCCACCACCTTATATAACCAGGAGGCTGTCAGCCAAGAAGACAACGATGCCGCCAAGCGAATGAAGGAGGCCAAGACCAGCCTCTACGACGAGATCAAGAAGGCGCAAGCCATGCTCGGAGAGGACATAGACGCCACGTTCCAGGCGGCCATCGGCAAGGCACTGCTGACCTTCAACACCAGCACCGACCCTGCCCAGCAGGAGGAGGCGCAGCGTGAGCTCGTCAACGCCGAGGTCATCTTCAACGGAGGACAGGGCGACATCACCAACCTCGGACAGAACATGAGCTTCGAGGACCTCACCGCACAGGGCGGGGCGGAGACCACTGGCGTCGGGCCCACGCCGACAGGATGGAACGCCTATGTCGACGGCAAGCAGATCGTGACGGCCGACGACGCCAGGGCCGCGGGCTTCACCGCATGGTACGGCGTCAACAACGACAGCCAAGGCGACTGCAAGGACGGCAACGAGGCGTTTGGCGTGTGGAACCAGCATATGCCAGCCTTCGAACTGTCACAGACCATCACCGGACTTGACAACGGCACCTACCGCATCGAGGCGGCCGTCATGGTCGGAGCCAACAACCAGGGATCAAGGCGCACCACGCAGCGCGTCTTCGGCAACCTCAACTCCACGCTCTTCGGACAGCAGGGCGACTACGACCCCAGCCTCTTCGACCCGCTGGAGGTGCTGGCTTACGCGGGCAACAACGAGCTCACCACCGACCGCGAACTGCAGAACGTGGCGTGCGACGCCTATGTCTACGACGGGACGTTGACCTTCGGCTTCCGCACCGACGGCAACATCGCGGCGGCCAAGCGTACGGCGGCCAACCCGCAGGGTGGCGACGGATGGTTCAAGGTGGACAACTTCCGCATTGCCAAGATGGGATATGTGAAGGAGACGGCGCTCAACGTCTACAACTTCTACTACGACAAGCTCATGGAGCTCAACAACGAGAAGATGCAGGAGAAAGTGGCAACTGCCCTGCAGACCACGCTCGACAACAACTACATCGACGACGACGCCACGCCCGAGGCCATCGACGCGGCCATCATGGCTTGCAAGGACGCCATCACGCCAGCCGCCAACTCGGTGGCTCTCTACAAGAAGTTGGAAGCCGCGCTCGAGGAGCACTACAACAACCTCAACGACTATGCGCTCTACGACGGATATGAGGCTTACCGCCAGGCTGTCGAGGACGAGGCTGAAGTCATCTACGACGACGCCACAGCGGGCGAGGAGGAGATCAACGCCGCCATCGCCAAGATGGAGGCCGCACTGGAGGCCTGCAAGCTCGGCGGCGTGAAGGTGGGCAGCGAGGCTACGATGCTCATCAAGAACCCGAGCTTCGAGGATCTCACCGCACAGGGAGGCGAAGGCTCCGAGTCGGGCGGCGTGGCCGCTCCGCCGACGGGATGGACTCTCTACATCAACGGCGAGGCACAGGACGCAGCGTCGGTCAAGACACACGACATGGGATGGTGCGCCATCAACACGGGTGACGTCATCGACGTGATCGACAACGACGGCACGTGGCACACGCAGCAACCCACCGACGGCACGCACCTCTGGGGCATCTGGGCCTCGAACATTCCTGAGGTGCAGCTCTCGCAGACCATCACGGGCCTGCCCAAGGGCACCTATCTGCTCAAGGCCGACGTCATGGTGCAGAACAACTGGGCCGGCAACAATGTCACCACGCAGCGCATCTTCGGCAACTCGTGTGTCGAGATGTGGGGAGAGGTTGACGGATACACGGGGAACGTGACAGCCGACATGCAGGCCGCCATCGACTTCGACGCCCAGGCTCTCGACACGCTCAAGCACATCACCTACGCTGGATACACCTGCGAGAGTGGCGACGCCACGACGTCCTTGCTCAAGCCCATGCAGCTCTACTTCGACGTGCAGGAGGACGGAGTGGCCACCATCGGCTTCCGCACCAACGGCGTCAACAAGGACGGAGGCACCTTCGCTGAGAAAACGGCCGTCAACGGAGCCGGATGGTTCAAGGTTGACAACTTCCGCCTCTTCTTCATCAACGAGGAGAGCCACGTCAGCGGCATCAACGGCATCAACGGCGACGGCACTGGGGAGGTGACACGACAGGAGTTCTACTCCATCGACGGACAGCGCCTGCCGAAGCCTCGCAAGGGCGTCGTCATCGTGAAGAGTCACCTGGCCAACGGAAAGGCCATCGTCGGCAAGACCGTCGTCAAGTGAACCCAGGTCTCTCCGCTACCATAAAGGGGACAACCTCTGCGTCGCCCGCCAGGGCGACAGCAAGGGGCTGCCCCCTTTTTCATTGTTTTGTCGCTGGACAGCGGCAGGGTTTGCGAGACATGCGTGAGCGGTTTAACCCGTTTACACTCCTGCTGCGTAAGCGGTTTACATTCCACCCCAACACAAAGGTCCCATCACTCCAAATTCCGGAAGAGCAAAAAATATCTCCGGGCGCAACCCTTTATTGCGCGCTTCTTCGTATCTTTGCAGAAACTAAACTCCCAAAGAACACACAGACATGTCCCTCAAACGATTGTTCTCGCTCGCAGCGGTGACCCTCATGTGCGCAACCGCACTGGCCCAGCGACCCGCCGACGTGCTCGGAGCCGCTCGCAAGGCCAACCACTACTTCATGACCAAGTATGCCGACCCCACACGGCCCACCTACGTGCGCAAGGTGCGGCCCAGCAGTCTCTGGACGCGCGCCGTCTACTATGAGGGACTGATGGCCCTCCAAGCCGTCGACCCGCAACAGGCTTACGTGGACTACGCCCTCCGCTGGGCGCGCTTCCACCAGTGGACACCGCGCAACGGCGTCAACACGACCGACGCCGATGACCAGTGCTGCGGACAGACCTACGTGGAGCTACTGCCCTACAGCGGGACGACGGAGCCCGGCGCGATGCAGTTGCTGGCCCGTGTGAAGGAGAACCTCGACGGGCAGATGGCCACCGGCCGTCACGACTACTGGTCGTGGGTGGACGCCATACAGATGGCCATGCCGCTCTATGCGCAGATGTATCGCCTCACGGCCGACGACCGATACCTGGACTATGCCATGGACTGCTACCGCTGGACACGCAACGAGTGTGGCGGGGGATGCTTCAACGAGAAGACGGGTCTGTGGTATCGCGACAAGGACTTTGTGCCGCCCTACCGCGAGCCCGACGGCAACGACTGCTACTGGAGCCGTGGCAACGGATGGGTCTACGCCGCACTCGTGAGGGTGATGGACCGGGTCAGCCCCAAGGACAAGCGCTACAAGGAACTGAAGAGAGACTACCTCGCCATGAGCCGCGCCATCCTCTCGTGCCAGCGCCAGGATGGCCTGTGGAACGTCAGCCTCGTCTCCTCACACTATGCCGGACCGGAGCTCACGGGCTCCTCGCTCTTCCTCTACGGCGTCAGCTGGGGCATACGCCACGGCCTGCTCAAGGGCAAGTCCTACCGTGCTGTGGCCGACCGTGCCTGGAAAGGTATCGAGGACAACGGCCTGCACGCTGACGGATTCTTGGGATATGTGCAGGGCACGGGCAAGCAGCCCTCCGACGGGCAGCCCGTCACCTACACCTCCGTGCCCGACTTTGAGGACTTCGGCACCGGATGTTTCCTGCTCGGTGCATCAGAGTATTACCTGCTCCTGAAAAACGACCGGTAAGGTTCGCCCACGCCTCTGGCCTGCGGGGCCAGCACATCACACAAATTGCAAGCAAACTCACACTTAGACCCTAAAAGACAAAAAACATGATGAACAACATTCTTAGACGTATCGTCCTCCTGATGATGCTGTGCCCGCTCTTGGCATGGGCCAAAGACTATCCGGGGCAAGACGTGTATGTGTCGACGAGGAACACCACGCTCTTGCTGCTCGCCAAGCCCGGCGAGGCCCCACGTGTGGCCTACTACGGTGCCCGCCTCAACGAACGGCAGGGCAGCGAGGTGTGGTGGACCCACGCGTCGCGTGACGAGGAGGCCTACAAGACCTTCAACGGCAGCACGGCCGGGTTCACGGCGCTCAACGTGCAACATGCCGACGGACAGATAGCCCTCGACCTGCAGGTCACGGGCGTGAAGCGGCAGCAGACTGACGGCGGCGAACAGGTGACCATCGAGACCAAGGACAAGGTGATGCCCTTCTACGTCAACCTCTGCTACCGCACCTACGAGACGTCTGACGTCATCGAGGCCTGGACGGAGATACGCCACCAGGAGAAGAAGGACGTGATGCTCACCAAGTATGCCTCGGCACAATTGCCCGTCACGGGACCCGACGTGTGGGTCAGTTCGTTCTACGGCGGATGGGGCAGCGAGGCTTCGGTCGACGAGACGCGCCTCACCAAGGCGGGCCTTGTGGTGACCGCCCACGACGGCGTGTGCAACGCCCACGAGTCACGCGCCGACCTGATGCTGTCGCTCGACGGCAAGCAGCGCGAGAACGACGGGCGCACCATCGGCGCCGCGCTCTGCTGGAGTGGCAACTACCGCCTGGCGCTGGCCTCGGACAAGGCCAACCCCGACAACCACACGCTGATGGCCGGCATCGACGACGAGTTCCCCTATTACCTCAAGGCGGGCGTCACCTTCCGCACGCCGGAGCTGGCATTCACCTACAGCCATGAGGGACGGGGCGGCGTGAGCCGCAACATGCACCACTGGGCGCGCCACTACAAGATACACAACGGAACGGCACCGCGCGACGTGCTCCTCAACAGTTGGGAGGGGGTCTACCTGGCCATCACCGAGGAGAAGATGAAGACCCTCATGAAGGGCGTGGCCGACATTGGCGGCGAGCTCTTCGTGATGGACGACGGATGGTTTGCCAGCGAGAAGTACAACCGCAACTGGGACAACGCGGCACTCGGCGACTGGACCGTCGACAAGCAGAAGCTGCCCAACGGGCTGAAGCCCCTGACCGACGAGGCCAAGAAAGACGGCATCAAGTTCGGCATCTGGATCGAGCCGGAGATGGGCAACTGGAAAGCCAGCGACATCTACGACAAGCACCCTGACTGGTTCTTGCAGAACACCGGACGCCAGCCGCGCCTCGGACGAGGGGGCACGCAGGCCACGCTCGACCTCTGCAACCCCAAGGTGCAGGACTTCGTCTTCGGTGTGGTAGACCGGCTGATGACCGAGAACCCGGAGATTGCCTACATCAAGTGGGATGCCAACTGCGACATCGCCAACTACGGCTCCACCTATCTGCCACGCGACCGCCAGTCGCAGATCTACGTGGACTACCACATGGGCCTGCGCAAGGTGCTGGAGCGCGTCCGCGCCAAGTATCCCGACCTCGTCATGCAGGCTTGCGGCTCGGGTGGCGGACGCGAGAACTATGGCGTGATGCCTTACTTCGACGAGTTCTGGACGAGTGACAACACCGATGCCCTGCAGCGCGTCTTCATCCAGTGGGGCACCTCCTACTTCTACCCGTCGTGCGCCATGGCCTGCCATGTGAGCGCCTCGCCCAACCACCAGACGGGGCGCGTCATTCCGCTGAAGTTCCGCTTCGACGTGGCCATGTCGGGCCGCCTCGGCATCGAGATGAAACCCTCCGACTTCACCGAGCAGGAGCGGGCGTTCGCCAAGCAGGCGGTGGCCGACTACAAGCGTCTGCGCAACGTCATCCAGCAGGGCGACCTCTATCGTCTCGAGTCGCCCTTCGACCATGAGAAGAATCTGGCCTCATGGATGATGGTGGCGCCCGACAAGGGCAAGGCCGTGCTCTATGCCTACAAGGTGCGGCACATGATCGGGCAAGACACGCCGCGCATCTACCTGAACGGTCTCGACCCCGCGAAGAACTATAAGATACAGGAAATCAACAAGGCCGACGACGGCATGAACTATCTCTCCGGCCAAGTGGTCTCAGGCAAGGTGCTCATGGAGGCCGGTCTCAAGATGAACCTCAGCAAAGACTACGCCAGCCGTGTCTTCGAACTGACCGCCGAATGAACCGTCAAGGTAGGCTGCCGACTATAAAACTGTCACTGACAAGCTATCGCCAATGAGTTGCCATTGGCAAACAACTGGACCCCAAACCGTCGATGGGCATGACAGGCCGCCCAAGCCCGTCATGCCCATCGCTCGTTATGGCTCCCACCGGCCACGTGCCTATTGCGCAAACAGTCCCATGGCCAGCAGCCGCATGATCTCTGCCGGCGGACGGCGCTCGCCCAGCAGGCGCGCCATCACATCCATGTAGGGCGCCACATGCTCGAAGAACGCATGGTAACCCTCGCAGAGATAGTTGAGCCCAGGCTCACCGTCGGCCGTCCGCACGAAGCGGTTGCGCGGACACTCACCGTGGCACAGGGCGAGCCACTGGCAGCGGCGGCACTGGCCGGGCAGGCTGTCAGCCTTGTCACGCCCGAAACGGCGCTGGCGCTCGCCATACATCATCTCGACGAGCGACTGCTCGCGGATGTTGCCCAGCCGATACTCGGGAAACACGAAGTGGTCACACGAGTAGACATCGCCATTGTGCTCCATCACGCCGGCATGGCCACAATGCTTGGCCATGGTGCAGATGCCGGGCGCCACGCCCACCCAGTTGGCCAGCGTGGCGTCGAAGAGGTTGACGTAGCAGGCTCCCACGTCGTGGCGCACCCACTCGTCGAAGATGGTACACAGGAACTGTCCCCACTGCTGTGGGCGCACGGAGAACGGGGCCAGTTCGCCCACCTCGTCGAGAGAAGCCAGCTGCCTGCCGTCACCGTGCTGCATCAGACGCTCCACGACAGGTGTAACCTGGATGTACTGGCAACCGATGTCCTTGAAGAAACGGTAGAACGCCAGCGGATGGTCCGCATTGAGCCGGTTGGCCACGGCCAGCGCGTTCCATTCCACGCCATGCCTGTTGAGCGTTTCGATGCCCGCCATCACCTTCCGAAACGAAGGCCCGCCACCACGCGCATGGCGATAGGCGTCATGATAAGCCTCGGGACCATCGAGCGAGACACCGATGAGCCATCCCTCATCGCGGAAGAACTGCGCCCAACGGTCGTCGATGAGCGTGCCGTTGGTCTGCAAGCTGTTGGCCACACGGCGCCCGCGGGCATAGCGACGCTGCAACGCCACCACCTTCTCATAGAAACGGAGCGGGCGCAGCAGCGGTTCGCCGCCGTGCCAGGTGAAGAGCACCTCCTGGGTGGTCTGGCTCTCGATATACTCGCGCACGAAGCGCTCCAGCAGTTCGTCGGACATCACAGGGTGAGCATCGCCCCCATAGAGGTGCGATTTCTCCAGATAGTAACAATAGTCGCAACGCAAGTTGCAAGCCGCGCCAACGGGCTTGGCCATGATGTACATGGGATGGGCGAAAGGCGTGGCGGTGGAATGGGTGCCCGAAGGGCTATCGGCAGGTGATGTGGACATGATGATGGGAAAGTGTCGTTTGACGACAAAGTTACAAAAAGTTTTCAAACATTCACCCGAAAACCTTTGCTTTTTCATGCCCTTTGCTTACCTTTGCAAAGAATTAGGAGACCGCACCGATGCAGCCCCGCTAAAAACCACCAGACAGCATATGAACCCCAACAACACACGCCTCTATACGGCCATCCTCATGGCAGGATGCGGCCTGAATGCCGCTGCGCAGTCGCAGCGTCCCAACATCGTGTGGATCATCACCGACGACCACGCCTTCCAGACCATCTCGGCCTATGGCAGCGAGGTGTCGAAACTGGCTCCCACACCACACATCGACCGCCTGGCCAAGGAGGGCGTGCGCTTCGACGACGCCTTCGTGGAGAACTCACTCTCCACCCCGGCGCGCGCCTGCCTGCTCACCGGCCTCTACAGCCACCAGAGCGGACAACGCACCCTCGACAAGGGCATCGACACCACCAAGACCTTCGTCTCGGAGCTCCTCCACGACGCCGGCTACCAGACGGCCGTCGTCGGCAAGTGGCACATGCAGTGCCGGCCCAAGGGGTTCGACTTCTTCCGCATCTTCTGGAACCAGGGCGACTACTACAACCCCGCGTTCCTCTCGCACGACTCCAAGGGCAAGTACATCCGCGAGCAGGGCTACGCCACCGACCTCGTCACCGAGCACGCCGTGGAGTTTCTCAACAGCCGCGACACCACAAAGCCCTTCTTCCTCCTCGTGGAGCACAAGGCGCCCCACCGCACCTGGATGCCCGACTTGAAGTACCTGGGTCTCTACGACAACGTGGAGTTTCCGCTGCCCGCCACCTTCTGGGACGACTACGCCACGCGCGGCACCTGCGCCAAGCAACAGGAGATGACCATCGCCAAGCACATGCAGTTGGCCTACGACAACAAGGTCTATGAGCTCGACAGCACCATGCGCAAGTGGGGATTGGCACGCATGGACGACCTGCAGAAGAAAGCGTGGGACGCCTACTACACACCCCGCAACCGGGCCATGCTCCAGGCCCATCTCTCCGACAGCGCGCTGGCCGTATGGAAATACCAGCGGTACATGCACGACTACCTCTCGGTCATCCACTCCGTGGACGAGAGCGTGGGCGACATCTACGAGTATCTCGAGCGCAACAACCTGCTCGACAACACCATCCTCGTCTACTGCTCCGACCAGGGCTTCTACATGGGCGAGCACGGATGGTTTGACAAGCGCTTCATGTATGAGGAGAGCCTCCGCACACCGCTCATCGTGCGCTTCCCCAAGACCATCAAGCCTGGCTCGGTGGAGCGGCGCCTCGTGCAGAACATCGACTTCGCGCCCACCATGCTCGACGCCGCCGGCGTGAAGAAGCCCGCCGACATGTCGGGACGCTCGCTGCTCGACCTCTTCGACGGCAACGACAAGGGATGGCGCAAGGACATCTATTACCACTACTACGACTACCCGGCCGAGCACCATGTGCGCCGCCACGACGGTGTGCGCAACGAGCGCTACAAGCTCATCCACTTCTATGGCGCGCCGATGAGGGGCGACCACGACACCGTGGACTACGAGGAGCTCTACGACATGAAGAAAGACCCGCACGAGCTCAACAACCTCTTCGGCAAGAAGGGATATGAGAAAGTGACGCAGGAACTGCAGCAGGCGCTCGCCAAGTACCGCAAGGACCTCAAGGTCGACGAGTATTAAAATCACCTATTAACCCGCATAATGACATGCAAACAACTAACTTAGACAGCATCCTCTCACAGTTCCTCATCGAGGGACAGGTGGAGGCCGTGAAGCCGCTCGGCAACGGCCTCATCAACGACACCTACCGTGTCACCACACAGGGCTCAGCGCCCGACTATGTGCTCCAGCGCATCAACAACAGCATATTCACCGATGTCGACCTCCTGCAACACAACATCGAGGCCGTCACGCGTCACATACGCCACAAGCTCGAGGAGGCGCACGCCGACGACATCGACCGCAAGGTGCTGCGCTTCATACCCACACGCGAGGGCAAGACCTACTACCGCGACCCGGAGGACCGCTACTGGCGTGTCTCGGTCTTCATCGCCGACGCTGTCACACACGAGCAGGTGGACCCCACCTCGTCGCGCAACGCCGGCAAGGCCTTCGGCGACTTCGAGCGTATGCTCGTCGACATCCCCGAGACGCTCGGTGAGACCATCCCCGACTTCCACAACATGGAGCTGCGCGCGCACCAGCTGGAGGAGGCCATCGCCGCCGACAAGGCCGGACGCGTGAAGGGCGTGGCCGACATGATTGCCGACCTGCAGAAGGACATGCACGAGATGTGCAAGGCCGAGCGGCTCTATCGCGAGGGCAAACTGCCCAAGCGCATCTGCCACTGCGACACCAAGGTCAACAACATGATGTATGACAAGCAGGACAACGTGCTCTGCGTCATCGACCTCGACACCGTCATGCCCAGCTTCGTCTTCTCCGACTACGGCGACTTTCTGCGCACGGGCGCCAACTTCACGGCCGAGGACGATCCCGACTTGTCGAAGGTGGGCTTCAACGAGGACATCTTCCGCGCCTTCACCAAGGGATACGTCTCATCGGCACGCACCTTCCTCACTCCCATCGAGGTGGAGAACCTGCCCTATGCCGTGGCTCTCTTCCCCTTCATGCAAAGCGTGAGGTTCCTGTGGGACTATCTCAGCGGCGACCACTACTGGAAGTGCAAATATCCCGAGCACAACCTGGTGCGTGCACGCAACCAGCAAGCGCTCTATCATCATGTCGCCGACCACTACGACATGATGGACAACTTCATACGCACGCTCATCTGACGGTGTGCCCCCATGGCCGCCTGCCTCGCGCCACGCCCGCGGCGAAGACACGAGGCAGGCGGCCTCTTTTTATTTCTATCTTCACTCCAAGGTGGGTGACGCCAATCATCTTCACTCCATGGCGGGTGCCACCGATCACCACCGAAAAGACTCCAAAGCATGAAAAGACAACTCCTCGCCCTCGCCGCCCTGGCCGTAAGCGCCACTGGCCTGGCCCAACAGGACCCGTTGTGGATGCGCCACAGTGCCATCTCGCCCGACGGCTCACTCATCGCCTTCGCCTACAAGGGTGACATCTGGACTGTGCCCACGGCCGGCGGACAGGCCAAGCAACTCACCACACACCCGGCTTTCGACAGCTATCCGGTATGGAGCCCCGACAGCCGGCACATCGCCTTCGCCTCCACACGTGAGGGAAGTTTCGACGTGTGGCTCATGCCGCGCGAGGGGGGGCGAGCCCCATCGCCTCACCACCAGCAGCGGGTCGGAGATTCCCGTGGCCTTCACCGATGACGGACACGTGCTCTTCGAGTCGGCAGTCATGCCCACGGCACAGAGCATCTTCTTCGCCAGCAGCTCCTTCCCCCAGCTCTACAGCGTCAGCGTCAGCGGCGGGCGCCCCACCCTCTTCTCCGAGCTCACCATGAAGTCGCCCAGCATCAACGCGCAGGGCGACGTGCTCTACCATGACCAGAAGGGATACGAGGATGAGTGGCGCAAGCATCACACATCGCCCATCGCACGCGACATCTGGCTGCGACACGACGGGCACTACCGCCAGCTCACCCACTTCGCCGGCGAGGACCGCAACCCCGTGTGGGGACAGGGTGACACCTATTATTACCTGAGCGAGGAGGACGGCACGTTCAATGTCTACCGCGCCACCCTCGGCGGACAGGGCCGCCAGCAGCTCACCCACTACAAGGGCAACCCAGTGCGCTTCCTCTCACGCGCCAACGACGGCACGCTCGCCTTCGGATACGACGGCGAGCTCTACACGCTGCGCGAGGGGGAGGAGCCCCGCAAGGTGAAGGTCAGCGTCTCGTCGGACCGCACCGACAGCGAGCTCAACCGGCAGCTACGCTACTCGGGCGCCTCGGAGATCGCCGTGTCGCCCAACGGCAAGGAGGTGGCCTTCGTGATGCACGGCGACGTCTATGTGACAAGTGTCGACTACCAGACCACCAAGCAGATCACCGACACACCCGAGCAGGAGCGTTCCATCAGCTTCTCGCCCGACGGGCGCAGCATCGCCTACGCCGCCGAGCGCGGCGGCCTGTGGCAGATCTACCAAAGCACGCTGAAGAACAAGAAGGAGGACCTCTTCACCTATGCCACCGCGATCGAGGAGGAGCAACTCGTCAAGTCGGAGCACACCAGTTTCCAACCCGCCTACAGTCCCGACGGCAAGAGTGTGGCCTTCCTCGAGGACCGCACGCGTCTCTGCGCTGTCGACGTGAAGAGCCACCACGTGCGCCAGCTCATGGACGGCAAGTACATGTACAGCTACTCGGACGGCGACCAGTGGTTTGAGTGGAGCCCCGACAGCCGGTGGCTCCTGGCAAGCTACATCGGCACCGGCGGATGGAACAACCGCGACATCGCGCTCGTGCCGGCTGACGGCAAGGGCGAGATACGCAACATCACCAACAGCGGATACAACGACGGCAACGGCAAGTGGGTGCTTGGCGGAAAGGCCATGCTCTTCCAGAGTGACCGCGCCGGATACCGGAGCCACGGGTCATGGGGAACGGAGGACGACGCTTACATCATGTTCTTCGACCTCGACGCCTATGAGCAGTTCCGCATGACCAAGGAGGAATACGCGCGCTGGAAGGAAACCAGCAAGGAGGAGAAGAAGAAGGAGGAGAAGCAGGAGAAGGATGACGAGAAGAAGGGCAAGGACAAGGCCAAGACGGCCTCGGCCGACCCCGTGAAGCCGGAGAAGGTGGAGCCCCTGAAGCTCGACCTCGACAACTGCCGCGACCGCGTGATGCGCCTCACCGTCAACTCCTCGCACATGGGCGACGCCGTGCTCACGCCCGACGGCGCCACGCTCTATTACCAGGCGCGATTCGAGGGCGGAACAGACCTGTGGAAGCACGACATACGCGAGGGTCGCACGCAGATCGTGGCCAAGGGCATCGGCGGACAAGTGGTGGCCGACAAGGACGTGAAGAACCTCTACCTCTGCGGCGGGTCGATACGCAAGTTCTCACTGGCCAACGCGCAGACCACCAACATCGCCTTTGAGGCGCGGTTCAACTACCGCCCCTATGATGAGCGCGCCTACATGTTCAGCCACGCCTGGCAGCAGGTGAAGGACAAGCTCTACGCCGCCGACCTCAACGGCGTGGACTGGGACTACTACCGCACCACCTACGAGAAGTTCCTGCCTTACATCAACAACGGCTACGACTTCGGCGAGATGCTCTCGGAGCTGCTGGGCGAGCTCAATGTCAGCCACACGGGGGCACGCTTCTACGGCAGCGGTGCCTCGATGCAGACGGCTTGCCTCGGCCTCTTCCTCGACCCGGCCTACGAGGGCGACGGACTGAAGATACAGGAGGTCATCAAGCGCGGTCCCTTCGCCGTGCGCGACACCAAGGTCCAGGCGGGCGACATCATCGAGGCCATCGACGGACAGCGCATCGTGGCCGGACAAGACTACAACCAACTGCTCGACGGCAAGGTGGGACGTCCCGTGCGCATCACGCTCAAGGGAGGGCGCGACGTCACGGTGAAGGCCATCAGCCGCAGCGAGCAGAACGACCTGCTCTACCGGCGATGGGTGGACCGCAACAAGGCCATGGTCGACAAGTGGTCGGGCGGACAGGTGGCCTATGTGCACGTCAAGGCCATGAACTCTGACAGCTACCGCGAGGTGTTCTCGGAGCTGCTCAGCGACAGCAACCGGCAGAAGAAGGCGGTCATCGTAGATGAGCGGCACAACGGCGGAGGCTGGCTCCACGACGACCTCTGCACGCTGCTCAGCGGACAGCAGTACCAGAGCTTCATGCCACGGGGACAGTTCATCGGCTGGGACCCGTGGAACAAGTGGGTCAAGCCGTCGTGCGTCCTGGTGTGCGAGGACGACTACAGCAACGGCCACGGATTCCCCTACGTCTACCAGAAGCTGGGCATAGGCCCCGTCATCGGCGCTCCCATGGCCGGCACCATGACCGCCGTGTGGTGGGAGACGATGCTCGACGGACAGACCGTGTTCGGCATACCGCAGGTGGGATGCATGGGCATGGACGGCAAGTATGGCGAGAACCAGACGCTCACGCCCGACATCACCGTCTACAACTCGCCTGAGCAGCAGCTCTCCGGCGATGACCAGCAGCTCCACCGCGCCGTCGAGGAGATGATGAAGAAGTGAGCCGCCGCAACCCTACGGAGACAAGCGAGACTGACGATAACAGAACATGAAAAGACACTGAAGATGAAGAAAGCATTGGCACTGCTGATGGTTGCCATGGTCGCCTGGACCATGACCGACTGTTCACAAAACAAACAGGGCCGTAAGGCCGATGGCCCTTCGGCTCAGCACGCCAAGGGCGGCAAGGGCCAAGCCATGGAGGGCCAGAGCCGAGCGGCGAAGCCTGGCGACGGCAAGGTGAACGAGCTCACTACAGCCGACTTCAAAAAGAAGATCATGGACTACGAGAAGCATCCGGATGAGTGGGTGTTTGAGGGAGACCGTCCGGTCATCATCGATTTCTACGCCACGTGGTGCCGTCCTTGCAAGATGACGGCACCCGTGGTGGAGGAGCTTGCCAACGACTATCGGGGCACGATCGACTTCTACAAGGTGGACATAGACCAGGAACAGGAACTTGCCGCCGCGTTTGGCATACAGAGCATACCCACCTTCCTCTTCATACCCGCCAAAGGCACGCCTACCCTGCAGATGGGTGCGATGCAGAAGGCCGACTTCGAGAAGGTCATCCAGTCTGTTATCTTGAAATGAGCCTATGATGGCGGAGAGACCGGACGCTCTATCGGGCGATATGCCGCCTGTAAGTTCTTGAAAACTGAAACCCCTTGCCACGGATGTGCGGCAAGGGGTTTCATCAGTTTACAGTTCTACTGCGAGAGCGGTTAAATTCGGTTTATGGCCAGGGGTTTTATTGGTTTACATTCAAGCCCAACCGTAAGGGACCCGTCACTCCTAAGTCGGGAAGAGCCATTTCTTATTCGAAATAATAGAGGAACATGGCGTTGCCGGTCAGGGCAGGCTTGCGCTGGCCTTCCACCTCGATGCTGAACTTGATGGTGGTCTTGCAGATGCCACGCAGGTTCTCGATGCTGGCCAGCGTGGTCACCAGGCGCACACGGCTTCCGGTGATGACGGGCACGCCAAACTTCATGTTGTCCATGCCATAGTTGACCATCATCTTCAGGTTGTTCACCTCGATGATCTGGTTCCACATGTAAGGCAGCAGCGAGAGCGTGAGGTAACCATGCGCGATGGTGCTGTGGTAGGGGCTCTCTTTCTTGGCGCGCTCCACATCCACGTGGATCCACTGGTGGTCGAGCGTGGCGTCGGCGAAGCGGTTGATGCGGTCTTGGTCCACCTCAAGCCACTCGGATGTGCCGAGCTGCTGGCCCAGGTGTGAGGCAAACTCCTCATAGGAGTTGATAATCAGTTTGTCCATAAGTTGTTTCTTTTCTTGTTCGCAGGCCCCGCAGTGCGGGCCTACTCTGTTTTCATCGGCTTGCAAAGTTACTAAAATTGCACGAATTGGCCCGCAGTGTGCAATGGTTATCTGCCTGAATTAGTTTTCTTTAACTTATCCTTACTCTCCCAGGCCATGAGGATGGCGACGACGCCCGAATAGCTGCGCGTGCCTCCCTGCACGCGGTTGCCACGGAGGTAGAGGTCGAAGAGGAAGGTCTGCACGTCGTCGATGAGAGGGCAGCGACACGCCTGCCAGTAGCGCTGGTCGGCTCTCGCGAGGCTGACCACCTCCGGGCGCAGGCGCCGCAGATAGTCCTGGCAGGCGGCTTCGCCCAGGAGGGCGCGCACGTTGTGGAGCACGTGGAAGAGGATCAGGTAGTAACCACTGAAACGCACGGCCCTGTCCGTCGCCCGTGCGCAGACAAGGTAGCTGTAGAAGTTGGCCTCTCCCTCGTTGGCCACGCCAAGCTGATGGGCATACTCATGGGCGCAGGTGGCGGGATAGGCGTGGAGCGGCACGTCGGCGTTGATGGTCATCTCGCAGAAGAAGGGCCCCATGCTGCCCGTGACACCGGCCATGCTGCTGAGACGCGAGAAGACCATCGTCTTGTCGCAGACGCGCGGTCCGAAGGGACGGTTGACGCCCATGTGGTCAAGGCGACGGTAGCCCTCGTGGATCTCACGGCGGGCCACATCGCGGACGGCGCCGCCACGTACGGGCGTATAAGTGGCGTTGAGACTGTCGGCATAACGCTCGGCAAAGGCGCGGAAGGCCACCGTGTCGGCCTCCGCGGGGCGCATGTGGAGACGGCTGAAGATGCCGGGCTGACTGTAGTTGAGCCCCCACGCGGCGTAAAACCACACGTAGACCCACAGCAGGTACTCGCCCACGCGGAGCAGCGTGGGCCCTGCCTTCCGCCTTCTGGCGATGACGGCCACGAGCGGATAGCACACCACCCAGGCGACACTCAAGGCGATGAACACGTCGCCCATGGCGAAGGGGACGAGGCTGGAGAGAGACGAGAGGACGCGTGCCACGACAGGATAGACATGACACGTGTAGACGATGCCCAGCGCGGGCACCGCCTGGAACATGATGACCAGGGCCAGGAGCACGAGGAGCACCGCACGGCGACAGCCAAGATGCGGCAGGCGGATGGGACAAGTTTTCATGGGGGGCATGGGCGCATTAAACTCTTTTTCAGCCTTTCCTTCTGAAGGCCAAGGCATGCAACTTGCAATTTGTGCCAAACTTGACACTATTCCTTACTTATCAAGTGCAAAAATACAATATACAGAAAAAAGTTACAAGTTTTTCCAAGGGTTATTTTCAGCGAACTTCTGCGAACATTAAAGGCTCTTCCGAAATTTGGCGTGACAAGACCCATGGCTTGAATGTAAACCCATATAAACCCAGATAAACCGCTCACGCCATTCATCCAATCTTATCCTCGGAGTGTAAACAGCATGGCTTGCGAGACATGCGTGAGCGGTTTCATTCGGTTTGCAGTCCTGCAGCGTGAGCGGTTTCATCCGGTTTAGGGCCAGGGGTGTGGGAAGGCGACAACAACCGCCATGCTACTGTTTGCGACATGCTCGGCCTGTAAGGCCAAAAGTACATAGCACAGGGCAAGCGAAGCGGCGCCCTGGGTTGGTATGTCCGACGTAACTACGCCCTTCAAGGGCAAAAGTATTCATAATCAGCAAGATGCGCAGTTATACTTTTGCCCCTATAGGGCGTTGGCTCACGCTCACCTTCTTACCCAGGGTGCCGCTTCGCTTGCCCTGGGGCTATGTACTCACTGGGCTTTCAGCCCGTCAAGCGGCAAAGTCGAGCGCTACCCGTCAAGCGACAAAGTCGAGCGCAACCCGTCAAGCGACAAAATCGAGCGCAACCGCCTCGCATCCGCCCAGGTCGCTCCCACAGATGATATTGTTCTCCCACGGATGTCACGGATTTACACACGGATGCACATGACAATCACGCACACGTCCTCGCACCCGTCATTGTGCCGAGGGCACAACAAAAAGGTTCATTTCATGCACCTTTTCTCGCCATGGCAGAGCCGAAGCAAGCTTCACTCTGCTCATTTGGCTTAACGAAAAGGTTGTCTCTGTTTAGGTCCGCTGCTTACCTCCCACTGGTACTAAAGTTGTTCCATGTTGTAAAGGTTGTATTTGTTGTCTTAAAAATCTATTCTATATCAGCGTGCGCGGGCCGTTGCTGTACGATTGTCCCATTCCTGCGTGAGCGGTTTCATCCGGTTTATATCGGTTTACATTCAAGGCGCACACCCTTGAATAAAGCGGACAATGTATATAAAAAAACAGGCGTTATTTTCAACTTCAAA
>ERZ808242.75-NODE-75-length-75807-cov-13.779887_pt1 | contig 75807 bp, 57 predicted proteins | sample MGYA00521244_ERZ808242 | MGnify/ENA primary metagenome ERZ808242 (study PRJEB31516, sample SAMN03275573) | gut metagenome | biome: mammalia-associated habitat; material: feces | host: Papio cynocephalus | place: Kenya | collected 2012-07-27 ... | reverse complement strand
AATTCTCGCTATTTTCCTAATATTCAATCAATTATATTTCATCGAACTCACGTTACTCTACGGGGCATATCCCCGAAACCCCTACGCCCTCAAGGGCCTTTCCAATTTTGCTGACGCAAAATCCCGGCCCCGGGCGGTCCGCTGATGCGGACTTGCGAGGGCATATCCCCGAAACCCCTGCGCTTGCTGCGCAAGCAAAGTCCCACGACCGCGCCGGTGCTTTTTTCAGGGGAGGGGTCATTTCCCCGTTTTTTTCTCTTCGGCCTGCTGTAGGTAGTAGAGGGCCTTCTGGGCTTCAATCTCTGCGCGGAGTTCTTCTTCGGAGGGGAAGTAGAGTTTGTACTTGCTAGCGAAGAGCTGCTCGTTGCCGTGCAGGACGGAATAGCGTGCGATGTCTTCATCGGTCTCCGAACACAGGATAATGCCGATGGTGGGATTGTCGCCTTCTCCGCGCTTGAGTTCATCATACATCCGCACATACATATCCATCTGCCCTACGTCCTGATGTGTAACCTTAGATGTTTTCAAGTCGATGAGACAGAAGCATTTAAGGATATAGTTGTAGAACACCAAATCAATGTAGTAGTCCTGCTTTTCGGTGTGGATATGCTGCTGACGGGCGACGAAAGCAAAGCCTTTGCCAAGTTCCATCAGGAACTTCTGCAGGTTGGTGATGATGGCTCCTTCTAAGGTGTTCTCACTAAATTCGCTGCGGGACTCCAGACCTAGGAATTCGGCTACAACGGGGTTCTTGACGAATTCGAGTCGGTCGGGAACCTGCGAAGGGGCGGTAATTTCCAACATCTCCTTTTCCACAAGATCTTTATGTTGAGACTGGAGAAGTCGATAGTAATACTGCGAATCGATATTACGCTGAAGGGTCCTTGTGCTCCATGTCTGGGTGGAAGCTTCGGCCATATACCAGTCACGGGCGGTCTGGTCTTCTACCTGCAGGAGGATACGGTAATGAGTCCATGAAAGAGATGGTGAAGATTTTTTACTCACTGATGCAAAAATCTCCGGCCAAGCCTTGTAGAACCTGACACACCAGTACAAGTCAGTGACAGAGAATCCTTTCCCGTATTCGTCCGTGAGACGGCAGGACAGATTCTTGATAATTTCCAGACCATAGTTCGCTTTCCCGTCTCCTTTGAGTTCCTCTTCGGATATGCGCCTGCCAAGCAACCAATTGCGTTGAATAAGCGCCACGTTGACTGCGGAATAAGCATACTGCCTGGCACCGTCGATGATGGAGCAGGCATCATCGAGCAGGTCTCCGCCTCCGGAGTAGGGTATGACCGATATGACTTGTTTTTCGTCCATAGTGCTTACAAAAATAACATTTTATTCGCTCTGTTCGCTAGGTAGCTTGTTGTATGCGGGGAGAGACGGCTGTCAAAGTCAGGATATCCCAGAAATTCATCGAGTGCCTTTACGACGGTTGCACTCGCGGCACAGAAGCTGGCAGTTGGAAGCCACGGTGCGTCCGCCGTCCCGCCATGGAGTGATATGGTCGGCTTCCATCTCATCGTAATCAATCACTTCCCCATGCCGAAGGCAGTCCGGGTTGGCACAATGACCATGCTGCCGCTCGTAAGCTTCACGTTTTGTGTTTTCATCAAAAGCCCGGATGTCAAGGTGGTGCTCATCATGGTCGAATACATATTGGTAGATTCCGGATTTCTTCTTGACATCACTGTCCGCCATCAATTTCGACACTTCGGATTCAAGAGCGGCGGAGCCGTAGTTCCCACTGCCATAGCGGTTGTAGAGCCCACCCCAGTCTACACCTTTCATCTCCTTGCGGTATTTCGGAAAGAGGACGCTGACCCAGTCTATGACTTTCTTGAAATACAACCACAGCTCATTTGCATCACTGTCATGCTGATGTTTTGCCATGTAGATATCTATGTTGCCCTTTGAAATCCAACTTATTGCAGTCTCAAGGTAATCCTGCCGTATAGGCGTGCCAGTCAGGTATTTGCTTGCCATCGCGTATGCCGGACAGCCGGTCTTGCTGAAATATTTTTTCGCATCTGACAGCCAGCTTCCGGAATAGACAGCGTTCCTCAACTCCTGCTCCGTAAGCTTCGCCCCGGCGATGTTAATTGTCTTGAACCATCCGAGTTTTTCGGAATCCGTCCCCTCGCAGACATATATCATCAACTTGTAGTTCAACAGCATATCCTTTTTGTCAGCGGCGAGATTGTGGAAGTACCGGAAATCGAAAGCGAAATCCCCGTTCACATATTGGCAAAGGGAAATTGTCCTCTGCTGTCCATCGATCACCTCATATCCCCCGTCGTCACGGACAGCCCAATACATGACATTGAGCGGAAACTCCTTGAAAACCGTATCGATCACTGCATTACGCTGTTTCTCGTTGTAGACGAACTCCCGCTGGTATGGCGGACGTATATCGAGCCTTCCGCCATACCCGACCACTCCGGCCTCGGCATTGTCCCTGTACCCTGCGGTCAACTCTCTGACCGTCACTTCTTTAAGTTGTATTTTCATGATTTGTTTTGTTGTTTTCTGCGGATGAATAATCTTTTATAGAGTTTTTGCGAATCAATCATAGGCTGAGCGACTTTTGATGATGAGTTCCACAACCCATTGGAAAAACCTTTCCCCTCGCTTTCAGTTGCACCGATTATCTCGAACTGTTCCGGATTGTATTTGTAGAGAAACGTGATAGGCACTCCCATGACTCCATAATAGTCTGAAGGTATTTCATTGGTCTTCCCGACTTCAATAGCCTTGTAGTTCTCGTATTCGGGATAATCCTCAGGGGTATAATGCTTATAGAGAATCAACTCCTCATGTCTTTTGGCTATGTCCAGATTGGTAAACCAAGTTACTCCGGATACTCGTATCATACCCTCCCGGTGATCTCCTGCCGATGCGGCGTCTTCGTATTTGGAGTAAAAATGCCCGGCGCATCCCTTGAACCCGACTCCAAGCCACAATCTGTTCTGCTGTATGAGAGGGAATATTTCCTTGTAGGTTATGGCGTTCTGATGCCCTATTATCACGAACTTTTTGTCATATTTGATGAGCTGCGCCACATATTCGCGGAACAGGCTGAACGGAGGATTGGTCACCACGATGTCTGCTTCTTTGAGAAGTTCAATACACTCGGGACTGCGGAAGTCTCCATCGGAGTGCTCAAATTCCCTGTAGGAAATCTGCTTGGCGTCCTCCACGCTGTTGCATCCGGGCGTTCCATCATATATGGCATAGACAGCGCGGTCGCACTCATTCATCGAAAAGAGATCCGGTTCGTTGTTCTTGTAGCAGGTGGTAATCAGGCGCTTGAGTCCAAGACTGCGGAAATTGAGCACGAAGTAGACTGAAAAATTGCTGACCCGAGGATCGTCGCAGTTGCAGAGCACGGTCTTGTCCTTGAAATGCTCTTTGTAGTGGCGTAGCTCGTTTTCGATGTCCGAGAGCTGCGTGTAGAATTCGTCTTTTTTCGCGCGGTTAGCCGCGTGGAGGCTTTCGTTTCCGGCCATGGTGAATGACAGTTTTTAGCATACTATCATTCACTCGGCGCGCTACATGGACTTCCGTTTCCGGTAAGGGAAACCCTCTCGGCCCCACGAAATGTCCTGTCTGCCGCCGGACGCAACAAAAAGGTGTGAGCTTCTTATTGCGTTGAGCAAGGCAGCGTCGGAATGCATACCTTTTATCCCAAATAAGAACTCACACCCGAAACCGGGCGCGAGCATCACTCTTTTCTGAGATAATAAAGGTACCCCTATGGAGCTGCCTTTTACCATTATTCGGTTGTTATATGCTTCAAAGTTTCCGACGCTTTAGCTCAACGCGAAATAATAGCAATGCTGCGTTATTATAATATGTCTTGTCAATCGGCCGCTTGCTTCCAGCCACTTGACGAGGTAAAGGTAGAAAATCTTGAGCAAAAAGCCAAGTCCGGTCACGGCACTATGGCCTGCACAGGCCTCTATGGCAGGTGAGCATAACCGATGGGGGCTCCCAGGGTATATCGGCCACGACCACCGCAGTCGGGGCGCCGCCAGGGATAGCCATCCACGACCGGGCTTGACGGATTGCCACCACCGCTAATCCCGTGCGCACCAGGGCCTTTCGTGCGCACGGGGATGCACCACCCCATCCGGAGTACACTGGCGGAGACAGGCGACAAAAGGCGGAGGCAGGACACCGCCCGGGGACATAAAGGCGGCAAAAAGACGGAAGCAGGCCGTCCCATCCTTAACTGGCAAAAAATCCCGCGACAGAAGCCGCGGGATCCGAAACTGGGTCAATAAGGAACTTACTCTCCGACGTGGAACGCGACCCTCAGGTCCTCTACCTCCTTGTCGGTGATAGGATGGAGTTTGCCGGCAGGAGCCGCAAGCACGAGCGACTTGGCGCTGAACTCAGCCACCTCAAGACGGTCAAACGCATTTATCAGGGAGTCAGAAGCCACAACGATAGAGTCATTGGCAAGCATGGCGCAAGGACGATCCTTGAAGACCTCGGCAACCTTGGCCGGATCGGTATACTGTGATCCGAACGGGAACTTCGGCACATCCTGAAGGAAAATCCAACTCTCAGGAATGGTGCGCACATTGAACTCCGCATCTGTGGTGCAGAATCCCATGAGCGCCGGGCACTGAGTGAGCACAACTGCCTTGACCTTAGGGTTGCGGCGGTATATCTCGTAATGCAGGGCTGCTGCGCGGCTCGGCTTCTTGCCGGCCTCGGCCATGCCGTCCTTGATCTGGACTATGTCCTCCTCGTCGATGTCCCAGCGCTGCACGCCGGTCGGAGTGATGAGGAAGTCGTTGTCCCTCCAGCGCATGGACACCGTACCATAAGAACTGCTCATAAGGTGCTGGTCGCAGGCGCGGCGCACCATGCGGCAGATCTCGGATCTCAGAGCACGCTCATCCGAAGGATGGGTCACGTCCATGAAGTGCTGGAAATTCGGCTGATGCTTCTCGTGCATAAGTATCTGCTCCTCTGTAAGATACTTCGGCTCCCCGAGAGTCTTGGCGTTGAGGATGGTGCGGGCGCAGAGTTCAAGGGTCTCGAAACGCTGGTAGGCATCTCCGATGTCTTCGCCACAAAGCACTACACCATGGTTCTCCATTATCACCGCCTTGTATTCCGGATTCTTCTCGAATTCGGCGGCGATGCTCCGGCCAAGGGCCTCGCTGCCCGGGACATCATATTTCGCGAAACCGATAGGGCCGCAGACATCACGGGCCTGCGGGATGATGCTCGTGTCGGGGATCTGATGGATGACGCTGAATGTCACGAGTCCGGGAGGATGGGCATGGATGACAGCCCTCATCTTCGGACGGATCTTGTAGATCGCCTTGTGGAACGGATACTCGGAAGACGGACGGTGCGGGCCGACGATGGTGCCGTCAGCCTTGACGCACATGATGTCCTTGGCGGTCAAAGATCCCTTGTCGATGCCGGCAGGGGTGATCCACATGTCGCCGTTATCGTCCATTATGGACAGATTGCCGCCAGAGGTCGTAGTGAGCCCTTCGCGGTAGATGCGCCCGATGATCAGAGCAAGCTGCTCCGCCGGGTGCATCAAATTTGTGTTAAGCTGTTTCATATCAGCAGTTGATATTATTGGTTAACTATCAATTCAGCAAGTTCTTCCGCTTTCGCTCCGGAGAAATGGTCCCCGACTCCGAGACGTTCCAACACCCCGCAGACAGCGCCCTTGTCGAAGCGAACGCCCTTGAGCGCAGCTGCAATCGCCTCGGCAGGCTTGTCCCCGAGGAAGTCCCCGGCAAAGCTGATGCCGGTTATGACGCCATGGTCAGCTGTCACTGCGACTTCCACCGTCCCGCACGAGAGCCTGGCTTTGCGGGAGAATGCGGCTTCACGGGAATGTCCGTAGACCCAGTCCCATGTGGAGAATTTCTCTTTTGCCATGCGCTCCACCTCCGCATAATCTTCCGGCCCCATCGGCACCTGCCCGTCGCCGGCGGAAAGGGCATCGTGCAGGGCTGCCTGAACCTCATCAAGAGACTTGAACTGCGGAAGGTAATCCTTGAGATTGGCAACCCGGCTGCGAACCGAAGCTATGCCCTTGGCTTCCATCTTGGAGCCCGGCACATCAAGGACTTTGGTAAGAGTGTCGATGTCAACATCATACATCAACGTACCGTGTACAATCTCACGGTCGTGCCAGACCCGGCGGGCATAGCCGGAGACCTTGCGCCCGTCGACGAAGATGTCGTTGCGCCCCGTGAGTTCCGCATCTACGCCCAGCGAACGCAGAGCCCTCACAAAAGGCTCAGGAGAGACATTCTTGCCGATGAAGGTGTAGTTCATGTTCTGCAGGTCATGATACACGGCACCGCCCCCGGTCACCCGTCTGGCCAATGTAATCCCGTGAGAGTCAAGATAATTAAGATTGACTTCACTGTAGGCGTTCTGGTTGAGGCCTATGATGACAGCCGGGCGGTTCCTCCACAGATAGAAGAAATCCTCGTCCGAGCGGTACTGCTGCAGGCAGTACTCGTCAAAAGCCAGGTTGAAATGCGGGTCAGTGGATGTGTTGACTGCAAACTTCATATAATACTACTACATTTCATTGCCCACCTTGCGGGCTCTCTGCGGCTTGTCGAGGTTGATACCGTCGCTGACGGCGATTTCGACCAGGACATTCCAGCCGGCGCAAAGATACACATAAGGCTGCATTTCTCCACCATCAGGAACGATAATCGTCTTTTCGAATGGTGTTTTTTTGGTGTCTATGGCCACAGTGTGCACCCCGGCCCCGTCGAGTACAGAAAGGAACTTGTCGTATTCACTCTCTATAGGGTTGACCAGAAAGACGATGTCGCCCTCCTGCATCACTTCTTCAATCCCGTGCACGGCATAAGTACCCTCCAACCAGTCACTCTTGCGGCGGGTTATCTCGTTGGTCTTGAGAGTAAGCTCCTCGGCCACGCCATCGTTGTAGCCGCAGAAATAAATGGTGTTAGCCCCTTTGGCCCACTCCACGACTTCAGAAGGTACAGGCAAAGTCAACGCCGTCTCCAGTTTGACAGGCAGTCCGGAAAGAGCGGCCTTCATGTCCTTCCCGGCAAGGTTCCAGATGATGGACTCGCAAAAGAGTCCCTGCTCCACAACGCTCTTGGTGGCGGCCACGGCCTCTTCCCAGCCGCAGCCAAGCACATGGCCCCGCACGCAAGCCTTTTCTATCGGGGTGTCCGGGTTGGCGCTCAATGAAAAGAACTCCTTATGTCCGGAGGCCTTGAGCTGCGTGGCGAGGGCGAGCGCCTCCTTGGTGCGTCCCGAGTTGGAATCCACCAGGACGGTATATCCGCTCAAATCGTAGAGTGCGGCCTGACGCGAGCCTTCAAGCTGGACATCGGCAGACAAGCCCCAGCGGAGAGCTCTGCATCGGGCATTTTTAGCCGGCATTATCCTGGAGGAACCCTCACCGGAAAACATGATACGGCCTGTTCGCCTGAGCGAATCAGCCACAAAATCCGCTGAAGACGGATCAAACTTCTCTACCGTAGGGACGGTGCCCATCATCTCGCGCACGAGCGCATACTCGGAGTACTTCTTTTCTTTAAGGTTCATTGTCTATAGTGTCATTAGATTCTTATTCTTCTGAGCAGTTCTCTGTCCTCGGCCATCATGCTGTCGATCTGCTGCACGAAACCGTTCTCCTCAAGCGGGCCGATGGCTGCAAGCATCTCCGCTTCGCTGCGATAGGTCGCACGGCGGAAAGGGTTGAGATAGTCCTTCTGTCGCGTGCGCCGGACTTGCTCGCAGATATAGTCCTGATTGTACATTTCTTTTATTATGAACGTATTCCACATGCAGTCACTGATATTGTCCATCTCATAAAGATCACGCAGCATCTGGATGGAGTGTATAAGTTTATCATTTGGATAGCGCTCCCAAAGCTCATCATACCGGCGGTGGATGGCATCCCATCCGGCAAGCGCTCCGGAGCCTATGTCGGCACGCAGCGCATCCACATCCGAAGTCTTCATGATCTGCCCGCCGAGATTGGTCCAGAGGGTCGTCCGCTCTCCCTCGACAAGATGGTTGAGAGACATCAGTTTCTCATCCGGATGCTTCTCCATATAGCGCAGGACATTGGTCATGGCATAGTGCACTATCATGTCTCCATAAGCCGCATAAGCCTGAAGCGGGTGACGGACAAGAACCTTGCGGGAACTCTTCTCAGCTCCAAAGGCAAGCACCTCCAGAGAATCAACCACCTTCGGGTATTTGCAGATCAGAAGGTGGCCTTTTTCGCGCAGTTTTTCCGCCTCCAGACCTTCCGCCTCTTTGCCAAGATACGCACGGCCTATCCACTCTTCGAGCAGGGCTCTGGCCTCGAAGACCTCCTCCATGCTATCAGGGGCATAGGTGTCGAACTCTATGTTCTGCACCTTCGTCACTCGCTTGTCGCGGGTCTGGTATTTCCAACTGTTGCGGGCGAGTGCATACATATTATATAACCACCAGAACGCCGGTACAATCTCAAGACGTCCCTCCTTCTCGTTGTTGCTCACCATGCTGAAAGGCAGCCTTATATTCATCTCGGCAGGATAGGCGCCCTTGGCCAAAAGGACATAGGAGGCAAAAACAGAAGAGTGTTTGACCGATGTGCAGAGTCCCGGCCAGAATCCACGCCCGGCCACGACCTCGTTGTCGTTGGAGCGGCTGTTGTGGTTGGAGCCCACAGTAGCCCCGGCTGCCATGTTGGACTGTCCCATGAGGCACGAAGCGATGAGGAACGAGTTGTTGTGATGCTGCTCGTGTGCCGGGAAGATGAGGTTGTTGAGCACCTCGCAGCATGAGATGGTGCTGTTGTCACCGAGTATGGAATCGATTACTCTCGCCCCGTATTTGAGGTTGCAGTTGGTTCCGATGATGAACTTCACCGCCGTGCAGCCGTAGAAGATGCGGCTCCCGTAACCCACAATGCCGTTGACCAGTATCACGTTTTCCCCTATCTGGGACGGCTCGGCCTCGGAGGAGTTTATGGTGATGTTCTTGAGCTTGCTGGCTCCCTTGATGTAGCAGCACGGGCCCACCTTGACATCCTTGATGATCTGGGACGTCTTGATGACACAGCCTTCACCCACTGTACCGTAATACCCCCTGTGATGATCCGTGCCTGCCTGGGTAATAGCCCTGAGGCGCTCCTGCAACGGCTTGTCATCTATATATTTGGCCCACAGGTAGGCATCCGCCGTGATCATGCCGTCGAAAGGATAGACTTCGCGGCAACCCGTCTCGTTCATCACCAGGAGGCGTACCCGCACGCTCTCGTCCTCTCCGTCCTTGATGATGCCGTTGCCGAACTTGGCATGGTCGGTGGTACACATCTCCTGGATGTTGAAGAGCATGCATCGGTCACCTATAATATAATGGCTGAGATAGTGCACGTCATGTATGGCACAGTCATCACCTATGTCACACGAGTGGATGGAGGAATTGCTGATCCCGACAGGAAGCCTGAGGTCGTGGAACTGCAAGCCGTTGTCGGACACGCGGCCGATGCGCACCGTCCCGTAGAACTTGTTGTTTTTGATGAGTTTAGGGAGAAACTCGTCCGTTACCCAGATGGTGTCCCAGCTGGAGGCTGTGTTGTCGTTTTTGACCAGACGCTCAATCTCGTCGCTGGTCAGATGCCGCCATCCGCCGTCCGGGACACGGACCTGACGGTTGCGGATATAATACTTGTCTTCCCCCGCGGGAAGGAATGACGGATCGATCCAGCCGTTGATGAGTTTCTCCGGCGGCAGTACTGTAACTTTTTCCATAGCTCCCAAAAATACGAAAAATCACCGACATTCAAACCAGCGGCACCAGATACTTCTTCAATTCGGGGAAAGTGGGCAGATGACCGCCAGGATAGCTTACACCCCTCCCGGGATAGTGGAGCTCAAACTCGTCACCGCAGTGCACCAGCTCGTCCTGAAGGGCGAACATCCCGCGCGTCAATTCAATCTCGGGATTGTCCATACAGTCGAACTGCACCCTCTCCAGAGCCTCATAGCGAGAGCAGATGTCCTCGTCAATGAGAAAAGTGCGCTCCCCGTCCGCACGCGGGGAAAGGTACTCATTCTCCCCTGTCTTCGTCCGCAGCAGGCGCGAGACATGGAAGTCCGGATTCACCAGAATCTTGCGTGAGCCGCGCAACTTCTGCGCCCAGAAGCCCCCGAGCGACAGGCCGACCACCAGATCGGGTCTGGTCTCATCCCGCAGGGCGAGAAGCATGGACAAGGCCGCATCCGGGTCAATGGGCACGTCGGGAGCCACCACCTCGCAGGGCCGCAGCAGTATTCTGAGTGACGAAGACATCTTGTAGGCACCCGATGATGCGAGGCCGTGGATGAAGAGAACTTTCATGGGAACAAATATAAGTAATCGTCAAAAAATAAGTTGCCCATCTTAGGCTATCTTTTCGGTCTATATTCCTTTTATCATCAGTCATGTGCCACCGGCACACTCCTTCTTCAAAAAGAAATCTATTCCCGAAAATCTTAGCCAAATATGCGGAAACTTACCTTTCTCCGCTTACAAAACAAAGAGTTCTCGTTTCACAACGAGAACTCTCGGCAATTCTAACCTAAAATTAAACCTATGAAAAAACTATTCGAGTAAAATTATTACAATATCCGTGCCACACTACTGCGCATCGTCAAGTTTTATTGTAATTATTTTGACGTCCTGCTGAGGGCAGTCGCGGGCGTCAGTAGCCACGGATGCTATCTTGTCTATGACATCAAAACCGTCTATGGTCTCTCCGAACACCGTGTAGTCTCCGTCAAGCTGGGCGCAGGCCACAGGGTCCTGTACTATATAGAACTGTGAGCCGGATGACTCCTTGAGCGGGTTGGCGGCATCACCGCGACGTGCAGCGGCGAGAGCGCCTTTCTTGTGGGTGTACTCAGGGACGAACTCTGCCGGGACATTGTAGCCCGGGCCTCCGGTACCGAAACGGCTCTTCTGGGCCGGATCCTTGCTGAGAGGGTCGCCGGTCTGGATCATGAAGCCGTTGATGACACGGTGAAAGAGAATCCCGTCATAGAACTTGCTGAGGGCGAGTTTTTCGAAATTCTCACGATGCTTAGGCGTCTTGGAGTAGAGTTTCACCTTGATGACACCCATGCTGGTGATGATGTCAAACACCGGCTCCTCCGGGAGTTGTGCGATTTTATCCATTATTCTCTGATTTTGTTCTGCTGCTGCGATTGAGTCTGCGGCGGCCTGCTCAGCGGCCTTCTGCTCCGCCTTCTTGGCATTGTTGCCACAACTGCACACAAGTGCCACGGCACCGAGGCAGCAGAGGGTTTTTGTGATGAAATGTTTCATTGTACTATTGTTTTTTGATTCGATTTCCCATCAATCTCCTTGCCAGAGGCAGGCAATATACAGCGAGGAGCAGCGTATTGAACACCAGCGTCAGCGCCACAGGCACATTGTCAGACAATCTGCCCGGGAGTGCTGACAGCGCATAGAGAAGTACTGCCATGATGACATACTTCGCAATGGTTCGTCCGTCGTAAGGCACCGGATAACGCCTGCGGCCAATGGCCCAACTGAGCACCATGGCCGTGCCATAGCCGGCAAAACCTCCCCAGGCGCAGGCCCGATAGCCATATCCCGGTACGAAGAGCACGTTGACAGCAATCATCACGGCCGCTCCTATGGCGCTTATGACGGCACCCCACCAGGTCTGGTCGGTAAGCTTGTACCAGAAAGAGAGATTAAAATAGACACCCATGAAGATCTCCGCCGCCATCACAATCGGCACGACCCCGAGCCCCTCCCAGTAGGAACGGCCCACGAAGTACTTGAGCAGAGGCATGTAGAACATGACCGCCAAAAAGGCCAGCAGGGTGAAGATGATAAAGTACTTCATCCCGTCGGCAAGGGTCTGAGGGCTGTTGCGGTCCTTGCCGGAACCGAATACTATAGGCTCGTAGGCATAGCGGAAAGCCTGGGTCAACAGGGACATGATCATCGCAATCTTGACGCAGGCCCCGTAGATGCCGAGCTGGACCATCCCCTCCTCCCCGGGCACAAGGCGCGGGTAGAGGATCTTGTCCGCCACCTGGTTGAGTATCCCCACCAGGCTCAGTATCAGCAGCGGCCAGGTATAACGCAGCATTCTTCGGGCCAGTGCCCTGTCAAAACCGTAGCGTATCCCCCTCAGTTCAGGGATAAAGAGCAGCATCACCACCGAAGTGCAGAGCAGGTTGGCGAAGAAAATCAGTCCCACACCCCCGTTGAATCGGTCATATATCCCCTGCAAGGCCGCAACCTTGTCCAGGACAAGGAAAAGGAGCAGGTTGATGGCGATGCTCGGGATGATATAGGCGAACTTCAGGGCCATGAAGCGCAGCGGCCTGTGCTGCTGGCGCAGACGGCTGAACATTATGGCCTGGAATGCATCGAGGGCGGTTATGATCGCGAAACAGCCGATATACTCCGGGTGATCAGAATAACCCATCGCACCGGATATCGGACCAAGAAACGCAAATACCAGCAAGAGAAAAACAAGCCCGACAGATCCCACCATGCGCAGGGCGGTGCTGTACACCATCTTGCCGTCCTCCCCCTCCTTGCCGGCGAAGCGGAAGAAAGTGGTCTCCATCCCGAATGTAAGGATGGCGAGAAACAGCGCCGTGTAGGCGTAGAGGTTGGTGACGATACCGTAGCCTCCGCTGCCGGCTGCTATCTTATAGGTATACAGGGGGACGAGCAGATAGTTGAGAAATCTCCCCACTATGCTGCTCAGCCCGTATATCGCCGTGTCTTTGGCCAGTGACTTGAGATTCATATCGTCTGATTGCGGGGAACTTCAAATACTTCCATGTCCTTGATCTGTCCACCTTCGATCTTGAAACGCAGGGCGGTCCGCATCACCTGCCACCCTTGCAGGCCGGCAGCTCCGGGGTTGATATACAAGAGGTTGCGCTTGCTGTCCCGCATCACCTTGAGGATATGGGAATGCCCGCAGATGAAGACGTCGGGACGGTAAGAGTCAATCAGTTCAGCCGCCTCGGGATAATAGTGGCCCGGAGAGCCGCCGATATGGGTCATCAGGATACGCAGCCCCTGCTCTTCCATGTATTGGAACTGAGGAAAACGGAAGCGTATGTCCTGCCCGTCACAGTTGCCGTACACCCCGACAAGGGGCTTGAAGGCGGCGATGCTGTCGGCAAAAGCCTCCCCACCCCCGAAGTCTCCGGCATGCCAAATGACATCGACGGGTTCAAAGAAATTCTTGAACCCGTCGCTGAACACACCATGGGTGTCGCTTATCAGTCCGACGAACATTATTGCTGTCCGGCGAGGTGCTTCTCCCAGGCCCAGGCCGAGGCAAGTGTCTCGTCCACGCTGCGCTGAGCCTTCCAGCCAAGCTCCTTTTCGGCCAGCCCCGGGTCAGCCCACACTGCGGTCACATCGCCTGAGCGGCGCGGAGCGAACTTCCAGTTGAGCTTGACGCCGTTGACCTTCTCGAATGTCTTTATGAGTTCCAGCACGGATACAGGACGGCCGGTGCCGATGTTGAAGATCTCGTACTTCTCCTTCATCTTGCCCTCCACCATGCGGTCCACGGCGCAGACATGGGCCTTTGCCAGATCCACTATATCTATATAGTCGCGAAGGCAGGTGCCGTCCGGTGTCGGATAGTCGTTGCCGAAGACGGAGAGACACTCTCTCTTGCCGATGGCAGTCTGGGTGATGAAAGGCACGAGGTTGTTAGGCACTCCGCGCGGAAGTTCGCCGATGAGGGCTGACGGATGGGCACCGATAGGGTTGAAATAGCGGAGAGCTATGCCCTTGATGCCAGGATAGGCGCGGACGGAGTCGCGCAGGATGTCCTCACAGATCTGCTTGGTGTTGCCGTAAGGGGATGTCGCGCTCTGGCGCGGTGACTCCTCTGTCACAGGAAGCTTCTCCGGCTCACCATAGACAGTGGCGGAAGAGCTGAAAAGCACGTTGCAGCCTCCCTTGCGGTTGGCCACATCCACTATGTTGATGAATGAGAGAAGATTGTTGCGGTAGTACTTGAGAGGATCAGAAACGGATTCCCCGACAGCCTTGTAGGCCGCGAAATGGATGACCGCGTCTATCTTGTAGTCATCGAAGAGTTTCTCCACGGCGGCAAGGTCGCAGAAATCCATCTTGACAAACGGAGGGCGCTTGCCCAGGATACGGCAGACGCCTTCGTAATTGGTCTCATCACAGTTGGACATATTGTCGGCCACGACGACTTCGTAGCCGGCCTGCGAGAGCTCCACGGTCACGTGGCTCCCGATGAATCCGGCACCGCCGGAGACAAGAACTGTTTTTTTCATTGTGTCAGTAAGTTTCGGGACACAAATATGCTGATTTTTTTTGAATATCAGAACACTATGTCCCTTCCTTCATAGAAGTCAAGCAGGCGCGTCTGGAAAAGGCACTCGTAGCGGGCCTGGAGGAACTCGGACTTGGCCTTGAGATACGAGTTCTTGGCATCGTTGTAGTCGGTGATGCCGGCCTTGCCCGCGAGGTACTTCTGTTCCGTCATCTCATAATACTGCTCGGCACTCAAGGAAGACTCCCGGCTGCTGGAGTAACGGGCCTGCGATGTAAGAGCATTGTAATAGGCCTGCTGTATCTCTTTATATAGGTTCTTCTTGGCGCTCTCAAGTTGGAGGGCGGAATTTTTGCGGCTGAGTTCCGCGTTGCGCACAGCGTTGCGGGTCGAGAAGCGGGAGAAGATCGGGACATTCAGGGACAGCCCGATATACTGGCTGAAATTGTTGCGCAGCTGCTCACTGAAGCTCGGGGACTGCACATTGGAAGTGGTATAATAGTTTGTGCCTATGCCTCCGCTGAGCGAGAGGGTGGGCAGATATGCTCCTTTAGCTTTCGCGATGCTGACATCGGCCGCCTCGACCTTTATGGAGGCCGAGAGCACGGCGGGCCGGATTCCGACAGCGATGCCGTATATTTCTTCAGGGTCCGTAAGCAGCTGCGGCTCAAATGCCTCCACCTCCGGACGCACCACATCGAACCCGTCCGGAGAAGGGAGTTCAAGAAGCTGGGTCAGGTCAAGTTTGGAGAGCATGAGGTTGCCCTGCGCCTGCGTACGTGAGAGTTCGCTCTGGGCGAGGGTGGCTTTCTGTGCCGCCACTTCGGCATCACTCGCCTTGCCCGCATCGCGACGGGCCTGCACCTGCTCCAGAAGAGAAGCATCATGGGCCACCTGGTACTCGGCCACTTCGAGGATTTCCTGATTGTAGAGAATCTGGGCATAGGCCTGCGCCACCGCGACCCTTATGTCATCGCGGGCTTTCTCAAGATCCGCGGTGGCAGATGAGAGGTCAAGTTTGCCGAGTTTGATGCCGTTCACGATATCAAGCCCCTGAAATATCGGCATCTCCCCTCCTATGCTGAATGATGTCGAACTCGTATTGGAATTGGTGTAGGTGTTGTCGGACGTGAGTCCGCGCCCGAAAGAGAAATTCTCTGATGCTGAGGCGCTGATGCCTGGGAGCATGCGGCTCTTGGCCGTGTTGAGATCCACTTCACGCTGCGAGACGGCAATGCTGTTCTGCTGCACGGATATATTGTGTTCAAGCGCGTAGGCGATACAGTCAGAGAGAGTCCACGGGCCACCCTGTGCCGCTGCCGGCAGACAGGCGCAGACAAGGGAGGCCGCTGCTGAGAATATTTTCTTCATGGCTACTCGTTTTTGAGGATCTTCGGGCCGCGGACCTTGTCACCTGCTTTCAGCCCTGATTTGATCTCGATGTTGACTCCGTCGCTGAGCCCGACACTTACCGGAGTGCGGACAAACTCCTGCGGCGCCGTGAGCTTATAGACAAAGCAGCTGTCCCCCTCGAACACGAGGCTGCTCTCCGGCACACCGAGCACCCCGTCCGCCTCCTGCAGGACGACCTCGGCATTGGCGCTGTAGCCTGAGCGGACCTTGTAGCGGCTGTCTGTCTTGACGGCGGCCTTGATCTCGAACTGGTTGGTTCCGTTGTTCTCCACGGCCTTCGGAGATATGTACTCCAGCACCGCTCCGGTACTGAATCCCGGCAATGCGCCGATGGTGATGAGGATGTCCATGCCCTCGGTGAGCGAACCGACCTCGGTCTCGTCTATGTTGCCATCGAAGATGAGGTCGGACATGTCGGCGACTGTGGCCACGGTGGTGCCGTCGTTCATCGTGTTGGCCTGGATGACGGAGTTGCCGACCTTGACGGGTATGTCCAGGATGAGGCCGCTGATGGTGGACCTGACGAGAGTGGAGCTTCCCGTGGCGTTGGTGGAGGAGACGCCGTCACGTATGACTTCAAGCGCGTCCTGCGCTGCTGCCCGCTCCTCCTTGGCCTGGTTGTAGGACTGGACAACCTTCTCATACTCGTCAGCACTTACCAGATTCTTGTCGTACAGGGTCTTTTCCCTCTCGAAGTCAGTCTTGGCCTGCGCAAGGTTGAGTTCGGCAAGTCTCACCCTCGACTCGGCGGAGCTGAGGGATGACATGTCTGGGATCACCTTGAGCCGGGCGATGATCTCGTTTTCCTTGACCATCTGGCCCGCTTCCTTGTAGAGCTCGGAGATGATGCCGTTGATCTGAGGTTTGATGTTGACCTCATTGCGCGGCTCGATCTTGCCTGTCACGACCGTGGAGCGCCGTATGTCCATGGTTTTGGCTTCCAATTCCTGGTACAAGGTGATCTCGGGACGTGATTTCCTGAAAAGGAACACGAATGTCCCCGCCACGATCAGGACGGCTATAGCCAGAAAGATGTACTTGACTGCCTTTTTCATATCTGTTTGATTTTTATTCGTCTCTCATCGCATCCACAGGTTTTATCTTCATCGCGCGGGATGCTGGCGCGAGGCCGGCGAGCACTCCGAGGAAAGTCAGCATGACCATAGCCCCCACCGCTGTCCAGAACCCTATCTGGAAGACGGCCTGATGTGAAGTCATGGCTTCCAGCAGGCTGAGCATGAGCACTGAGAACACTATCCCGGAGACACCCGAAGCCATGGTGAGCGAGATGCTCTCCATTATGATCTGCGACAATATGTCGGACGGGGTCGCCCCGATGGCTCGCCGTATGCCTATCTCGGTCGTGCGCTCGCGGACCGTCACCATCATGATGTTGCTCACACCGATGGCTCCGGCAAGTATAGTCCCCAGCCCGACAAGCAGAATCAGGAAGTTCACACCCCGGAAGAGATTGTCCACCAGAGAAAACATCTCCTCGGTGTTAAGCACGAAGAGTGCCTGCTTGTCAGCCGGGTTGAACTTGTGGTAGCGGGCCGTCACCTCCCTCAAGGCCGGCTCAATCTCCGACATTCTCACCCCGGAACGGCCTGTAACGCAAATCATGTCAACGAAGTTGCCTCTGTGGTAGAGTTTCTGCACCACGCTGAAAGGTAGGATGATCGCGCTGTCGGAGTTGCCATTGATGCTGATGCTGCCGGAATTGTAATCCACGCCCACCACAGTAAACCAGACCTGCCCGATCTTGATCCTCTGCCCGCACGGGTCACCTCCGTCCGGAAAGAGGGATGTGTAGACCCTTTTTCCGATCACACAAACTTTCCGTTCCTGCAGGACATCCGTCTCGTTGATATACCGGCCGTATTTTATCTTCGGAGCCTCTATCCCGGCATATTCGGAGTTCACTCCTTTGATGCTGGCGCTGAAACTGTTGATATCATGCGAAGCCGTCTGCCCCCACTGCGACACAATCGGTGTCACGATATCCAGCTCCGGGACGAGGGCTCGCAGGCGGGCGACATCATCCTGAGTGAACCACCATGCCCGTCCCTGCTTGAAGCCGAGGTACGGCTTGGTGGTCTTGGATGGCCATAGAATCGTGGTGTTGGTGGCAAAGCCCTCGAAATTTTTGGAGAGCATCTGTTTCATTCCGTGGCCACCCCCAGCGAGGAACAGCAGCATGAAAATACCCCAGAACACCCCAAAGCCGGTCAAAAGGCTGCGGCTCTTGTTGCGAGTAAGGGAGTCGGATATCTCCTTGAATGTGTCTGCATCGAATCTCATTCCGCCCTGAGTGCTTCAATCGGTCTGACATTGGCGGCCCTGCGCGCAGGAGCAAGCCCGGCAAGCGTACCCGCTATTATGAGCAGCAGTGTGGCCTGCAAGGCGACATCCACCCCGACCGTGGGGTTGACGAACATGGCTATCTGCTGCCCCATGACTGATGCGGAGGCCTGCCCCACAGTCTTGTCGAGGACCTCACAGGCCACAAGCCCGAGCACCATCCCTATATATCCGAAAAACGCCGTGATGGCCACGCTCTCCGCCACTATAAGTTTCATTATGCTCCAAGGGCGGGCTCCGATGGCCTTGCGGATGCCGAACTCGTGAGTCCGCTCCTTGACGGTGATGAGCATTATGTTGCTGACACCGACTATCCCGCTGAGCAGGGTGAAAAGCCCTATCACCCATAGAGCTATACGGATGATATGCCCACCTTTCTCCATCTGGAGACTCTCCGTAAATCGGTTCCATATCCAGATTGCACTGTCGTCATCAGGAGCGGCCCCATGCCCGAGGTTGACAGCGGCCTTGTAAGACTTCTCAAACTCTTCGCTCTCCTCTAATGTCTTCAGTCCATGGAAAGTAAAAGTCAGATCATCAATCTTGCTCCCCTTGGAGAAAATGATCCTAACCGTAGAAAACGGAGCGAAGAAGCGATTGGACCCGTCCATCATGTCGGCCTTGCTGATGCCCACGACAAGAAAAGAAAAGTCATTTATTGTAACCCTCTTGCCTACAAGTCCTTCTGACGGTTTCCCGTCAAGAAGATCTTCAGCACGGTCCTGAGGAATCACGACCACCTTGCGTCTGTCCTGGATATCTTTCTCATTGATAAAACGACCATGGAGGATCTCGATTTTGTCCATGTCCTGACGCTCCGGATAATCACCCTCGATTGTGCCGGAGAATGAATTTGCCCCACAGACGACCGTAACCGATGACGACACCGTAGCCGTCACTTCGTCTACATGATCCCGAAACATGACACCTTCAGTGATGTCAATGTCTCTCTCGTCCAATTCTATGCTTCGTCCGGCCTTCAAGCCACCATACGGCTTTGATGTCCAGCCACCGCCGATCTGCATGGTGTTCACATTGATACCGGCGCTCCCGGCCATGAAGGAGTTGAGCAGCCCGTTGCCCGACCCGAGAAGCACGATGAGCATAAAGATGCCCCACGCCACGGCAAATCCGGTCAGACAGGTGCGCAGTTTGTTGCGGCGCACGCTTTCCCATATTTCGATGAAGATGTCTCTCATTTCATTATGGTACCTGCGCCGAAAACTGAAGCGTGATGCTCCCTGTTATCCTCAATCTTCCCTATTATGCCGTCCTTGATATGCACTATCTTGTCCGTGCAGTTGGCCACGCCGCTCTCATGTGTCACCACTATGATTGTGACACCATTCTCCCGGTTGAGCCTGCCGAGAAGTTCCATCACCTCTTCCGAAGTCCTGGAATCCAGTGCCCCTGTCGGCTCATCGGCGAGTATTATCCGCGGATTGGTTATCAGAGCACGGGCTATGGCGACTCTCTGCTTCTGTCCTCCGGACATCTCGTTTGGATAATGTGAGGCCCAGTCGGCTATGCCCAGACGGGAGAGGTATTCCATGGCGCGCTCGTGACGCGCCTTGCGGCTGACCCCCTGATAGAATAGCGGAAGTTCGACATTCTCCACCGCCGTCTTGAAACTTATCAAATTGAAAGACTGAAAGATAAAGCCTATCAAGCGGTTACGGTAATCCGCCGCCTGCCTCTCCGAGAGGTCCTTGATGAGCTGTCCGTCGATGCGGTATTCTCCGCTGTCGTAGTTGTCCAGGATGCCGAGAATATTGAGAAGCGTGGACTTCCCCGAGCCGGAAGCCCCCATGATGGAGACGAACTCCCCCTCCGCTATGCTCAAGTCTATCCCTTTGAGGACATGGAGAGGCTGTCCGTTGTTGTATGTCTTGTTGACATCCTTGACTTCTATCAACATTCCCTATTGTGTTCTATTATACTAATACACTGCAAAGATATTTAAAAAATTTGCTTTTTCAAATGTTTACGGATTTTTTTGCGAGGCCAAGCGGTATTAAGGTTTGAAAAGATCCGACAAGGTCACCTCTGCATTCACTATCCTGCTGTATCCGGATTCTCCAAGTCCCATGGACGTGACCATGACCATAAGAACCGAGTGTGACGGCTTGTGGTTCTTGGAAGCACGGAACGCATCCAGTTTGTCCAGCAACTTCTTCTCATAATCTTCGGTTATGTAATAACGATTCTCTGAGAACTTCATCTCGCAAAGATAGTCTGTACGCTCATCCGGAGACGGTATCACCATATCCACCTGGACATTCCGTCCGGCCGGACACTGCCCTGTCCAACTGTAATCCCGCCCGACAGACTTTATCCTCAGGGCCTCACGTATCTGTTCAAGGTGACGGGAACACAACAGCTCAAATGTCCTTCCGCTCCAGTTCTCATATTCATGTGACCTCTGGAAATAGACCCAGTCCTTGCGCTGTCCGTTCTGCCCCACGAAATTCAGGTAGAACAACGTGAAGAAATCGCACAGCTGATAGACCGTCTCCTTGCGCTTCTTCCCGTAGCGGGAGAAAGAACGCACAATCCCGCATTCCTGCAGATTGTCCAGCATCCTGGTAAATGTCCCTCCGCCTTTGAGTTTCGTATCTTCGAGCAGTTCGGTTCTGGTCATGCCGTAGAACCTTCCGCCAAGCGAGCGCACGATATCTATGTATCTGTCAGCCGACTGGAACAGTCCGGTAAAGACATCCCTGAACTCATGGTCAATCGAGGCATTGCGGAAATAGAACTCATTGATATTCTGGCTCAATGTCCTGTCCGGACGGAAGCGGTCCATATAATATGGAATCCCGCCTATAGCCATATAGCTCAAGGCTATTTCATAATCGGACATGTGGAAGCCCCGGCTCGAATAATACTGTCTGGACTCGAAAAGATTGAATGGTGACAGATACATCTTTTCCGTCAGGCGCCCATGAAGCCCACCATAATCCCTTATGATGTTGTCGAGCATCCAGCTTGTCGCGGACCCGCATACTATCAGAAAGATGTTTCTCTGCCGTGCCGCCCAGCTGTTCCAAAAATATCCGAGTTCCTCAACAAGTTCAGAGGATTTCGGCCCGGCCAACCAAGGAAGTTCATCTATGAACACGACTTTTCTGGAGTCCCCGCTCTGCGAGAGCAGTTTTTTAAGAAGGTCGAATGCGTCAAGCCAGTTATCCGGCTCCTTATAAGAGTCATCCAGACCGTAGTCCAACAAACTGCGGTAAAAATGCCTTAGCTGCGTTTTCTTGTACATCGGTTCCTCTCCGTCATCACATTTTTTGAATGTTCCGACCACGGAAAAAGCCAGTTCATCCCGGAATGCCTCATCCACAAGATATGACTTGCCGACGCGACGACGTCCGTAAATCGCGAGAAACTCCGACTTGTCCGAGCGATAAAGCCTGTCGATTATTTCCAGTTCCCGCTTCCTGCCGATAATGTTTGCCGTATTCATGAGCCCTACATTTATTGGACAAATATAGCGCCGCGCACGGTATTTTCAAAGAATCTCAGCCAAAACAGATAAAAATATCGCATTTTGGCTGAGATTCCCCAATCTATCATTTTTCTTTTACTTATCTTCAAATCAAAGTCTTACATATAAGACTCCGAGGAATCTCAGCCAAAATCAGAGGATTTGTTGCATTTTGGCTGAGATTCCGGATCAACCGCTATTCCGTGTCGGCCGATGCCTGCGCGGTAGCGGCCTTTTTGGAAGCGCCCTCAAAGTGGCTTGAGAATTCACAGCCGCAGAACGTCTGATTGTAAAAACCCTGCTCCTTGATTATCTCGCCGCGACGTATCTGCAATCCGCCCTTGCGCCAATTCTGGGTCCACCACACGATAGGCTCAGCATCAGGGAAGGCATTGTTGACCAGACTGCACGCCCATTCCCCGGCCGCACTGACCTGATCAAGATTCTTCCATCGGGAAGACGCCAACGATGAAGTCACCACATGAATATCATGCGCGGAAGCCCAGGCTGCCGCCCGGAAAAGCCGGAACCTGAAACATTTGACACACCTTGGCCCGCGCTCCGGAGTCTTCTCGAGACCTGTGGCGACACCCTTCAGCCAAGCGTCATGATCATATACGTCATCTACGGCCTCGACACCAAGGGAATCACAGTACCTGTGCAGTTCTTCCCGGCGATGCTCATATTCATCTTGCGGGAAGATGTTTGAATTGCTGAAAAAAACAACAGGAGTGATGCCATTTGCGAGCATGCACTCAATTATCGCACCGCTGCATGGTGCACAACATGAATGAAGAAGCACCTTGTCCGCTTCTCCCGGGACTGTCAGCTGAAGCATTATTCGATGGATTTTATATCTATAAGGTTATTAAGTATCGCATAGACCGTCAGGCCCGCCACGGTCTTGATGCCCGTCTTGCGGCTGATGTTCTTGCGATGGGAAATGACTGTATTGACCGATATGTTGTGTTTGTCGGCTATCTCCTTGTTGATAAGGCCGCTCGCCACACTCACCAGAATCTCTTTCTCCCGTTCCGAGAGTTCGACCTGCCCGTCTTCGGACTGCTGCTCCTGATCTTTCTCGGGACGTGAGAGCATCGGATTCTCAAGCAGACGCGCCAGCGGAACCAGAATGTTATCCTCTATATATGTATGGGAACGCAAATCGTTCTGAAGAGCGAAGAGATAGATAAGAAGCGCTATCCTCTTGTCGTCATCGCACTCGTGAGGAAGGGACTTCATCACCAGGTTTTTGAGGTCGGAGAGTTTCTCGTCGATATTGGAATGATTCTCCTCAAAGCGGTCGATGCTGAACGAGGGGTCATGCCGGCCGAGCATCAAGTTCTGCACATAAGGAATCACCGCACCTTCCTCATACTCAAAGTGAATCTTGAGCTCTGACTTGTACTGCTGGAAGAAGTTCCATATCACCTGCTGCCTGTCCTTCTGGCACGGGGCGATCATGGTTTCAATGGAAGCGGCTATGCTCTCCAATGCTTTTTTGAGATAATAGTCGTGCGAGCAGTGCAAGTACCGGAGCACATCCGCGACACTGCACCGGCGCAAATCCTCCGCAGAAGGGACGTAGTCCGGAGACGAATACACCCTGCATATCATGATGACAGTACGGGCATCGAGGCCATGCTGGACACAGATTTCAGAGATGGTCCTTTCCCCGAAACTGCCGACTATGCCGAGGCGGGAAAGAACCATAAGCAGGCCCGGGTTGGACTCCACGAGCTCTGACGCTTTCATATTGACGGAAAATGAATCCATACTCGACACAAATATAATAATCCCGCAGCAAAAAGAAAAAATTTCTTATTCTGCGGAACCGTTCACGATGCACGGACCAGGCCGGTCAGGGCAAGTCATAGACAAGGATCCGGCTGTCGGGCCAGCTGCTGAGGCCATACAGCATATTTCCGTCAACGGCTATCGACATCACGCTCTCTCCAAGCACAATGTGCCGTTTCGGCGTGCCGTCCCAGCCATAGATTATCAGATGGTTGCACTCATAGTTCGGAGCGTCCGCGTTGTCGAAAGGCTTCCCGGAATACAGCAGGTAAACATTGTCCATGTCCGAGGCTGGAGGAGCAAAGCAGAATCTGCTTTTCTTGGAGAACGCCGTTCTGCTCCCGACCTGCACTATCTCTGGAGGATTCATCTCATACCTGCGATATTCTTTGAGTTCTCCGAGCGAATCAATTGACGAAAATGATATGGCAGCAGCCGCAGGCAAGACACAGCATACCCTGCCTCCATCTGGATTGATCGTAAAATGTGAAGCTATCAGCAGCGAAAAATAAAGGCTAGCATCCATCTCCTTTAATATGTCATATTGAGGCGGTTTTACACAAGAGACCAGATCCCCAGATATACCAAAAGACGCATACCATAAATCCTTTCTACCAGCAACAGAGGCAACCATTCCCTTGTCGTAACAAACGACTTCCACAGGAAACGCCACTTTGTCCCGAAAACGGCAGAATGTGTCCAGCTGAGCTCTACCATTTCGCATCGACATCTGAACGTCAAGATAGGTCAAAGTCCGCGAAGCCGAGGGGTCATACAATGTTATACCGTCAAGATATGGTGCCATCACTACACTAACCATCTCCCCGGGGCCGCGGCCTTTAGATATGAAATTACGTGATTCTCTTGTTTTTCTGTTTATTACGGTCAAGTGATTTTTTCCGCCATGATCAGCAACACAGAAGAAGTCACCGCTCTTGACAAATCCGCAAGGCTGAAATATTGCATATGTGGAAATGTCGAAAATCTCAGTTGGTTCTAAAAACTCCTCCTTAACTTTAATGGAAGACAAATACTCATCGTGTCCCGTTGAAGCGCAGCCACATACAAGCAACAAAGAAAGGGTCAAATTAATCTGCCACCGCATCACCAAGCAAAAATCCCGTCTTTGATAGTCACCGAGCCAAAGGCATCATCATAATAGCAGTACGACTGAGGCTGGTACGCGCACAAATTGCCGACTGTGATTTCTGTGTCCATCAGCGCATCAAGGTTCTCATTGAAAAATTCAGACTCTTTACTGTTTCGGATACTGCACAGACCAGCTACCACAACACCCATAAGAAGCGCAAAAGCAATAGTGATTTTTTGATTTTCATAATGGTTTTGATTTATATGGTTTACTCGCAAATATAGCAATTAATTCATAACATCAAAAATCCACAAAGAAAAAGAAGGTGGCTCCATTACACCACAAACTATCCACACTACCCCGCCGCTTGAGAGGTTGGGGTATATCTGTCCTTTTTTACCCCAACCTTCGGGGCAGGGATGCCACTGAATACCGTTTATGGGTGGTGCCACCCAAAGGTTGGGGTGTTTTTCGTGCTTTTCTCCCCTACCTTGGAATGGTTTAGGGGACTGTTCACGATGTCAAAGACCAAGTCGGTCAAGACAGGTCATAGACAAGGATCCGACTGTCGGGCCAACTGCTGAGGCCATACAGCATATTTCCGTCAACGGCTATCGACATCACGCTCTCTCCAAGCACAATGTGCCGTTTCGGCCTGCCGTCCCAGCCATAGATTATCAGATGGTTACATTCATAGTTCGGAGAATCTGCATTGTCGAACGGCTTCCCGGAATACAAGAGATAGACATCGTCATTGTCCGACACAGGAGAACGGAAACAGCTTTTGCCACTCTTCGAGAAAGCAGTATATCCGTCTCCGCGGACAATCTCGGGCGGGTCGAACTCATATCGGCGGTATTCACTGAGTATGCCACCACCATCCAATGACGCAAAGGACAACGCGGCGGCATGGGATGTCGCGCAGCACACCTTGTCCCCGTCCGGGCTGACAGTAATGTGCGAGGAGACAAGGAACGAAAAATATCTGCTTTCATCCATTTCATCCAACTCCTTATATTGTGGAGGGCCCACAAACGAGAGGACCTGCCCTTCTCTGCCGAGAGAAGCATACCAGACATCTTTACGCCCGGCCACGGTAGCAATCATCCCGTTACGGGAACTGACGATTTTCGCCGGAAATGAAAAGTTGTCCACGAAGCGGCCAAGGGTATCCGCGCAAGCCTTGCCCTCCCGCATTGATTTCTGAAGGTCGATATAAACAAGTGTCTTTGAAGATGACGGATCATATAATGTGACCCCAGCAAGATACGGAGCCATCATTGCGCCCACCATCTCCCCGGGGCCGCGGCCTTTTGAGACAAGCTCAAGATGCTCACCTGTATTTTCATCTATGATAATCAAATGTTTGCTGCCACCATTGTCCGTAACGGCAAGGCAGTTCCCGCTTTTTGCGATACCCACCGGCTGGAGAATATCATAGGTGGCGAGGTCTATCGTTGACTTTGGTGTAATGCTCTCTTGTTTAAGATTCAACGATGAGAGATAATCATTTTCGTGAGTACATCCGAAAAGAAAGATTACCGCCATGAATAGAAAGACGACTCGCATGGTTTTGATTTATATGATTTACTCGCAAATATAGCAATTAATTCATAACAACATGAGTTGGTCGTGCTTTGCCGGCACTGGTTCTGGCGGAGCATGCAGATGGGTTATAACACAAAAGACAGCCTCATAAGAGACTGTCTTTTGTGCGGACGGTGAGACTCGAACTCACACAGGCCAACGCCCACTACCCCCTCAAAGTAGCGTGTCTACCATTTCACCACGTCCGCATTACTTTGGGACTGCAAAGTTATGCAGATTTTATTTAATTGCAAATATTCTTGATAAAAAATATCGGATTTTGGTCCATGAGCTCTTGAATCATCATTTTTGGGGATTGCAGAAGAGATTGGACCTGAGCATTTTTGTATTTTGGAAAAAAGGATGTCAGATGACACTTGATAAACTTGAAATAGGCAGAACCGCCATAATCAAGACAGTAGGCGGTGAAGGTGCGCTTCGGCAGCATTTTCTTGATATGGGAGTGATTCCGGGTCAGGAGGTGACCTTGACAAAACTGGCCCCTCTCGGCGATCCGATGGAGCTTCTGATAGACAGTTATACCCTTACTCTGCGCAAGGCTGATGCCGCTCGCATTGAAATAGAGCAGGTTGGCGGCCCGGCCGTGGACAAGTCTGAAGACCGGGATGACAATTGGCTTTATGTGGGGGAAGAAGTGCATCCCGGCCTTGGAGAAGGCGGCAGATACCATACAGGCGATGAGACACCGCTACCGAAAGATGCCGTGCTCAAATTTGCCCTTGCAGGCAACCAGAATTGCGGCAAGACCACCCTTTTCAACCAGCTCACCGGCTCCAACCAGCATGTCGGCAATTTTCCGGGAGTGACGGTAGATCGCAAGGATGGAGTGATAAAGGGTTATCCTCAGACAAGGGTCACGGATCTTCCGGGCATCTATTCTCTGTCCCCGTACTCTTCAGAGGAGATAGTTTCCCGCCAGTTCATACTGGACGAGAAACCCGAGGGCATCATCAATATCGTGGATGCCAGCAATATAGAGCGCAATCTCTATCTCACCATGCAGATGATGGAACTCGATGTCCCGATGGTGCTGGCTCTCAATATGATGGATGAGGTCCGGGGCAATGGAGGCTCGATCAATGTCAATGAGATGGAGGCCATTCTGGGCCTTCCGGTAGTGCCGATCTCGGCAGCCAAGGGTGAGGGCATCCAGGAACTTGTGGACCATGCCCTGCATGTGGCCAAGTATCAGGAGAAGCCTGCCCGTCAGGATTTCTGCGACCCCAAGGAATACGGTGGTGCGGTGCACCGCTGTCTGCACGGCATAATGCATCTTGTTCAGGATCATGCGGACCGAGCGGGCATACCGATACGTTTCGCGGCAAGCAGGATAGTAGAGGGCGATGAGGCGATAATCTCCGCCCTTGAGCTGTCGGAAAACGAGAAGGAGATGATAGAGCACATCATAGTGCAGATGGAGCGGGAGAGGGGACTTGACCGCTGTGCGGCCATGGCTGACATGCGCTTCTCTTTCATCCGAAGGTTATGCTCCAAGACTGTGGTGAAGCCGCACGAGAGCAAGGAATACCGCAGGAGCCGCTCTATCGACAAGGTTCTCACGGGCAAGTGGACAGCCATCCCGATATTCCTCGTGGTCATCTCGCTTGTGATATGGCTCTCGGTTGATGTACTGGGTGCGCCGCTTCAGGATCTGCTCCAGAACGGCATCGACTGGATAGCTGCCGCCTGTGATGCCGGCATGCAGAGGCTTGATGTGGCTCCGGCTGTGAGGGGACTGGTTGTTGACGGCGTGTTCGGGGGTGTCGGCACGGTGTTGAGTTTCGTGCCTGTCATCGTCATCCTGTTTTTCTTCCTCTCTTTGCTTGAGGACAGCGGGTACATGGCCAGGGTAGCGTTTGTCAGTGACAAGATTCTTCGTAAGATAGGGCTCAGCGGCCGGAGCATCGTGCCTCTTTTGATAGGTTTTGGATGCTCTGTGCCGGCTGTCATGGCGACCCGTACTCTTTCATCGGCGCGCGACAGGAAAATGACGGTCTTGCTCACCCCGTTCATGAGCTGCTCTGCCAAGATACCTATCTATGCGTTCCTCACCAGTGCGTTCTTCCCGGGACACGGTGGGCTGGTGCTGGTGATACTCTACCTCTCTGCCATACTGGTCGGTGTGATTGTAGCGCTATGCGCCAAGATGTTGCCGCATTCCGGCGAGCCTGCTCCGTTTGTCCTTGAACTTCCGAATTACCGCATGCCGGGGGCCAAGAATGTGGGACATCTGCTCTGGGACAAGACCAAGGATTTCCTGCAGAGGGCGTTCACGGTGATTTTCGTGGCTTCGATTGTCATCTGGTTCCTGCAGTCATTTGACTTCGGACTGCACTTGACGGATGCCAAGGACAGCATGCTTGCCTCCATCGCCGGGGTGATAGCCCCTCTATTTGCGCCTATCGGTCTGGGTGACTGGAGGATAGTCACTGCTCTGATCTGCGGCTTCCTCGCCAAGGAGAGCGTGGTTTCGACCCTCACCGTGCTTGGAGCCGCTTCGGTGCTGACTCCGCTTACGGCCGTGCCGATGCTTGCTTTCTGCCTGCTCTATACTCCGTGCGTGGCCGCCATCGCTGCTGTGCGCCGTGAACTTGGGGGGAAGACGGCATTCGGGATGGTTGTGTTCCAGTGCCTTATAGCTTATTTCTGTGCCTGGCTCTCCTATTTGGTCGCAGGGCTTTTCGTATGAACATCGCTTCTATAATCATACTTGTATTGGTGCTCGCGGCACTCCTCCTCGCGCTCCGGACCTTCAGGGGAAAGGGGCGTGGGGGCGGATGCTGCGGCAGTTCGCGGTGCAGTGGTTGCAACGGCTGCGCTGCGGCTGACCTTTGTCACCGCAAAGACAGGCGGCGGCGCGCTACAAGGGGGTGACGGCGAGTTGATTCACAGGAAACTCCCTGTCGTAGACACCTGCCAGAAACTCATGCCGCAGGTAGGGGTATTCATGGCCATTTTTACCCCTACCTTTTGGTGATACCACCCACACACTGCACTCAGCAGCACCTCTCCGGCGAAGGTAGGGGCTCATCATCACAGTCCCCGCCATGCAGCTTTTCCCAGATGGGAGCCGATTCTTGTAATTTCGCTCACACCTGAAACGGGAGGATGCCGCAAAGCACCGTGTGGAGCAGGTGGGGCGTTCAGGTGGGAGCGAATCCGGCCAAATCTGCTCCTACCTGCATTGGGCGCGTACATAATCGCATGTTCTCAGCCGGATACGGCGACCATTGGGCAGATCATGGCACGAGACGCACAGCATGACCGCACGTTCATCGCGTGCGCATTGGGCAGAATGATGCGCGGCAGCTGAGGCTGAAACCACATTGCTGCCGATTTCAGGTCAGATAAGCTCCTCGATTATGCTGTCCGAGACGAAGAATCTGTCCTCCGGTATCCGGATACGGGCAGCTGCCGAATCTCCGGGAATCCGTACCAGAGCCCCTTCGCCGACAAGCCGCGAGACAACTTCAGGGACACATAGAGACTCCCGAATCCCGTCTGAAGTTCGCAGTCCGAGCATTATCCGCTCCTCCATCTCCTCCCGGGGCGACAAGACCTCCGTCGAAGCAGTCCACACTGGAAGAGTCTGGCTGTTGGCACGACGGGTCCGCCCATCGAAAGAATGGGCGCCAGGTCCCAAGCCGACATAAGGCCGACGGGTCCAGTATGCTGAGTTATGCAACGCCCTACGCCCGGGCAAGGCCCAGTTGGAAATCTCATAATGCTCATATCCGGCAGCGGACAGTCTATCGCAGATCATAGAATACTGCGATGCGCACAAGACTTCAGAACCCTCCTCAAACTCGCCCTTTCCCGCAAGAACGCCAAGCGCACTTCCCTCTTCGATACTGAGCTGATAGGCCGACACATGCTCCGGATGCCAGAGCGTGATCTCGTCAAGGGTCGAGTCAAGTATATCTCCCGACAAGGCCGGGAAACCGAAAATAAGATCCACGCTGATGTTATCCACCCCGGATTCACGGAGAATATCGAAAGCCCTGCGGGCACCGGATGCATCGTGGCGGCGGCGCATCCAGCGCAGGATCCCGTCATCAAGCGACTGCACACCCATGCTGACCCTGTTGACACCAAGATCAAGCAACGCCCTCACATATCCGGCACCCTTTTCCACGATGTCCTCCGGATTGACTTCAAGCGTAAATTCACCAAAAGATCCGAGACCAAGTTCCGCGACAATGCGTTCAAGCACAGTAAGAGGCAGCACCGACGGGGTGCCGCCTCCTATATATAACGTATTGAGTCCGAGAGTATCTTTAATCTCCTGACGTCTGCGTCCTATCTCGGCGCAAAGCTCCGATGAATAACTCTCAATCCGCGCCTCCCCCGCCGCTCCGCAAGCGGTCTCAGAATAGAAATCGCAGTATATGCAGAAACTGCGGCAGAACGGGACATGGATATAGACCATCCGCTACCTGAGCAGGAGCTCCGCAGAGCCGACCTGCCCCTGATTGGTGTAGGCCTGTACTGTGTAGACGCCCTTGTGGAAAGACGGGATGTTGTTGACATAGATGCCCATCTCGACTTCTGCGCCCTGATAGTCCACCTCTCTGGAAGCTGTGGCCTGAAGAGTCTCTTCTCCGATGGTGAATGTAGTGCCCCTGCCGTCTGTGAGAAGGTTGCCGTCAGGATCCGTCACTCTTACATATACGCGGACCGGACCCTTAGGGGTAAGCTCGTTCTCCAGAAGGCTGAGGGTGACAAGGAGTCTTGCAACCTTGCCGCTGCGGTCGGTGAGTTTATCATTGCCGTTGTAGGCTTCAAGCTTCACTCCCCTTGCCTTGAGCACTGCACCGGCCGTCACACGCCCGGTAAGATCCTCGACCTGCTGGGACAGCTCGGCATTGAGCTTCTTGCTGGCGGCAGCCTCCTTGCGGGCACTGGCGGCTTCAGCTGTGAGCTTGTGGTTGAGGGTGTTGAGAGAGTCTATCTGCACGATGTAGCTCTTCATGATTGAGCGGAGTGTCCCGAGTTCCTTCTGGTACTGGCGGATCTTCACGCGGTTCGTGGCCTCGGTCTTCTTGACCCTCTCAACGAGCTGGGCTATCTCCTCCCGGGACGAATCCAGCTGGGCGTTAATGGTATCATAATCAGAGGAAAGGCTCTCGTAGTCGTTCTGGAGCATCTGGATCTGCTCAGTGAGGTCCCTTTTCTCATCGTTAAGCTGGCCGACCAGCTTGTTCTTTGAAGTCAAAACATAGACAAGAGCGACAGCGAGCACGACGGCTACAGCGATCATTGCGATCATCACGGTCTTGAGACCACCATTAGCCTTCTTCTCGTTTTCCTTTCGTTCAAGTCTCTCAAGTGGATCTTCTCTTTCCATAATCTGTCATTTTTAAATTACATCCGGCAAAAATAACAAATATTATGCTACTTTTGCTCCCATGAAATATATTGTACGCTCCATAAAGTACTTCGTGTACCTCATTGTCATCTTGTCACTGATCATAGTTGTCCTTGTATTGGCCGGCTTCGTGGAGGGTGACCTCTCGAAAATATTCGTCAACGGATATGACTCCCTTTGGCAAATAGCTCTCATGATGGCAGTATTCGCGGCAATATATCCGCGTTTCGGATTCTCCACCCGCACCGCCCATTTCTATGGGACTCCGGAAGAAACGGACGCCGCCCTCAGAGAAGTGATGGAGCGGCTCGGATACAAATTCGAGAAACAGGACGGAGACGATGTCTGCTACATAAAGAGGGCGCCTTTCGCAAGACTTGTCAAAATGTATGAAGACAGGGTGACGGTAAGGCATATCGCCGCCGGATTGGAACTGGAAGGCCTGACAAAAGACACGGTGAGGATAGCCGCTGGCGTGGAAGCCGCTAACCGTGAAGATGCTTAGCAGCGGAGGCAAGAGCCTCGTAAAACTCCTCCCCGAAACGCTCAGACAAAGGCCTGCGAAGAAATTCGTAGACTCTTATATGCTCTTCGCGCCCCTTTCTGAAAGCATCTGAACATATCTCCCAACGGTGCAGATTGAGAGCAAGCCCTCCGCCGGTCAGACGGGTGACCCGGATCGGATAAAGGGAGCATGACACAGGCTTCTTGAGCCCCCGCATCTCAATGGCGCAAAGGCATTCACCTCCCGGGCCGAAATGGCAGTAGGCGCATTCGCAAGAACCGCCCACAAGAGGTGTGACGATATCCCCGTCCCTGTCTATCTCGAAAAATCCCTTCTCATCGACAGCGGCTCTGCCTCCCGGGCTCATAAGATCCTTGAACTCCGGATACTCGCGCTCCACCAGATCCGGCTCGTCCTCTTCCATTGGGGCGCCGCTATCTCCTATTATGCAGCACGCCCCGCGGCACTTGCCATAGTCGCAGGCAAAATATTCCGTCACAACATCCTCCGACACAAGGATGTCCCCAATCTGGACTATCGTCCCGAACCTTCTTTTTCCCATCAGATTATAACATATTCCACCTCCGCACCATCACGGAGCATGCCGAGAATCTTTTTGACGCTCTCCTCGCTCACGCCGCCGACGGCGGCATTGTATCCGCTGACAAGGTCTTTACCCTCGCTATAGCGGACCAGAACCTTGTCCACAAGCATCTCCATATTCTGAAGATCAGCCTTGTACGAATTGAGTATCACCTCCTTATAGGCTTTCAGCTCATCCGGGGAGATCTCGACATCCGAAATCGATGCAATGACCGGCCTTATGGCTTCGAGTATCTGCAGCGGGTCTGCGGCCTCCAAAGAAAGCGGCAATCCGGAGCTGCGGCACGGACGGCAGTTTATATACAGGGACAACCTCTCCGTAGGAAACACCTCCAGACGCTCGCTGATCTCCAGATAAGCCCCGAACGGAGCCAACGCCCTGGTGATTTCCTTGTGCAGGACAGCCTCGGCCATCTTGAATGACATGTAGTTGTCTATATTATATGGAATCGCCGCAGACATGCCCACATTGACACCAATCTCTCCGCCACCGACAAGCCCCGCGCCGGATTCGACTATGTATGTGACAGAACCTGACGCCAGATTGCTTGAAATGTGCGGACGCCGGGCAAACTGCTTTTGCGTTCTGAATCCGCCAAGAGAAAGGCACAACTCCTTTTTCAGAAGCTCCTCATCAAGATCGCCGGTCAATACCAGAAGTCCATCGTTGACCTTGGAGAAAAGCGTCTCGAAATACTGCTCGGCACGCTCCGGAAGATCATCGCCAAGATTGGAGATATATTTACGTTCAGTATAGTAGTAACCGGGGCGCATGATACTGTCCATCAACGAATTGACATCACGCGGAGAAAGGGAGCCCATATCAATCCGCAGTTTCTCCCCCGCCTTGTAATACTCAAACTCCGACTGGTCCGGGACGCGTTTGTCAGCCACCGACAGAAGTGAGCGCAGAAGCAGTTTAAGCTTTGACTTTGGCGCAATGCCGCCTATCCGCAGATCCGAAATCCCCGCCCTGGTATTCATGGTGATCCCGTTTGCCTCAAGCATGGCACGGAAATCCGGACCGCTGAGGCCGGCAACCCCGCTGAGACCGAGCATATCACCGACGAACGCCGCTTCACCGCTCTTCAGCCCAGGCACAGAAGCCACTCCCCCACGCAGCATCAGAGTATATTGGAACTCTCCTTTTATATCTGTTTTTTTATAAAGGACCTTGACCCCGTTGGAGAATGTCCACATGCGCCCTCCCGACACCGGTTCTGCAGTGTCATTGCGCAGTTTGACCTTGCCGCGCGGGACAAACAGGCTCAGCGTATCCCCGAAATCCTCCTTATAGGCGACCTGCCCGGAATCACAATCGGCCCACGCGGCATCAAAGCAGCCGCGCAGCATGTCCTTGTCCGCGCCGTTGTCCGGAGTGTCGAAACGGAGAGCCAGATTGCTTGCCGAATCAAGAAGCGCCCCGGCAAAGGTATTGAAAAGTTCAAGATCAAGTTCCGCGGGCAGGCTGCGCGAAGCCAGCACGCTCCCGGCGGCGGCCGGACGCTCAAGGCCGGCACCATATAGATATGCAGACGTGCATCTGGCAATGTACTCGCTGTTACCTGTGACTCTGCCTCCCTCTTCTCTCTTGGACTCCGATATCAGACGAGACTTGGCGTCCTGATACTCGGCCTGGCCTGCGCCATGCCTGTCGATGGAGGAAAGCACTGACGAAAAACGCTCCACCGCGGCATCAAGGCTGGAAGCGGAAGTATAGACCGAAAACATGTAGTGCTCATCCCCGGATCCGCTCGCGCTGTCCACATACCGGAAGTCAACATCAGCCAAAGGAATGCCGTGGCTGCGGAAATCTTTCTCAAGACGGCGGCTCACTATGTTTCCGAGTATATCCGCATACGCCCTGCCTACCAGAGGCTGCAAAGTATTCATCCTCTCGCGCGGCAGGCGGGCGGCACTGTAGACCGCATGGATCGAAGCCACATCGGATGTGTTGTTGATGCTTGTCAGGAGGAGCAGAGAATCGCGTGGATTCCATACATAAGAGCTCCGGCCATCGTCACGGCGAAGCCTCGGCACGGTCATGGAAAGCAGATTGAGCCTCTCCTTGATTTTGTCAGGCTTTATGTCTCCGCTGACCATTATGGCTTGAGGCGCCCGTGACCTCGCGGCGATGTCCATCATCATGAGGATCGTAGAGTCGGCGACACTCTGGTTGTAGACCGGCACATCGGGGAAAGAGAACAAAGTGGCATCCTGGCGGGAAGAAATATATCCCGACTCCGCGTATCCGGCACCGTTGTCCGAGAGGAAGAGGTATGGCCGGCGGGAGCCGAAATGCGGAAGAGAATCAAGAGCTCCACGGTCCCGGCTCTCTTTGTATGCCGACTTCCTGACAAGGGCGAAATCAGCAAATCCCTTTCTGGCAGAATTGGATACCAGATAAAAGTCGATCCCGTCGGGAAGTCTCCCGACCGTTATCTCTTTCGGCACACCAAGGGACGAAAGTGCCTGTCCGTGCATCATTGTGGAAAGCATGAGCAGAACCAGGCAGATTTTCAAAAAATGCCTCCTCATAATAATAAGCTTATCTTTACAAAAATAGGACATTTTTATTATATTTGTGCTGTTGGAAAACAATTAAAATCACAATACGATTATGAAAAAGATTTTCGCATCCATCGTTTTAGCGGCCCTGGCGCTCGGTTCAATGAGCGCGCAGGATCTTGCGCAGATCACCGAATTGTACAACACCGGGGCAGAGGCCCTCTCTTCAGGAGACAAGCCCACGGCCCTGAAGGCTTTCGAGCAGGCTTTCGAGCAGGCGACCGCCCTTGGCGATGAGGGAAAGGAAGTTGCTGACAACTGCAAAGCCGTCATCCCGGACCTTTATCTGTCCATCGCTAAGGATTTGGCGAAGTCTTCCGACTATGACGGGGCTGTGGCCGGCTTGAAGACCGCCATCGAAGTGGCTCAGAAATATGCTGACGCCGGCGTAGAAGAGCAGGCCAAGACCCTTATCCCTCAGATAATCATGCAGAAGGGCGGAGCCCTCCTCAACGCCAAGAAATATGCCGAGGCGGCAGCAGCCTATAAGGAAGTTGTCGATGCCGACCCGACAAACGGCACCGCAGCCCTCCGTTTGGGCATGGCGCTCAATGCTGCAGGCAAGGCTGACGAAGCAAAGGCCGCACTTGAGCAGGCAGCAGCCAATGGTCAGGAAAAGGCAGCCAACAAGCAGCTCGGGAACATCTCCCTCAAAGAGGCCGCCGCAGCCCTGAAAGCGAAGAAATATGCCGATGCAGTCACGGCAGCCGTCAAGAGCAGCGAGTATGTCGAGAGTCCGCAGGCATTCCAGATCGCGGGGCAGGCTTCCCAGCTTGCAGGCAAGAACAACGATGCCATCAAGTACTTCGAGAAGTATCTTGAACTCTCACCTAACGCAAAGAACGCCACTCAGATAGCCTATATCGTAGGCACCCTCTACCAGGGAGCCAAGAACAACGCCAAGGCAAAAGAGTTCTACGCCAAGGCTGTCAGCGACCCTCAATATGGGGCCGAGGCCAAGAAGATGCTTGACGCACTTAAATAGCAATGAGGAGTCTTGAACTCCTCGCACCCGCACGGGACAAAGAAATCGGCATCGCGGCCATTGACTGCGGTGCCGATGCCGTATACATTGGTGGTCCGGACTTCGGCGCGAGGAAAGCCGCGGGCAACAGCATAGAAGATATAGCCGAGCTATGCGCATATGCACATCGCTTTGGCGCCAGAGTGTTCGTAACCTTCAACACGGTCATCTCCGATAAAGAGCTGGAGCAGGCACATTCGCAGATGTCCCTCGCGCAGGACGCGGGAGTTGACGCCTTTATCATCAGAGACACGAGAATATGCGGATGGGACGATATTACAGTGCCGCTTCACGCCTCTACACAATGCGCCATAAGGGATGAGGAGAGAGCCATGCTCTTTGAAAAAGCCGGATGCTCGAGAATCATCCTTGAGAGGGAACTATCACTTGAGCAGATCCGCAGGATCTGCGCGGCTGTAAACTGCGAAGTGGAGTTCTTCGTGCATGGCGCCCTATGCGTATGCTACAGCGGAATCTGCCGGCTGTCCGAAAAGATTGACGGCAGGAGTGCCGACCGGGGAGAGTGCATCCAAGCCTGCCGGTCACTTTATGACCTGACCTCTGCCGACGGGAAGGTGCTCGTGCGCAACAAGGCCCTGCTTTCGCTCAAAGACTACAATCTCAAGGACAGGCTTGAGGATCTGGCCGATGCCGGTGTATGCTCGTTCAAAATCGAAGGTCGTCTGAAAAACGCCTCCTATGTCAAGAATGTCGTACGCGAATACAGCCTGGCACTCGATGCTTTGGTGGAAAAGCACCCGGATTTGTACTGCCGGGCATCGTTCGGCAAGGTCGAAGGAGGCTTCACTCCTGACAGCACAAAGACCTTCAACCGAGGATATACGCAACTCTTTCTTGACGGAAAAAGAGGCCGCTGGTCATCGATGGACGCACCGAAATCGATGGGAGAAAAAATCGGGACGGTAGGCCGCATATACAGGAAGAGCGGCCAGACAATGGAAATCGTCATCACCCCCGGAGCAAAAGGCTTGGAACTAAGGAACGGAGACGGATTCGCCTTTGTGTCCAAAAACGGCATCACCGGTTTCCGGGGCGATGTATGTGAGGGGCAGCATATCCTCTGCAAAGAAATCCGCGGGCTCAAGGAGGGCGACACCCTCTACCGGAACCTTAGCGCCGGCTTCGAAAAAGAAATCGAGTCGCGGCCATGCCGCAGGGAGCTTAGGGCGCAGCTTGACATAAAAGTCCACGGGAGCTATGTGATTGATATCCACGCGACAACGGAAGACGGCAGGTCGCTTGAATCAAGATTCAGCGCCGATGTGGAAGCCGCAGACAACAGGGAGAGGGCTCTCTCCATGCTGCGCGATCAACTCTCAAAAAGAAGCGGCACATATTCTTTCCGTGTCGGGAAAATCGACATCGGATGCGGCCCCGTCCCGCTCCTCAGCGCCTCTGTCATCAACTCCATCAGACGCCTCACCGCCTCTGACCTCGATGGCATCCCTGTCAAAGCGAGACCTCTGGCAAACCGCGAAAGGACAGGCTTCTCCCCCGCTCCGGCCGCCGCCGCAGGAGATGAACTCATGCGGAGCCGGTACTGCATCCGCTACGAACTCGGCATGTGCCCGAAATATCAGGGGGCAAAAGAAACCGGACGGCTCTATCTCACCAACAACGGAAGACGCTTCGCGCTCAGATTCGACTGCGCCGCATGCGAGATGACCGTCAGCGAAGCTCAAAAGTAAGTTCCGTCTCTCCAAATCTGTCACTGACAAAACGTCTTGACGAAAGATATTCAGACGACAGTTGCCCCCGCCATACTATGTCATCCTTGTCGCGGTACGGGATGTCCATGGTGAAGCCATACGAACGGGATTTGTATTTGACCACGGCCTCACATTTCCAGGATGTGGATTCTCCTCCGTCATCCTCCATTATCGCGAAAGCTATCTTCTCCATCTGAGGGGTGAAATCAGTGAGCAGCACAGTATTGAGAGGTATTGAATACCCGACCTGGCTCCGCTTCACGACAATCAGGAAGTCTGTCACAGACGGAGAATATAACTTGAGTTCCTCGTCAGTTGTCGCGCGGAAGCCATCCACCGCCCCGCATTTGATGAAAAACTCCGAGGCTCCGCCGAACCATGAGTCAAAATTTTTGCGGGCCTTGAATGAACGGAGCAGCATGACACGTCCTTCCTGCCCCGAATCACCGAAGAGAGGAACAGGGTCTTCCGAGGCGGACTCCTCGAAACCGGATTCGAAAAGTTCAAGGGGAGTGAATTCCGAGTCGGAATTACGGTTGATCACCCATACCGGGCGTTCCTTTGCAGTCTTCTCTGTGACAATCACTTTCCCGACTACCTCAAGCCTGTCTCCGTTGCGGTGGAGTTCGTAGCCATAATTGCTTTCCGCGCCCATCCCCGGGTCAAATGTGACTATCGGGAAAGTCTCTCCGTCCCAATCCTCGGAATATGGCCAATAAATCTGGATGTCCGAAGCCGACAGGCCATCCAGATACTCCTGGACATCGTCTTCACCAGATTTGGTTGTCACATGCGTGGCAAGATAATCCGAGAGCAGGTCACGGAGCGGCCGGCCATAAGAAGCCGCCTTCGTCCCCCTCCTGTCATCCCCTACGCCGGCTCCTGGGACCGACAGGAGATCTGACATCATATACTCCTCATCATACCCATTGCCGGAAGATGAACTCACGGCATCATGGACTTCTTCAAGATGCTCCAGATCCATCGGCAGTTCCGAGATTATCCGGGCCATGTCCGACAGATCAAGACCGGACAGAGAAGACGGGACAAAAATGTCATGGTTTCCGCTATCGCAGGAAACCGCAGCCAGCGCAATGGCCGGCAAAAGCAGTTTCGTAAAGTTTTTCATGCCGCAAAGTTCCGGACAATCATCCGATTGTCGTGAAAATTAATCGATTAACATTTATATTTCGATGCAAATGCCCACCTGACGGCATCTCAGCGGCGGAGGAATCTCAGTCTCCGAACATCACAAAACGATATTTTGATCGGAAATCCTGTAAAATCCTTATTTTTTTATACCCCGCACTCCTGAAGACCTCAGCAGTCTGCGGCCCCAACGACTCATTTATCTCAACCAGGCCCATCCCGTCAGGACGCAGGAAACGTCGGGCCCATACGGCGACAGCCCTATAGAAAAGCAGCGGATCAGAATCCGGCACGAACAGCGCAAGACCCGGTTCGTAATCCAGCACATTCGTGCGCATTGCAAGCTTTTCGGATTCCATCACATACGGAGGGTTACACAGGACCAGATCGAAATCCCCGTACTCGAACCCCTCGCCTCCCGCAAGCACATCCGCCTTGACAAAACGTGGAGACGCTCCGGCGAACTGACTGCGGGCAACGCCCAGAGCCTCATCCGATATGTCCACAGCCACCACTTCCGTCCCCGGCGACTCAAGGAATACAGACCAGGCTATGCAGCCCGAACCGGTACATAAATCCAGGACGCGGCAAGATCTCCCTTTGTCACAGATGAAACTGACAGCCTCGGAAACGAGCTGTTCCGTCTCGGGACGTGGTATAAGCACAGACGGACAGACACGAAAGCGACGACCACAAAACTCGGCATAGCCGAGCACATACTGTATGGGTTCCCCTGCCGAGAGACGTCTGAGATCGTCTTCCAACCTGGGCAATACAGCAGACGTGACCTCATATCCCGGCTCTATGATATGCGTATAACTCTTGACACCAAGCCGTTCTTGGCAGAGCATCAAAACGATACCCCTCGCCTCGAGCGAAGGGTATATGCCGGACAACATGGACGTACTGCGTCTTATGAAGTCAGACAGCAGCACCTGCTATGAGTTCTCTATAATGGATGACAGGAAAGACGTGATGTCAATTCCGGCCGTACGGACCATCTTAGGCACGAGTGACGCGCTCGTCATACCCGGAATTGTATTTATCTCCAGAAAATACAGCCCGTCCGCCGTATATATATAGTCGATTCTCACTATACCTTTGCAGCCGAGCCTTGAGTATATTTCACAGCTGGTGCGCTGAACTTCTTCCCTGACCGCATCAGGCAGATCGGCCGGGCAGATCTCGTTGCTGTGCCCGTTGTACTTGGCATCATAGTCAAAGTACTCGTTATCCGTAACTATCTCTATGACAGGCAGAGCTTTGACTGATTCGCCATCGTAATATGCGGCACAGGTCAGCTCTCTTCCGCTCAAACCCTGCTCCACTATCACAGAACTGTTCTCGGAAAAAGCATAGCGTATGGCCGGGGCAACATCCTCCGCCCGTGTAACTCTGGTAACGCCGAAACTGGAGCCGCCCTGGGTCGGCTTCACGAAGACCGGAAATTCCAGACGGGACACCTCATCTGAGACGAAAGCATCAATATCCATCCCGGAACGCACGAAAGCATCCGGAGCGCACTTGACGACACCCTGCTCCCGGATATAGCACTTGCAGGCATACTTGTCGAATGCGATTGCGCTCACCATCGAAGAACAGGTACTGCACGGAATCCCGAGCATTTCCAGATACCCCTGCATCTGTCCGGTCTCCCCAGGTGCACCATGCTGGACAAGATATGCGAAATCAAACTTGACTTTCTCTCCCAAGACTTTCACGGAAAAGTCCGTCTTGTCGACTTCTGGCCTTGCCCCCTCCGGGAAGGTGATCCTCATGGAGTTGCGCTTCTTGCAGGCCACGAGGGACCACTTCCCGAAACGGGCGAATATCTCATAGACATCATACACATTGCCGTCTATGCGAGAAGCCACGAACTCCCCGCTCCGGCAAGACACCTCCCACTCGGAGGAATCACTGCCGTAGATGACCGCTATAGTATTGTACTTGCTCATACTAGTTGAAATAATAGTCTTCTTCCTGTTTCTCTTCGTTGCCCTTGACGGCACTCTCCTGATTGTAACCGCCAAGGAATATCCCGTCCTTCTCGCAGTCAAGCCCCGGAATGCCGGTGGACGGAGCCACGAAATGATCGTCATCCATAGACCAGCCGATGCTCGGATCTGCAAGGCACTTCTTCATCCATATACCCCATATAGGAAGGGACATGTTGGATCCGCTTCCGAGAGCGAGCGAATTGAAATGGACCTGCCTGTCCTCACCGCCGACCCAGACTCCCGCCGTGATGTTGGGAGTATAGCCTATGAACCAGCCGTCAGAGTTGTCGTTGGTGGTACCTGTCTTTCCTGCAATCTCGCCCCGGAGCCCGTAGACAGAGCGCAGACGGGAACCTGTCCCCTCATTGATCACCCCGCTCATCAGATTGACCATCAGATATGCCGTCTGCTCGGAAATCGCCTCCCTCTTCTGGGTGGTGAAATTGCCGAGTTCACGCCCGTCATTGTCGGTGATGCGGGTCACATATTGAGGAGTGATGTATGTCCCGTGCGACGGGAATGTATTATAGGCGGAGACCATGTCGAAGACGCTGACCTCAACAGGGCCCACGCACAGCGAATAGACTTCATCAATATGGCTGCGTATACCCATCTGACGCATCATCCTTGCGAGCGCCTCCGGGCCAAGCTCTTTCATCAGGAACGCCGATATGTTGTTGGAGCTGTGGGCCAGTCCCCATTTGAGGGTCACGGTCTTGCCGAGCCACTCTTCCTTGTCGGTGCTGCGCGGAGTCCAGGTGGAGCCGTCGAAGAGCACGAAAGTCTGCGACTGGTTGACGACCTTGTCGCACGGACTCAATCCCTCCTGCATGGCCAAAGTATAAAGGAACGGCTTCACTGTGGAGCCGATCTGCCTTTTGCCCTGACGGACATTGTCATATTTGAAATAACGGTAGTTCGGGCCTCCCACATAGGCTTTGACATAACCGGTCTGCGGCTCCATGGCCACAAATCCGCAGCGGAGAATGGACTTATAGTAGCGGATGGAGTCGTCCGGGGTCATCGTGGTGTCGGCGTAGCCCTTGGAGTTCCACGCGAACACCCTCATCTTGGCCGGTTTGCTGAACTGGGCCATTATCTCTTCATCGCTCTTGCCCGCCTTGTGCTGAAGACGGTAACGGTCGCTCCAGCGGCGAGCCTGCTTCATCAGGGTCTGCACGGTCTTGCTGTCCACATCATTGGCGAACGGCTTGTTCTTCTTCCACTTGACCTCCCTGTCAAAACTTTTCTGGAGGTTCTTGCCCAAGTGCTCGGCGACTGCCTCCTCGGCATACTTCTGCATCTTGGCGTTGACGGTGGTGTAGATCCTCAAGCCGTCACGGTCCAGATCATAACGTGAGCCGTCCGGCTTCTTGTTTTTGTTGAGCCAGCCGTACAACGGGTCCTCCTTCCAGCGGAGGGAGTCGCGGCTGAAGTCCTCGGCATACTGATATTCTGACCGTCTGGGAGCCTTGGCCGTCATGTCCCGGCGTATCATGTCCCTGAAATACGGGGCAAGGCCGGAGTTGTGGTCCTGGACCTGATAGTTCAGGGCGATCGGTATCTGCTGTATGGAATCCCTCTGCTCACGGGTCAGGTAGCCGTTCTTCTCCATCTGTCCGATCACGAAGTTCCGTCTCTCAAGGGAGCGGTCCGGGTTGAGCACGGGATTGTATCGTGTAGGCTTGTTGACCATGCCCACGAGCAGCGCGGCCTCCTCGACCGTGAGATCGGACGGGTCTTTGGCGAAAAAGGTCTCGGACGCCGCCTTGACCCCGTATGCCCCGCTGCCGAAGAAGATGGAGTTGAGGTACATGTCCACAATCTCCTCTTTGGTGTAGTCCCGTTCAAGTTTGACTGCTGTGATCCATTCTTTAAGTTTGGTCCAGACCATCACGACCTTCGACCAGCCCGGGATCCGGCTGTTGACTTCCTGCCTCGGGTAGAGGGTCTTCGCAAGCTGCTGGGTTATGGTGCTTCCGCCGCCCTGGCTGGAGTCGCGCATGAGGATGGTCTTGAAAAACACTCGCGCAAGGCCTTTCATGTCAATCCCGGAGTGACGGTAGAAACGTGCATCTTCAGTTGCTACAGCAGCCTCCACCAGATAAGGCGAGAGTTCATCGTAACTGACGTAAGTCCTGTTCTCGATATGGAAAGTGGCCAGCACCTCGCCGTTGTCGGAGAGCACCTGGGTGGCAAGTTTGTTGTCCGGATGCTCAAGTTCTTCAAATGACGGGATTCTGGCAAACGCGCCCACCAGAAGCAGCGCGAGCAGCACAAGCGCGAACGGCGCCGTGACAAGTATCCAGAACCACTTGACTATCTTCTTCCTTGTGTTCTCTTTCATCGCCCGAAATATTTGTCGTAATACATTGCTGCCAACGCAAAATGTGTGCAAAATTAGCGATTAAATTTTGAAAATTAGCGAGTTTGTGTTTTTCTTTGCAGTTTGAATTCATAAAGAAGCAGATATGGAGGGGAATTTAGTCATCGTCGAGTCGCCGGCAAAGGCAAAGACCATTCAGAAGTTTTTGGGAGACGGGTTCGTCGTCAAATCCAGTTTCGGACACATACGCGACCTGCAGGACAACAAATTGAGCGTAGACGTGGAGCACGGCTTCACGCCGGAGTATGTCATCCCGGCAGACAAGAAAAAAGTCGTCGCCGAGTTGAAAAAAGCCGCATCCGGAGCACAGACAGTCTGGCTCGCATCCGATGAGGACCGGGAGGGGGAAGCCATCTCATGGCATTTGAGCGTGGCTCTGGGTCTTGACAAGGCCCGCACAAAACGCATTGTCTTCCACGAAATCACCAAAGACGCCATCCTCAATGCGATAAAGACTCCGCGGGACATCAACATCGATCTGGTCAACGCACAGCAGGCGCGCCGCGTGCTCGACCGTCTGGTAGGATTCGAACTCTCCCCTATATTGTGGCGGAAAATCCAGAGGGGCCTCTCAGCAGGACGTGTGCAATCAGTAGCCCTGCGGCTTGTCGTTGACCGGGAAAAAGAGATAATGGCATTCCAAAGCTCACCATACTACAAGGTTGACGGGTTGTTCAAAATCTCGGGTGTCAATGTCAAGGGCACTTTGGACACCAGGTTCGATTCCCTCGAAAATGCACGGAACTTCTTGGAGGACAGCATCGGAGCCGTATACACGATAGGCGCCATCGACAAAAAAGAGGCGGTACGCCACCCTGCGGCCCCGTTCACAACCTCAACCCTCCAGCAGGAGGCATCCCGCAAACTGCATTTCCCGGTCAGCCTGACCATGAGGGTGGCGCAGAGTCTGTATGAGAGGGGACTCATCACCTACATGCGTACCGACTCCACCAACCTCTCAACTCTCGCACTCGGAGCATCAAAAGCCTATATCACCGAGACTTATGGAGCAGCCTACTCCCACCCGAGGCAGTACAAGACCCACACCAAGGGAGCCCAGGAAGCGCACGAGGCCATCCGCCCTACATACATGGCGAACACGGAGATTGAAGGCACCCAACAGGAGAAAAAGCTCTACAATCTGATCTGGAAGCGGACCCTCGCCTCCCAGATGGAGGACGCCAAAGTCTTGAACACCAGCATAAAAGTGAATTCGGACAAGCGCCACGAGCAGTTCATCATGCAGGCTACAGAAATCCTTTTCGACGGATTTCTGAAACTATATATGGAGGGCAAGGACGACGAGACTGATGATGAAGACAACACCATTCTTCCAACTATGAATGTGGGAGACATCATCCAGATGAAGAGCATCACGGCCGAGTGCAAGTTCACACAACCGCCATACCGTTACTCGGAAGCCACTCTGGTAAAGAAACTGGAGGAGCTCGGCATAGGAAGGCCATCCACCTACGCCCCGACCATCTCAACTCTGACCACAGCCCGCGGATACATCGCCAAAGGGGACAAGGAAGGGAGGAAGGTCAATGTCAACGACCTCTGCCTCAAAGACGGGAAGATAAGCGAGACCGTGAAGACCGAGAGCATCGGAGGGGAAAAGGGCAAACTCATGCCGCAGGAAATCGGGATGATCGTAAGTGACTGGCTGACAGAAAACTTCCCAGACATAATGAACTACGACTTCACAGCCAATGTGGAAAAAGAGTTCGACGAGATCGCCGAGGGCAAACTGGTATGGAATTCCGTCATCGCCGATTTCTATGGTGGATTTCACAAGAAAGTGGAAGACACGCTGCACGATGGACAATACAGCCGTGTCGAGAGAGTGATAGGCACTGACCCTTCAGACGGACGCGAAATCATAGCCAAATACGGACAATTCGGACCGTATGTGCAGAAAGGAGATGGCGAGGACAGACAATGCGCAAGCCTCTCCAAAGGCCAGCTCATCGAGAACCTCACATTGGATGAAGCCCTGTCGCTCTTCAAACTGCCGCGCTCAGTAGGAGAATTGGACGGACAGCCTGTCAAAGTGCTCAAGGGCCGGTTCGGACCGTACCTTAAATTCGGAGAGAAGAACATCTCCCTGCCACGCAGCGCCGACCCGCTGAGCATCACGCTTCAGGAATGTGAGACAATCATACGCAATGCAGCCACAGCGGCAAATCCTGTCATCAGCGAGTTCAAGGATGCTGACATCAGCGTGCTGAACGGCCGCTATGGGCCTTACATCAAACATGCCGGCTCCAACTACAAGATCCCCAAAGGCACAGATGCCGCAGCCCTCACCGAGGAGGACTGCAAGCGCATAATTTCGGAGGGCGCACCTACATCCTCCAAAACAAGACGATTCAAGAAATAAACTATATGGCTAACTATCAAATCGATGAAATAGACAGGAGGATACTCTCCTATCTGGTCAACAATGCGAGAATGCCCTTTCTGGAAATCGCCCGCGAGTGCAATATCTCAGGGGCGGCCGTACACCAGAGGGTGAAGAAAATGGAAAACAACGGGATAATCTCAGGTTCCCGAATGGTGATTAAACCCGGCGCAATAGGCCTCAACGTATGCGCATTCATCAGCGTATGCCTGTCGGAAGACAACAAATATCCCGATGTCGTTTCGGCTCTCAAACATGTTCCGGAAATCGTGGAATGCCACTTCATCACCGGCAAGGCAGCACTTTTCCTCAAAGTATACTGCTTTGACAATGAACACCTTATGAATATCCTCATAAACACGATCCAGAGGATACCTTATGTCCAGTCCACCGACACCATGATTTCCCTCGACCAGTCATTCGAGCGTGAGATCTGGGTCAAGGACTACAACGGGACAAGTTTCAAGGTTCTTGCCTCAAAAGAATAGCTTCCCCTATCACAAGATCATCGGGAGTCGTTATCTTGATATTGAACTTCTCCCCTTCTGTCATGTTTATGCGGATTCCGGCCCGCTCCGCCACCGAGGCGTCATCAGTAAAGCCCAACTCATACGGACGGCGGTAGGCTTCCCGTATATCTTCGGAGAAGAAGATCTGGGGAGTCTGGACGGACACCGTACGGCTCCGGTCAGGAGCAGGGATGGACGGGTCAGTGGATCGCAGTGTATCGGTCACCGGCAGCACGGGGATGAGTGCCCGGCAGTCCTCCCCCATCATAGACAGCATCTTCCCTATCAGTTCCTTACTGATAAAAGGGCGGACACCGTCGTGTATCATCACCATGGCCCCGTCAGGAATCCTTGTCAGCGCGTTGCGCACAGACTGGAAGCGGGTTATCCCGCCCTCCACGAGAAGTTGAGGGGAGTTGAACGTGTCGTCAAGACAGATGTTCTTCCATGTCCTGAAATGCTGCGATGGCAGCACCACGACAACCTTGATCCCCGGCACCGCATCCGTGAAACGCTCGATGGTGCGTTGAAGTATGGTCTTGCCTCCTATCCGGAGAAACTGCTTCGGCACGCCCGCCCCCATCCGGGTTCCGCTCCCACCTGCTACCAATATGACATATACATCCCTGTCCATTTTCAGATTCGTAAGTGTTTTCAAGACAAAAATATGAAAAATGCCGAACTTATTTCTTATTTTTGTCTTTTGACAAAAGAAGCACGAAAATGGCATTTTTGAATCAAGAACTCGCGATAGATCTGGGAACAGCCAACACCGTCATCTACCAGAACGGTCAGATAGTGCTCGACGAACCCAGCATGATCGCGGTAGACAACAATACAGGCAAGTGCATTGCACTAGGGCAGCAGGCGAAACTGATGGACGGGAAGGTCAACCCTGGCATCCGCACCATCCGCCCCCTCAGGGACGGCGTCATCGCGGACTTCCATGCAGCCGAACTGATGATCCGAGGTTTCATCAAGCAGGTGAGCAGCAAGCACCGCAGCATCTTCACACCGAACCTCAAAGTGGTGGTAGGAATACCGTCCGGCTCCACGGAAGTGGAAATCAGGGCAGTCCGCGACTCCACCGAGCACGCCGGAGGCCGCGATGTGTACCTGATTTTCGAGCCGATGGCGGCAGCGCTCGGCATCGGTCTTGACGTTGAAGCCCCACAAGGCAACATGGTGGTAGACATAGGTGGCGGAACCACGGAAATCGCCGTCATATCACTCGGAGGCCTCGTTCAGCAGGAGAGCATCCGGGTGGCCGGAGACGTATTCACGGGGGACATCCAGTACTACCTGCGCCAGCAGCACAACATCAAAGTCGGAGACACCACAGCCGAGAAGATCAAGTTCGCGGTAGGCGCAGTGATTCCGGATCTCGACGAGGAAGAACCGACACCGTTTATCGTACGCGGACCGAACCTCATGACCGCCCATCCTGTCGAAGCGACCATCACTCATCACGAGATAGCCCATTGTTTGGACAAATCTATCGCCAAGCTTGAGACATCCATACTGCACGTTCTGGAGAACACACCTCCGGAGCTGTATGCAGACATCGTCGAGAACGGAATCTATCTCTCCGGTGGCGGAGCACTTCTGCGCGGCCTCGCCAAGAGGTTCAAGGACAAGGTCAACATCGACTTCCATGTGGCGGAAGACCCTCTGCACGCGGTCGCTCGAGGCACATGCGAGGCCCTCAAGCACACCGACACCTATTCATTCCTGATGAGGTAGATGTCACAGGGCGGCAAAGTCTCCACGATTTTAGTGAACGCGGCAATCTTCATCCTGATGGAGGTTGCTGCTGTTGCTATGTTGAGAAGCAGTTCCACGATGCAGAACATCTGGCTCAACCGCATCTCGCACCGCACCGCAGCAGCACTTTGGGGCGTAGGTGAAGATGTGCGGAGCCACTTCTACACGCGACGCCTCAACGATGAACTTGCAGAAGAAAACGCCAGGCTCAGGGAAAGGCTCAAGACATTCGAGGACATGGACGAAGGCGGAGAAGGTACAGCGGTCAGACACAACAACGGTTTCCGCTATACCCCCGCAACCGTCGTCAAGGTCGGCCGCGGCACCGCACACAACTACATCATTCTGGACAAGGGTTCGGAGGACGGGATACGCCCGCAATCAGGAATAATCACAGACAAAGGCATAGTCGGGATAGTCAGCGCGGTAGACAGGCACTACTCCTACGGACTCACGCTCATCAACTCAAGCATCAGCGTAAGTGTAAGGATAGGAGATGATGCCGACGGCGTCACTGCACCACTGAAATGGGACGGCAAGAGCCGTGGCGGAGCAGTCGTGGGTGATATTCCGCCGCACCACCAGATAAACCCCGGGGACACGGTCAGGACAAGTGGATATTCCGCCATTTTTCCGGCGGACATCCCTGTCGGCATCACGGGAAAGACCCGGCTCATCGACGGCTCGTCACAGCAGGCCGATGTGCAGCTTTTTCAGGATTTCAACAGCCTGAGATATGTGACCGTGACGGAAAACGATGACAAAGATGAGATAACGGCACTTGAAGCCATCGGCAAGAAGAAATGAGACACTGGAACTTCACCGTCAAATACCTCCTGCTGCTTGCAGCCCAGATCCTGCTGTGGAATTATTTCAATTTCACGCCTCTGCTGATGGTCGCCATCCTGCCGGTGATGATTCTCTGCCTGCCGCTGAGATGCAGCACAATCGTGACCATGCTCATAGCTTTCGCTTCCGGCTTCGCGGCGGACTTCCTCGCAGCCGGCCCCATAGGTCTCACCGTACTCTCGCTCGTTCCGGTGGCTTTTCTCAGGCGTCCCCTCCTCTCGCTTGTGTTCGGCGGCGAGCTCTTGTCACGCGGCGAAGAGGTCTCATCACAACGGCTGGGCAGAAACAAGATGCTCATCGCGAATACTCTCGCCACAGCACTGTTCCTGCTGGTCTACATCACAGCCGACAGCGCCGGCACCAGCCCGTTCTGGGCAATGGCAGTAAAGTTCTTCGCCTCACTCACATTGAGTTCGGCGATATCTCTCCCTCTTGCAGACCTTCTCTGCCCTGACACCGAGACGAAATGGAGATAAACCGCAGAAACAAGCTCCTCATAGGACTGGCCGCAGCTGCCGTCATACTGCTGGCCAGACTTTTCTATATCCAGATAATCAACGACGAATACAAGAAGGACGCATCCAACAACTCCATGGTCTACGCCACCATCTACCCGCCGCGAGGGGTGGTCTACGACCGCAACGGGGAGATTCTGGTCGGAAATGCGGTGTGCTACGACATCCTCGTGACCCCGCGCGATGTCAAACAGCTCGACACGGTGGCACTTGCCGCCGCACTTGACACGAGCGTAGCCTATGTGCGGAGCAAGATGAACTACTACCGGACATACAGAAGCAGAATAGGCTACCAGACCCAGACTTTTCTCAAGCAGATCCCGCCGGAGACATACCAGAAATTTGCAGAGCAGGAATATCTCTTCCCCGGCTTCAGGGCACAGATGAGGAGCATCAGGGAATATCCTTTCAATGCCGGAGGCAACCTCCTCGGCTACATTTCCGAAGTGGATGCGGACTATATCAAGAAGCATCCCGAGTACAAATCCGGTGATTATGTGGGACGTACTGGCCTTGAAGCGGCGATGGAGGACAGCCTCAAAGGCGAGAAAGGGTACCACATCTTCCTCAGAGATTCGCGCAACCGCCTTCAGGACGCATACCAGGACGGCCGGGAAGACAAGGCGGCCATACCAGGCAAAGACATCGTCTCCACAATAGATGCACACCTCCAGCAATACGGCCAGAGGCTCATGGAAGGCAAGGTAGGATCCGTGGTGGCCATAGAACCCTCGACCGGCGAGATCCTCGCGATGGTGTCCAGCCCCGGAATAGATGTGGACGTTCTCTCCGACATCGGAAAGCACTATGGAGAGATCGCACGCAACCCGCGCAAGCCGATGTTCAACAGGACCGTGATGGCCTCCTACCCGCCAGGCTCGGTATTCAAACTGGTCAACGGTCTCATCGGGCTGCAGGAGGGAGTGCTCAAGCCGTCATATTCCTACCCCTGCAACGGAGGTTATTACTATAGCGGCAACCACAAGCTCGGCTGTCATGCGCACTCCTCGCCGCTCCAGTTCAAAGACGCGATCGCGACATCCTGCAACGGCTACTTCTGCTATGTGATGCGCAACATCCTCGAGAACAAGGCCTATTCCAGCACAGCCGAGGCCCTCGACGCATGGAGGGACTATGTGATGAGTTTCGGATTCGGACACAAACTCGGGAGCGACTTCCCGTCGGAACTCGGAGGGAACATCCCCTCAGCAAAATACTACAACCGCGTCTACGGGACTGGACGCTGGAGATTCCAGACTGTGGTTTCCCTGTCAATCGGGCAGGGGGAAATCGGTGCCACCCCTCTGCAGATAGCCAACCTCGCGGCCATCATGGCCAACAGGGGGTTCTACTACATCCCCCATATCGTCAAGGACTCCGACGGGGTGACTATCGACAGCCGTTTCCACGAAAGGCAGTACACCAAGGTGGACACATCATACTTCAAAGTAGCCGTGGAAGGCATGTATATGGCGGTCAACGGAGGAGGTTCTGCTGGGATGACGGCCCGTGCAGCAGCGATACCGGGGCTTGACGTGTGCGGAAAGACCGGCACCGCCCAGAACCCGCACGGCAAAGACAACTCCGTATTCATCTGCTTCGCACCCAAGGACAACCCGAAGATAGCCGTCGCCGCCTATGTGGAAAACGCCGGATTCGGGGCCACTTGGGCTCTTCCGGTAGCTTCGCTGATGCTTGAGATGTATCTCAACGGGGAAATCTCCGCGCAGCGAAAGTACCTTGAAGACAGACTTCTCACGACAAGATTCTTCTGAACATGGGCATATTCAACACAGGAAACCGGCCATTTGAGAGAAACCTTCGGCAGACTGTCGACTGGAAACTCGTCTTGTGCTATATCGCCCTCGTATTGACAGGATGGGTGAGCATCTACGCCTCGATACACTCCACGGAGCCTTCCTCAATATTCGACCTCGGGTGCAGAAGCGGCAAGCAGTTCGCCTGGATGGCGGTGGCGCTGCTGTTTGATGCTCTCATATTGTTCGCCGTCAACCCGAGAATCTGGGAGGCCATCGCTCCGGCAGGCTATCTCGTCGTCTTTTTTTTGCTGGTGCTGGTGATTTTCGTCAGCAAAGATGTCAAGGGTTCGCACTCGTGGTTCGAATTCGGCCCGGTGAAGTTCCAGCCGGCTGAGGTGTCGAAAATAACAACCTCGCTGATGCTGGCGCTGGTCATGAGCAGGCAAGGGTTCAGGCTGACAACAAAAAAAGGATTCATGGCGGTTGCTGCGGTCATAGGGCTGCCGATGTTGGCGATCCTTGGAGAAAGCGAGACCGGCTCCGCCCTCGTATATGTCGGATATCTGTTCGTCCTCTACAGAGAGGGACTCTCGGGGTGGTGGTTCATATTCCTCGGGGCGGCTATTGTCTTGTTCATTCTCACTCTGACGGCTCCATGGTGGGCGGCGGCCTCGGTTCTCGCCCTGCTGTGCGCCGTATTTTTCTTCTATGGGTCCGGATTCCGGCGAGGGCACAGCATAAGGATGAGCCATATCACACGTACTGTCCTCGTCCTTGCAGCCGGAATCACCATGATATTTGCAACCGACTTCCTTTTCAACCATGTCCTCCAGGATCATCAACGCAAAAGGATAGAGGTTCTGCTCGGGCTGAAGGAAGATCCGGCAGGAGTAGGATATAACGTCAGACAGTCAATGATCGCAATCGGTTCCGGAGGGCTGACCGGGAAGGGCTTCCTCAACGGGACACAGACCACATACGGGTTCGTGCCGGAGCAAAGCACTGATTTCATTTTCTGCACAATAGGCGAAGAATTCGGATTCATCGGCTGCCTCGCCCTTATTCTGATATATGTATGCCTAATATATAGGCTGATCACTGACGCGGAGAAAAGCAGGGAGGCGTTCACGCGGATCTACGGCTACTGCGTGGCGGCATGTCTTTTCATGCATCTTTTCATCAATATCGGAATGACCATAGGGCTGATGCCGGTAATCGGGATTCCGCTGCCGATGCTCAGCTACGGAGGGTCTTCGCTGCTGTCGTTTTCGATGATGATATTCATTTTCCTGGCGCTCAACAGGCAGGAGAAGAAATATTTTTAGAAGCTGTTTTGAATTTATTTGTCATAAATTTTATGAAGATTTTTCTGTCAGAGTTTTTTCTGGATTTTGAGAAAGATAGTAGAACTATCTGACCGAATAATCCAGGGAAAACTATGGCGAAAAAGCAAGTAAAAGAATTTTCAACATAAATCAAAACGGCTTCTTGGTTTTTTGCGTATCTTTGCGAAGATGCCTTGGTGGTGGAATGGTAGACACGAGGGACTTAAAATCCCTTGGACAGCAATGTCCGTGTGAGTTCGAGTCTCATCCGAGGCACTATATTTACGGGGCATATCCCCGAAACCCCTGCGGCGCTCAAGTCGCTTTCCGACTTTGCTGACGCAAAGTCCCACGACCGCGCCGGTGCTCTGATGAGCACTTTCGAGGGCATATCCCCGAAACCCCTGCGCTTGCTGCGCAAGCGCGGCTTTCTCAACCCCAGTCTGCTTCGCAGACAGCCCCTTTCAGGGGCATGCCGGCTCGGCAAGCCTTCGCCGGGCGTCTTCGCTGCTTCGATGTCTTTGACATCTCGCTGACGCTCCGCCGCGCCGCTGACGCGACCCTCCGGAAATCTCTTTCCGACTTTGCGGGACAAGCACATTTCTACTACTGTCGTCACGCGTCTGTCTCTGCTTGATGCAACCCGTCAAACTCGGCCACGAGTAACCGTCTCTGGTAGCGTTATAGTTGCGTCAAGCGTGACCGACGTACCCTGAGAGGCCCCCTCGGTTATGCATACCAGCCATAGAGGCCCGTGCAGCCCATGATATCATGACCGAGATTGACGAAAAACCGGGTTTGTCGGAGGTTGGTGCCAACGATGCATGGCAATCTGCCCAGTTAAACCGGAAAATGGCGGACAAAAAAAGGCTTGACTCCAAAAAGTCAAGCCCATCCATTATAACACGATTGTTATTCCGCAGGCTCGAAGCCGAAGTAGCTGCCCTTGCGCTGGTGAGGGATGCCCGTCTTCATCCAGGCAGGCTCAGGAGCGCCCTGCAGATAGTAATCGAAGAACTGTTGAAGCCTGCGGGAGAGGTCCTTGCAGTTGCGCCGCTCCTTGAGGTTGTGGGCCTCGTCGTTGTATTCAAGCAGCCATGCCGGTTTCCCGAGGCGGCGGAGAGACATGAAGAACTCTATGCCCTGGTACCATGGCACAGCGCCGTCGGCATCGTTGTGCATGATGAGGACAGGGGTTTTGACTTTCGGCGCGAAGAATACCGGGGAGTTCTCGATGTAGAGATCCAGCCCGCCTTCATCCCAAAGGGTCTTGCCGATGCGGCTCTGCCCGTGCTCGTACTGGCTGATGCGGCTGTTGCCTGACTCCCAACGGATTCCGCCGTAGGCGCTGGTCATGTTGCCCACAGGAGCTCCGGCTCCCGCCGCAGCGAACATGTCCGTACGGGTGACAAGGTAGGCCGTCTGATATCCGCCCCAACTCTGGCCCTGGATTCCCATCTTCGACTTGTCGATAAAGCCGAACTGCGCGCACATGGCCTCAGCACCCGAACAGATGCAGTTGTAGGCACTCTCCCCCGGGTGTCCGTCCTTGTAGACGATGTCAGGCACGAAGACCACGTAACCACGGCTGACGTAGAACGGGATGTTGATTATCGAGCGGCTCGGGGCCGGCTGGATGTAGTTGTAGAGCGTCTCTGAGTTCTTCTCGTAGAAGTAGATCAGCATAGGGTACTTGTGGGAAGCGTCGAGGTTGTCCGGGGTGTAGAGCAGGCCTTTGAGCGGGGTTCCGTCATAGGCGTTCCAGTGCACCAGCTGAACATCACCCCAGTTGTAGCCCGCCTGCTGGGGGTTGAGGTCCGTGAGGCGGTCCGAGGTCTTCCACTCGTCCTGTGTGACGTAGACATTCATCGGGTTGCGGAAGTTGCCCTTGAGATAAACTATTGTCCCGGCATTCTGGGCCTTCATGGTCGAAGAGAAAGACCATTTGTCCGTAAATCCTTGAGGGGCAGAAGGCTTGGCAAGATTGGCGATGGCATACCCGTTCTCGGAAGTGTCCTCATTGAAAGCGGTAAGGTAAAGCTTGCCTTTCTTCTGGAAGTTCATCGGGTTCTGGTAGAGGTAAGGGTCGTTATGGCGGCCGATGTCAAGGATCTCGTAGCGCACATGGTTCTTGCGGCCCTGTCCGGAGGTGAGATTCTCGATCTTCTTGCCGTCTGGGGAGAACTTCCAGATGTCATAACGGTCCCCGATCAGCAGGGCTTCGTCCTGGCCGATCCAACGCGGGTATGAAACAGGGATGAAGCAGCCGAGAGGATGGTCGTCCTCCTCATCGAAGAAGGCCACGTCCAGAACTCCGGTGAGGTTGACCATCTCCCCGGTGGACAGGTTCCAGCTGTACCAGTCCCCGTCTTTGGGGTCGAACCACGCCATATATTTCCCAAAAGGAGAAAGGGCTGTGGTCCCCTCCAGCGCGTCCTTGAGCGGACGGCGGCTTCCGTCCCGGAGATCCACCATAGAGTAGTCAGATTTGTTGTTGACTGCCCACAGGGACTCAAGCATATAAGGATCCGAATCCCGGGATATGGCGTAATCACCCTCGGCACCGTCGGAGAAACTGATGCGGTCGTTGGCATTGGCGGAGAGCACGAGCAGATCAGTGGCCGAAGAGAGGTTGACGACAGCAGTACGGGTCTGCTTACGGGCTCCGGCTTTCGCCATAGGAGGGAGGGTGTAGCTGTCCCAGTTCCAGATGTCCAGCCCGGCAGTCTCGAAAGACACGAGCGTGGTGTCCTTAGGAGGGAAATACTCGGAGAGGTTCAGCACGAGACGTGACGACTTGTTGGAGAAGCGCGGACGGGCAGTCTTGGTTATCACCCAACCCTCAGGCAGTGACGCGCAGTCACCCGGCACCACAACCGATGCGCTGAACTCCTTGACAGCAGGAGTGCGGCGCGTGGCCTTCTTGAGAATTTTCTCCTGCCCGAGCCATACGGAATATCTCGGCGTGCCGTCAAGTTTCTCCTCCTGGTCGGTGGAGAGGAAGACAAGCTTGTCGCCAGTATCATTGAAAGAGAGCCCGCCATAGGCCTTGCCGCCCTCGGCAAGTTCCTTGACGGTGCCGGCCGCGAGGTCATACACGGCGACGGAGTTCTTGGACAGTGAGTCCTTCTTCTCCTTGCCGGTGGCCACGGCGAGCTTGTCCCCGGACTTGGCCACCTCGAAGGAGGCGATGTTCTTGAGTGTGTCGATGTCCCCGGTGGCGGTGTCAAGGACAAGCAGGGATTTGGTGTCCTTCCTGTCTTTTACCTCCTGGCTGACGAAGATGAACGGGGCGGCGTCGAAGCCGAGCTCGGCCGAGGAAGCGTCCGGGATGCGGGTCAGTTCAAAAGTGCGCAGATTGATGCAGGCTATGGTGTCCTTTGGCATCTCGTCCTTTTTCTTCTTGTCGATCTTGGCCTGGCGCGTCAGAGCGAACGGCGCGCTGATCTTGCAGACCCCGAAATCGGCGGCCTCGCTCATGTCGAAGCCGGAAGCCCTCTCGATGGTGAGCTCCTTTCCCGTCTTGAGATTGCGGAGCACAAGGTATCCGTCCCCCTCCTGCGGCGAGACCTGCCACACAAGCAGGCCCCCGTCGTTTGACAGCCGGAGGGCGGACACCCTCTGCCACGCATCGTATGCATCGTGGTCAAGCGGCTTCTTCTGGGCATAGACTCCTCCGGCAGACAGCAGGAGAAGCGCAAAAAACATCAGATTTTTCTTCATATAATACATTTACTAAGAAGTCCCCGGTCTAGCGCAAAGGCCGGACCGGGGAGCAATATACGAAAAAAAGCCGAAAACTATTCGTGCGAGGCAAAACGGCTCTCTGCCAAAGCCTCATATTTTGTCCCCGGTCTCCCGTAGTTGGCATAAGGGTAAATGGATATTCCTCCGCGAGGGGTGAAGAGTCCGGTCACCTCTATATACTTGGGATCCATCAGTGCGATGAGGTCCTTCATGATGATGTTGACACAGTCCTCGTGGAAGTCTCCATGGTTGCGGAAACTGAACAGGTAGAGCTTGAGGCTCTTGCTCTCCACCATCTTCACGTCCGGGATGTAGCTTATCCGTATCTCGGCGAAATCGGGCTGCCCGGTGATAGGGCACAATGATGTGAACTCGGGACAGTTGAACCTCACCCAGTAATCGTTGCCCTGGTGCTTGTTGACGAAGGTTTCCAGGACCTCGGGGGCGTAGTCGTCCCTATATCTGGTCTTCCGCCCGAGAGCGGACAGGCCTTCATTGTTTCTGTCACTCATATATCTGACAATCTGAAAGGGTTATAAGAAATGTTTACATCGTAAGCATCCTCCCCCTCCTTCTGCTTCAAGCGCTTGACTATCAGCGAAGTGAGCGGCAGGACTATAAGTTCGTAGAGCGTCTTGACGCAGACCTGGGTGAGGATGATCCCGAGTATCGCCTTCGGGCTCATTATCCCCCAGAACGCAATCGGGCAGAAGATGCAGGAGTCCAGAAGTTCCCCTCCCAAAGAAGACACAATGGCCCTCATCCAGAAAGCCTTCCCCTGCGAGGCGACCTTCATCTTGCTCATGATGAACGCGTTGAAATTGGATCCGAGCACAAATGCCAGCAGCGATGCGACGGTGGTCTTGGGTACCATCATGAACAGCGAATCGAAACTGTCCGCCACAGCCCGGCTGCCCTCTTCGATCGGGGGCGGAAGCAGACAGACAAGGGTGGACATCAAAGCCACGAAAGCGCTCAAGGCAAAAGCCAGGAAGATGACAAGCCTCGACTTACGGTAGCCGTAGACCTCCGTGAGGCAGTCGTTGAGGATGTAGGAAACGGGAAAGAGAAGTACCGCCCCCGACAGCTGCAACGGCAGGTGGCCAACCTGCCATACGCGTGGTACAAAGAAATTTGAGGTGATCAAGCAGACCGCAAACAGGACCGCCATCACCAGGAATCTGGTGCTGAATTTTTTTGACATTTTCTTGTTTTTTAACGTGGTTTCAAGAACACAGGGCCCGCCCCGTCAACAGGCGGGACCCTCTATAAGCCTATACTTCCGGAGCGGACTCGAACTCCGACAGGAAACGCATGTCGTTTTCGAAATAATGGCGCAGGTCATTTACCCTCCACTTGAGCATCGCGATGCGCTCAAGCCCCATGCCGAAAGCGAAACCGCTGTACTTCTCCGGGTCGATACCGCTGGCCTTCAAGACATTGGGGTCAACCATGCCGCAACCGAGAATCTCCAGCCAACCGGTGCCTTTACAGATGTTGCACCCCTTGCCGTGGCAGATGTTGCAGCTCACGTCAACTTCGGCGGAAGGCTCGGTGAACGGGAAATACGACGGACGCATACGGATCTGTGTCTCCGGCCCGAACATCTCGCGGGCAAACAGGAGAATGGCCTGCTTGAGGTCCGCAAAAGTCACACCCTCATCTATATAGAGACCTTCTATCTGGTGGAAGATGCAGTGGGCGCGGGCGCTGATGGCCTCGTTGCGGAACACTCTTCCAGGACAAACGACCCTGATAGGAACTTTCTGGGACTCCATGGTGCGTACCTGCACGCTTGATGTATGTGTGCGGAGAAGCAGCGGATTGGGATGTCCCGTGGACACGAAGAACGTATCCTGCATGTCACGGGCAGGATGGTTCGGAGGGAAGTTCAGGGCCTCGAAGACATGGTAGTCATCCTCTATCTCCGGACCCTCGGCGACATCATAGCCGAACTTGCGGAAGATGTCCACTATCTCCTGACGGACGATGGACACAGGATGCCTCGAGCCGAGCTTGTACGGATCCCCGGGCATCGAAAGGTCGTCTTTGCCCCCCTCGACCGCGCCGTCTTCCGACACGCTGTCACGGAGCTCCTCGATCTTGGAGAGAGCTGCCTGCTTGAGTTCGTTGAGCGTCCGCCCGAACTCCTTCTTCTTCTCCTTGTCCACAACCCGGAACTCATCAAAAAGAGCGGTAATCACACCTTTTTTGCCAAGAAAACGCACCCGCGCCTCCTCAACTTCCTTCTGCGTCCTGCACTTGAGCTCCGAAAGCTCCGAGAGGACTCTGTCTATATCTTCTCTATTCATAATCTATTTCCTTTTCGCGGCACGCTTGTCGCGGGCTTTCTTGTCTCTCCCGGCCCCCGACTTCTGGTACTTGGCCCACTGATCCCGGTCCAGAACCTTGTCAAAAGCCTGATACATCTTCTCCATCCACTTGTCCTGCACCATCTGGTAGGCATCGGCATTGCCCACCTTCGCTTCGCTCAGGGACTTCACCTCATCCCTCATCGCGGTGTAGTCATGGGTCATGATGGAGTCCAGATAGAAAACCTGCCAGTCCTCAAGTTTCAAAGTCCTGGTATATGTCTCTATCTGAGAGTCTATAGCCGTCCGCATCTGCTTCTCTTCCTTTTCAGGGTCGGTCTGGCTCTGCTGGGCCGAGAGGCAGATAGGCAAGCACAACAAAATGATAATCCCAAAAAATTTCATAGATTTGTATCTTGTCAAACCGCAAATTTAATAAAGAAAAGATAAAATGAGAAAAATTCTGCCACTCTTGCTTCTGGCTATGCTGCTCAATGCGAGCCGCGCCGAAGCCTGCACCAACGTCATCATCACGGCGGGCGCGAGCGCCGACGGCTCCTGCATGGTCTCATACGCCGCAGACTCGCACCTGCTCTATGGAGAGCTCTACTTCACGCCTGCCGGACGCTTCAAGCCGGGCAGCATGCTGGACATCTACGAATGGGACACTCAGAAGCCGCTCGGGCAGATCTCCCAGATTGCCAAGACATATCAGACCATGGGCAACATGAACGAGCACCAGCTCATCATCGCCGAGACCACCTGGGGCGGACGCGAGGAGCAGGCCGACCCGGAAGGGATAATGGATTATGGTTCATTGATCTACGTAACTCTCCAGAGGGCGCGCACAGCCCGCGAGGCCATAGAGACTATAGTCTCCCTTGCCAACACCTACGGCTACCCGTCCGAGGGCGAGACATTCTCAATCGCCGACACCAAGGAAGCCTGGGTGATGGATCTTGTCGGCAAGGGAAAGGGCAACAAGGGCATCGTCTGGGTCGCAAGGCGCATCCCCGACGGGTACATCTGCGCCCACGCCAACCAGGCACGCATCACCCGCTTCCCCCTCAACGACCCGGAGAACTGCCTCTACGCCCCTGACGTGATCAGTTTCGCACGAGAAAAAGGCTGGTTCAGCGGCGAGGACAAGGACTTCAGCTTCCGCGACGCCTACAACCCGCTCGATTTCAGCGGAGCCCGCGCCTGCGAAGCCAGGGCCTGGGCCGCATTCAACATCCTCGGCGACGGCAGCTTCACCTACACCGCTGAAGACGGCGCCCTTACGACCCGCCCCGCCGCGGACTGGACAGACTACGCCATGGGGTACGATCTCAAGGGGGAGATGCCCCTCTTCATCAAGCCGTCCAGGAAAATCACGATGAAAGACGTGGCAGACGTGATGCGTGACCACTTCGAGGGCACCCCTATGGACATGACCACCGACATCGGAGCGGGCGGCAACGCCCTGCCATACCGCTGGAGGCCGATGAGCTTCGAGTACGACGGCAAGACCTACGTCAACGAGAGGGCCATCGCCACGCAGCAGACAGGATTCTGGTTTGTAGCCCAGTCACGCGGATACCTCCCGGACGAAGTCGGCGCCCTCATCTGGTTCGGCTGCGACGATGCCGCCACATCATACCTCACCCCTATATATGTCAACGCCAGCGAAGTCCCGGAATGCCTCAGCGAGGGCAACGGAGACATGCTCCACTACAGCGCCACATCCCAGTTCTGGATGTGCAACCGCGTAGCCAACGCCTGCTACAAGATGTACAACCAGATGGCCCCGGTGGTACGCGAGGCCGCAGACAAGTTCGAAAACCACCAGATGACGGCAGCCATACCGGAAATGGACCGCAAGGCTGTGGCCATGCTCGACGGTGGCAAGCGCAGCAAAGTCATCAGACTGCTTACCGAATACTCGGTCAATACCGCCCAGACACAGTTTGCGGACTGGACGAAACTCGAAGAACTGCTGCTCGTCAAATTCATTGACGGGAACGTCAAGGCGCAGGACGCAGAGGGCAATTTCCTCCACTCCCCTCACTCCAAGGGCATCCCTGCCGGCCTGACACAGCCGGGATACACCGAGAAGTGGAAAGAGGCGGTCGCCAAAGACAACGGTAAAACACTTGAATCAAAATAATGAGTAAAATCACGAAATTCGGAGCCGCCCTTGCCGCCGGCACAGCCATAGCCGGCTGCGGGCAGAGCGGAAAAGTACAGACCAAGCCTAACGTGGTGTTCATCCTGGCCGACGACCTCGGCTGGGGAGACCTCAGTTGCTACGGACAGCAACTCTTCAGCACACCGAACATAGACGCCCTGGCCGGCAACGGCCTGCGCTTCACACAGTGCTACTCCGGCACCACCGTGAGCGCCCCGTCCCGCTCGTGCCTTGTGACCGGCACGCACAGCGGACACACATATATCCGCGGCAATCTCAAAGTCCCGCCGGAGGGGCAGTTCCCGCTCCCGGAGGGCGCGCAGACCATCTTCCACGACTTCAAGGACGCAGGCTACGCTACGGGAGCATTCGGCAAATGGGGTCTCGGCCCTATAGCCTCAACCGGAGACCCGAACGAGCAGGGGGTGGACAAATTCTACGGCTACAACTGCCAGACGCTCGCCCACAGCTACTACCCTGACCACCTGTGGGACAACCGTGAGAAGGTGATCCTTGCAGACAATGTAGACGAGATCCCATACGGAGAAGGCACATACTCAGCCGACCTGATACATGATGAGGCCTTGAAATTCATGGAAGCCTCCGTAAAAGACGGCAAGCCGTTCTTCCTCTGGTATCCTACAACCATTCCGCATGCAGAGCTCATCGTGCCGCAGGACAGCATCATCGCGAAATTCCGCGGAGCCTTCCCCGAGACCCCGTACAAGGGTGAAGATCAGGGGCATCCGCGCTTCCGCATAGGAGGCTACTGCTCCCAGGAATACCCTCACGCCACCTTCGCAGCCATGGTGACAAGGCTTGATGTATATGTCGGGCAACTCGTCGCCAAGCTCAAGGAACTGGGAGTCTACGACAACACCATCATCATCTTCTCCAGCGACAACGGCCCGCACCTCGAAGGCGGGGCAGATCCGGATTTCTTCAACAGCAACGGCCCGTGGAGAGGCTACAAGCGCGACCTCTACGAAGGAGGCATCCGCGTGCCGATGATAGTCCAGTGGCCGGGCCACATCAAGGAAGGAGAACAGACCGACTTCATGTGCTCGTTCTGGGACATGATGCCTACATTCAGGAGCATCATCGGCACGCAGACACAGGAAACGATGGACGGAATCAGCCTCCTGCCTCTGCTGGAAGGCCGCAAGGGCCAGCAGGAGCATGACAACCTCTACTTCGAGTTCGCGGAGAGAAGCAGCCAGGCGGCACGCAAGGGCCCATGGAAACTCATCCGCCTGGACATAGAGAAACCGGGAGACCACTACGAGCTCTACAACCTCGACTCCGACCCCGGCGAGACCACCGACCTCGCCGCACAGAAGCCCGAGAAAGTCGAGGAACTCAAAGCCTTAATGACAGAATCGCATATTCCGAATCACAACTTCCCCCTGTTCAAGGGAGAATAAAACTCATCAGAAATGAAAAGAATCATCACGTCTATTCTCGCTCTCTCTCTGGTAGTCGCAGGGTTTGCCCAGACTCCGGGGAAAGAAGTGAAAGCAACGGCCGGAGAGGCCCATGTCAAGCAGCAGAGCAGCTACACCCCGTCATTCAAGAACGACGGCAAGGAGACGAAAGTACGCAATGTCATACTCCTAATCGGGGACGGAATGGGTGTCGGAGCGGTCAATTCGGCCATGTACGCCAACGGCGGCACACTCACGATGACCAACCTCAAGACCTGCGGTTACGTCCGCACACAGTCCGCCGACAACTTCACCACCGACTCGGCCGCCTCCGGCACAGCATACGCTACCGGTGTCAAGACCAACAACGGCTACGTCGGTATGGACACTGAGCGCCAGCCTCTCCAGAATCTCCCGGAGAAGCTTGAGCCGCTCGGATTCGCCTGCGGGGTGGTTTCCACCGACAATCTTGACGGAGCCACCCCGGCTTCGTTCTTCGCTCACCAGACCAACCGCAGGGCCGCAGAAGCCATCTGGGCAGACCTCCCGGCAAGTCACCTCGTATTCGCCTCAGCCGGCTCCAGCAAAGTCTTCGAGGGCCTTCCTCTGAAAACACAGGAAGAGATAAAGGCGCAATTTGATGTGATCTACTCTCCTGAAGGGCAGGAAAAAGTCCTTGACAATAGCGACAAGCTGGCTTATTTCCCGCCAAGCGTGACTCTCCCGGAGCGTGGCGACTATCTGCCGGCCACCACACAGATGGCTATTGATTTCCTCTCCGCAAGATCCAAGAAAGGTTTCTTCCTCATGGTGGAGGGCGCACGCATCGACAAGGAAGAGCACAAGAACAATTATCAGGGAATGGTTGACGAAGCCCTTGACTTCGACAAGGCCATCGAGGCGGCCATCCGTTTCGCGGAGAAAGACGGGCACACTTTGGTGCTCATCAGCGCTGACCACGAGACAGGAGGCGTCACCCTATCCAGAGGCGTTCCTGAAGAGGGCCTCATCCAGGGTGTGTTCGCATCCAAGGGACACACTCCCATAATGGTTCCGCTTTTCGCCTACGGGCCTCACTCCCGCGATTTTGCAGGCACCCAGGAAAACAGCGACGTCAGCAACAAGATCTACTCCCTGCTGACTGGCAAGAAGTAAGAGCCGGCAAAAGATATTTGCAAAACAAAGATTTTGTTGTAACTTTGTCGTCCAGCCTATAGTCAGGGGCTGGACACCGGGGAGAGGTGGGTGAGTGGCTGAAACCACCAGTTTGCTAAACTGACGTACGGGTTATTCCGTACCACGAGTTCGAATCTCGTCCTCTCCGCAGCAAAAAAGTCTCAAACTCTTGATTTTCAAAGAGATTGAGACTTTTTCTTTTGTGAAGTCTTTATTTCTTTTCTATAAGCGCCTTCAGTTCCTCCTTGTTCGGCAGTACTGTTTGATATTTGCTGGCGAATATCGGGTTCGTCTCATCTGGGAGAGTCATTTCCACCAGGGCATCTTTCTTGTCTCGGCAAAGGACAATGCCGATGGTCTTATTCTCGTCTGGCAGTTTCACGCAGCGGTCGTAATAATGCACATACATCTGCATCTGTCCCAAATCCTGATGCTTCAGCTGACCTATTTTCAAATCAACCAAGACGAAGGCCCTGAGCAGCCTATTATAAAACACAAGGTCAACGAAGTAATGATCTTCCTCAATCGTTATTCGCTGTTGCCTGCCGACAAATGTGAATCCTTTTCCAAGTTCGAGAAGAAATGATTGAAGTTCCTCTATAAGACTTTGTTCCAGCCTGCTTTCGTTATATTCCGGCAGTTCCTTGAGGCCAGTGAATTCAAGTATATAAGGATCTTTTAATATGTCCTCCGGCTTTTCGACAACTTGTCCTTTCTTTGATAATTCAAGAATCTTGTCCTTATCGCGGCTCAATGCGAGTCTTTGATAAAGAGCTGAATCAAACTGACGGTTCAGTTCTTTCACACTCCAGTTGTTATTTGCAGCCTCAATCTCGTAGAATGCTCTTTCTTTCGGATCGGATATCCGCATCAGCCTTATGTAATGTGTCCAACTCAGAGATTGCGAAATCGTCGATTTCGCAATCTTATATGTCAAGTAGAACTGTCGCATCAGTTCAAGGTTTCTTTTTGAAAATCCTTTCCCGAAACGCCCAGAAAGAGACTCCGACAGGCGCACGAGCAGATATTGCCCATAATCCGCTTGACTTTCTCCCTTCTGTTCCTGCTCGACAATCCTGCGGCCGATCTCGAAGTATGTCATCAGCATAGTGGTGTTCACCTGCTTGACTACATTGTTTCTGGCCGCCTCAAGCAATTCCTTGATGCCATCTATAAACTGCCCCTCTGTCATGGCGTGTTGTTCTGCAACATCGTTACAACCCATAGTTTATGTAATTATAATTGCAAAATTAAACATTTCATGAAATTTCGGCCGACTATTGTTGCCTTTTGATAAAACCAGTTTGCTAAACTGACGTACGGGTTATTCCGTACCACGAGTTCGAATCTCGTCCTCTCCGCAGCAAAGCGGCCCGCAGAAAATCTGCGGGCCGCTTTCGTATTTCGTTGATATCTAGTCCTTGTGCAAGGTCAGCGAAGGATTGTCGGTGGCGGCCTTGTAGCTGCGGAGCGTCACAACCACCACGGTGACAAGCAGCGTCACGGCAAGCGCCATCACAAACACCCACAGATACATCGGCACCTTGAAGGCGAAGCCCTGCAAGTAGCGGCTGACGACAAGATAACTGACAGGTGCGGCAAGGACAAAGCAGACGAGCACTATCCTTATGAACTCCATGTTGAACATCTGCAGGATGCTCCCGACCGTGGCCCCGTTGACGCGACGCACGGCAATCTCCTTGCGCCTGTGCTCAGTCTCGAACATCACCAGTCCGAACACACCCATCAGCGAGATGATGACAGCAAGCAGGGAGAACAGTCCGATCTGCGTGGAGAGCATGGACTCCTGCCGATACTGCTCCTGTATCTGCTGATCAAGCATCTGAATGTCCATATCCTCCGGAGACATGGAAGGATCCGTCTTCTCCACTATGCCCTCGACATATTTCCTTACCGTAGGAACATCTGCGTTCTTGACTGTGCGCACAAGAAGAGTCCTGAAGCTGCGCCAAGGATGCTTCCCGAACACATACAGGCACAGAGGCGAGACTCCGTCGCGCAGCGAGCGGAAGTTGAAATCCCGGCAGAAGCCGGCAATCTCCGCCTCTTCCCTATGCCCTTCTACCTTATCATCCAAGGTCAGCCCGAACTCCTTTTTCGCCGCCTCATTGAATATGAAGACACCGTTCTCGCTCTGCTCGTCGGCCTCCGTGAAGTCGCGTCCCTCCACTACCGGAATTCCCATGAATCTAAGGAAATCCCACGACACAGGATAGCACTGGAAACTTATCTGCTGTCCTTTGAAGGATCGTCCCCAGCCCATCCTGCTCGGGCGCACGATATCTCCATCGGCCCAAGTGACCGCCTTGATCTGAGGGTTCTCCAGCAACTGAGCCCGCACTGCGGCGGAAGATGCCGCCACCGTATTGCTCACATTCACTACGAGAAGTTCCTCCCGGTCAAAGCCCATGTCGTGCTTGACCATATAACTCCTCTGCAAGGTGATGAATGTGGCACAGATGATAAGGGACATGGAGATGAAGAACTGGACTCCCACCAGAGCGTAGCGGAACACCCTGCCCCTGCGGCTCGCACCGAAACTCCCCTTCAGGGCAAGTGCCGGAGAGAAAGAGGTGATATAGAATGCGGGATACAGGCTGGCAAGCACCGCCACAATGAGTCCGAGCCCCACGGCAAACAGGGCAACCCCGGGGTTCGCCGCAAACGAGGTGGAGCAGGAAATCAGAGAAGCGAAACTGCTGTGCTGGAACAGGAGCACAACTCCGGCAGACAGCACCAGCGACACGGCCACCATCAACACTGCATCAATGACATAAGAGGCAACAAGGCTGCTCCTCGAAGCCCCGAGCACCTTGCGCGTGTTGACGGAATGGATCCTCAGCGGCACAAGGGCGAAGAAGAAATTGATGAAGTTGATGAAAGCGATGACTATGACCAGAATCGCCACGGCCAGAAGAGTCATGGTGGTGGTCTTGTTGCCAGTAGCTCCGGGAGCATCAGATACCGACTGGTCGAAATAGCTGTTCTCCAACGGGATCAGATGGAGCCTGAACCTCTTGGCAAGCCCAGCCTTATCCTCTTCGGAAGCGTCTGCATCCTGTCCCAGAATACCAAGAAGCATCTCTCCTCCGACCTTTTCAAGATCGTCTTTGGAGACACCTTCTCTGGCTTTGATGAAATAGTTGTAACTCCACTCGCTCCAGTTGTCTATGCTCTCATCCCCGATGGCAACGAACATCTTGAATGAATCAAGGTCCGTATTACGCGGAGCATCCTTGTAGATGGCCTTGACAGTGGATCTGAAATTGATGTTGCTTCCATGCTTCAATATGACCTCGCTCCCGAGATGCAGCCCCAGACGGGCAGCTTCGGACTCGGACACGGCAAGGGTCGCAGAGGAGATGAGGTCATCGGCGCTGCCGCTGACAAACTCCACACCCAAGGCCTTCGCCGCACCGGGGTTGAGGCTTGACACGTCCGTTGACAAGGCCGGCTCGTCTCCTTCCGGGGCAGAATCCCCCTTCCCTACAATAATCTTGTATTGCTGTCCGTAGATATGGCCAGTCCCGCCAACCTCAATGTCCGAGCAGGAAGATATGAGCTGTTCAAACGGGGGACGGTTCACCCACGTCATATACTTGCCTTCCTCGTACCAGTCCGGCAGGCTGACGATGTATACCCTGTCGGCGTCCTTGACCCCGCGGTTGTAACTGAGGTCGTGGTGGACTTGCACCAGGATGATGTAGAAAGCGGCGAAAGCCACCGTCATCCCCAAAATATTGAGGATGGTGGAGACCCCGCCAGAGTTATGCCGTCTGAAAAAGTTCATTTTTTACAGTTCATTTTTTACATCGCTCACGATCTGGCCGTCGAAGAGGTCGATGGTGCGCTGTGCCACGGCGGCGTCCCTTTGGGAGTGGGTCACCATGACGATGGTCGTGCCCTCGGAGTTGAGCTCGCTGAGCATGTCCATCACTTCCTTACCGTTCTTGGAATCGAGGTTACCGGTAGGCTCATCGGCCAGGATCAGCTTCGGCCCGGCTACCACGGCCCTGGCTATCGCGACCCTCTGCTGCTGACCTCCGGAGAGCTGCTGCGGGAAGTGCTGGGCACGGTGGCTGATGTTCATCCTCTTCATTATCTCCGTGACCTTGGCCTTACGCTCGGCGGCTGAGATGTTCAGATAGCGGAGAGGCAGCTCGATGTTCTCGTAGACATTGAGTTCATCAATCAGGTTGAAGCTCTGGAATACGAATCCGATATTGCCCTTGCGGAACTTGGTGCGCTCTTTCTCCTTGAGGTTGGCCACCTCCACCCCCAGGAGCTCATAGGAGCCGGAAGTAGGGTTGTCCAGCAGGCCCAGGATGTTGAGGAGCGTTGACTTGCCGCATCCTGAAGGGCCCATGATGGCGACGAATTCGCCGTCCTTGATTTCAAATGAAACACCGTTGAGAGCCGTTGTCTCGATTTCCTCAGTTCTGAAGACCTTGGTAAGATTTGTAACTTTAATCATGTTGCGTATTTGTTTGTTCTTGTTCCTTTTGTGCACCGCGCAAGGATGACCTGCACGGGGACACGGACAAATAAACACTCTTCGTGCCAACACACATAAATCGCTTGTTTTAAATAGTTTAGCATTATCGGCACTACTTTCGTGATGTAAAGAATCTTTACAACAGATGTAAAATATCTTTACAACGGGGCAGACGGGGCCCCGACAAGGCAGGCAAAAAATCCGTATCTTACACACTACAAACACAAAACTGCACATGAAAAGAACACTAATTCTGACAGCCCTGCTGGCATTGAGCCTGCCCGTAAGCGCCAAAGACCACGATGGACTCACCTTCCCGGAACTGAACGGCGCACGTTTCACCCTCATAGAGGAGGGCACGCCGCTACCAATCATATACGACAAGAACGACTACGAAGGCATACAGATCGCAGTGCGTAATCTGCGTAAAGATTTCGGACGGGTCTGCGGCACCGAGCCCCCGTTCGTAATGACACCCGGCAACAACGCCATCATCATCGGCTCCGCAGGCAGCAAACTCATCAAGGACCTCGTCTCTTCGGGCAAACTGGACATCAGCGCCATCAAGGGCAAGCGCGAGACATACATCATCACCACGGTCAAAAATCCAGTCGAGCAGGCCAATGAAGCCCTCGTGATAGCCGGAAGCGACAAACGCGGCACAATCTACGGCATCTACGAACTCTCCGAACAGATCGGGGTGTCCCCTTGGTATGACTGGGCCGATGTCCCCATCGAGCATCACGACAACCTCTCCATAAAGCGTGGCACCTGGACAGTGGACGAACCGGCCGTCAGATACCGCGGCCTCTTCCTCAACGATGAAGCACCCTGCCTCACCTCCTGGGTCAGAAACACCTACGGGACGGACTACGGCGGGCACGAGTTCTACGCGCGCGTATTCGAACTCATCCTCCGCCTGAGAGGCAACTATCTCTGGCCTGCAATGTGGGGCTGGTCCTTCTACGCGGACGACCCGCTCAATAGCAAGACAGCCGATGAGATGGGCGTCATAATGGGGACATCTCACCACGAGCCGATGGCCCGCAACCATCAGGAATGGGTAAGGCGCCATGGCGCAGACGGACCGTGGGACTACGAGACCAACCAGAAGGCACTTGACCGTTTCTTCCGCGAAGGCATCCGGCGCGCAAAGAACACTGAAGACATCATCACCATCGGCATGCGCGGAGACGGTGACGCGCCGATGGGAGGCAGGGTCGGGCACGATGACGAATATGTGCCGCGGGACGAGGAGACCATAGCCCTCCTTGAGCGCATCATAGCCAACCAGCGGAAAATCATCGCCAAAGAGACCGGACGGCCGGCAAGCGAACGTCCACAGCTCTGGGCCCTGTACAAAGAAGTCCAGAGCTACTACGACAAAGGGCTGCGTGTCCCCGACGATGTGACAATCCTCGTGTCAGACGACAACTGGGGCGATGTCCGCAAGCTCCCGAACGCCGAAGAGAGGAAACGCAGCGGCGGTTGGGGCCTGTACTACCACGTCGACTACGTGGGCGCGCCGCGCAACAGCAAATGGCTCAATGTCACCCCGATACAGAATCTATGGGAACAGCTGCAGCTCGCATACGGCTACGGTGTGGACAGGCTTTGGGTGCTGAATGTCGGAGACCTCAAACCGATGGAATACCCTATCACGCTATACATGGACATCGCCCGCAATCCGGAGAAATTCTCCGCCGCCAACCTTCTCGACCATACAGTAGAGTTCTGCCGCCAGCAGTTCGGAGACGCCCAGGCAGAGGAGGCGGCCCGGATACTCAACCTCTACAGCAAGTATGCGGGGCGGATCACTGCCGAGATGCTGGACAGCAGGACCTATAACCTCAAGACAGGGGAGTTCAAGCAGGTCACAGACGAATTCAAGGGCCTTGAGACCGACGCGCTCAGACAGTATCTCTCGCTCAAGCCTCAATACCGCGATGCCTACAAGCAGCTCATTCTCTTCCCGGTCCAGGCCATGAGCAACATATATGAAATGTACTACGCCCAAGCTATGAACCGCTACCTCTACGAGCACGGTGACCCGGCAGCCAACATCTGGGCGGACAAGGTGGAAGCCTGTTTCAAGCGCGACGCCGAACTGGAACACGACTACAACAAGGTGATGTCCGGGGGAAAATGGGACGGTATGATGACCCAGAAGCACATAGGCTACACGAACTGGAATGACGACTTCCCCGCCAACACGATGCCTGAAGTCAAGCGCATGGACGCAGGCACTCCGGGAGGATTCAGCTTCGGCCTGACAGGCACCGGATACACCGCGATGGAGGCCGAGCACTATTATAGTGCCACCGCCACAACGGGCACAGAATGGACAGTAATACCGTACATGGGCAGGACCCTGAGCGGGGTGGCGCTGATGCCATATACACAGCCGGCAGAAGGCGCGGAACTGCGATACAGGCTGCGGCTGCCGGAAGGAACAAATGAAGTCAAGGTACACATAGCCGTGAAAACGACCCTCGCATTCAAAGGCACCCCACACAGATACGAAGCCGGATTCCAAGGCAGCGCCTCAAAAGAAGTGAAATTCAACGAACGGCTCAATGAGAATCCTGAAAACATCTACAGCATATACTACCCTACCGTGGCAAGGAGAGTGAAGGTTGACACCGTCACCCTGCCTGTTACAACAGGACCTGACGGGCTCGCCGAACTCTGCATCAGGCCGCTTGACGAAGGAATCGTCTTCGAGAAAATAATCGTCGATTACGGTGGCTACGAGGACTCCTACCTGATGATGGACGAATCGGAATACCAAAAGGAATGAAAGTTCCTTGACGCTCTATTTCTTCTTGATGTCCTGGGCGCCTTTGCTTTCATCCTTGCCGATGACAGGGAATGAGCCATCGACGTTGCTGTAGGAGCAGTTCTTTGTCTGGAAGACTCCGTCGGCATGGCCGATGAAGATGCCCACGGCTCCTGTTCCGACATCCGGGATGTTCTCTATCTTGCCACCGAAATGGACTCTCTCGTGACTACCTACGGCATAGCCGTATGCACCACCGACAAAATTGTTTTTCTTCCCATGTACAGTGCCATAGGCGGAGCTGTTCGTGATCTTGCTGCCGGCTCCGACAGTACCTACAAGGCCTCCGACATGCACCTCATTTTCAGACGTGGAATAGATCTCGGCATAGGACGTACAGTCCATGACATTTGCAAACGCAAGTCCAGCCACGCCACCAGCATGGAAGTCGTTCACGCTCTCTGACGGATCCTGATTGCTCACTGTAACAGTGCCTCTGACGGTACAATTGGTTATAGTATTATCATGCTCATTATTAAAAGAGATGTCCCCTATCAACCCTCCCGCTGCCACTGAAGACTTCGAAGTTGATGCCGGAGCATTGACTGTCACATTGACATCTGCGCGACAATTTATTATGCTTGGATCACCGGAGCCTACGATTCCTCCTGCACAATACGCGCTTGTCACTGATCCATCAACCCTGCAATCGATAATGTCGAGGAATGAAGTAAAGCCGACAATGACCCCGGCATCACGGCCTCCGGTTTTAACATCAGCGTTCCTTATGGTAAGATTCCTTACAAGCGATTTTTCTGTGGAGCTTGTACCGCTAAGCCAATAGAACAGACCTGCATATCCATCGCTCGCATCCACCTTCAGATTGATGATGCTCTTTCCGTTTCCGTCCAGACGCAGATGAGGGAAATGAGTCTTGTTACCGATAGGTGTCCACGGCTTACTTGCAAGGTCTATGTCTTTCATCAACTTAAAGTACTTGCCCTTATATTCATAATTATCATTATTATTGATATTATATGCTAGACCTGCCAATTGTGCGGCCGACTCTATGAGGTACGGGTCAGACTCCGAACCGGTTCCATTTGTGATAGATTCTGTGGATGTTCCGTCCCAGACAGAATAGTCTTCAATATAGCTTTCCTTCTCGCCCAACTCTTTCTCCGGCTGCCATTCCATGACATTGACGCTTCCAGCCTCTGTTTTATCCTTTCCCACCTTGACATTCATGGTATAAGCGTAACCACTGTTTAGCTCCAAGCCACTGTCAAGAGTGACATTGTACGCCTTGCTGTCGGACATCACGACCGTAAGCATCCGCGCTCCGCTTTTCTGTCCTTTACCCGGGAAGAATATGGCCTCGTAAACATAGTCTGACGTATTGCACATTGATATGTCATTGGAGGACGACTGATCCAGATCAGAGACCGTACTGCCAGCAAGGTCACATTTTATCTTGCTCGAAGTCCCGTTCAACACCACATCCTTGACAGAATGCGAGTCACCGAACTCATTTCCAAAAGTAAGATTGACTTTCAGCTTCACCAGCACATGGCTGAAATTTATGTTCAGTTTCTTGTTGTCCAGGCCATCGGCAGGGACAAAACCGGGCATGCTGCACCAAAGGAAATCAGCGGAGGAAGTGCCACCAGTCTGATTCGAAGGGATGGAGAACTCGACACCTGTATGATCATCCGCCCCGCTGATGTGCGGAGCATAGGCGAATATGCCGACCGGACTTTTCGCATTCTTCCAGAGGACCTGGCTCTCAGGAGTCCATGTGCCGCTATTGTTAACCCAGCGGACATTGTCCTTGCTATAATTATCGCCGTTACCGTAATCAACAAACAGCCCAAGATCGCTACCGGTATATCCGCTATAAGGCAAATCGGCTTTGGTCATCAGTCCACTTACAGAGGCGTCAATCCTGACGACTCCGTCCGCAGGAAAATTCTCGCTGATAGAATCGAGGTTCTTTTCGCAGGAAACAAGAATCAGCGCAGCAGATGCGGCCAATGCGAAGATAGGATTCTGTGGAAATCTCATATAGGTTATCATTAAATGTTCATCACTCTTCAATACGTTCCACTAATGTACAGAATCATTTTAGAATATGCAAGTTACCCGGAAAAACATGATTCTTATATACGACAACGCTGCGGCAACTCTTGAGAAGTGCCGCAGCGAAGTTGTGGTCCCTGCAGGGCATGATCCTGCGACTCCCTGATTATGAGTCAGGTGCTCTAACCAACTGAGCTAAGGGACCGGTAGGCGGTCTTGATACCGCCTGATATCAGACTTTGATCTCTACTTCTACACCTGAAGGCAGTTCGAGCTTCATAAGAGCGTCAACAGTCTTGGCGTTGGACTCTTCGATGTCGAGAAGCCTGCGGTAAGAATCGAGCTCAAACTGCTCACGAGCTTTCTTGTTGACGAAAGTGGAGCGGTTGACCGTGAAGATCTTCTTGTTGGTCGGAAGAGGAATAGGACCATTCACCTTCGCGCCTGTGGCCTTCACTGTCTCCACGATCTTGGCTGCGGACTTGTCCACAAGCATGTGATCGAAAGACTTGAGTTTAATTCTAATTTTCTGGCTCATATTGAAATGATCTTTTTTCGTTAATTATTCGTCGTCGGACGGGAGCTTGTAGCCGCTCTTCTCGATGATGTCCTTGGCCATGGAGGCAGGGACTTCAGCGTAGTGGTCGAATGACATGGTGCTGGTGGCACGTCCTGAAGACAGGGTACGGAGTACAGTCACATAACCGAACTGCTCGGAAAGAGGAACATAAGCCTTGACGATACGGGCACCATTTGAAGTCGTGTCCATAGCGACAATCTGTCCGCGGCGACGGTTGAGGTCACCGACAATCTCACCCATATAGTCCTCAGGGGTCACAACCTCAAGGTGCATGATAGGCTCGAGAAGGACCGGATGGCACTTAGGGCAGGCGTGACGGAAAGCCATGCGGGCCGCAAGTTCAAATGACAGCTGATCGGAGTCCACAGGGTGGAAAGAACCGTCGATAAGAGTAACCTTGAGAGAAGGAACCTCATAGCCGGCAAGTACACCGTTGGCCATGGCAGCCTCGAAGCCCTTCTGTACGCAAGGGATGAATTCCTTAGGAATGTTACCGCCCTTGACGACATTCTCGAACTGAAGTCCGGTCTTGCCCTCATCGGCAGGTCCGATCTCGACGATGATATCGGCGAACTTGCCTCGACCACCAGTCTGCTTCTTGAACACCTCACGATGCTGGACAGATGTGGTGACAGCCTCTTTGTAGTTGACCTGAGGAGCGCCTTGGTTGATCTCTACACCGAACTCACGGCGGAGACGATCCACGATGATGTCAAGGTGAAGCTCACCCATACCGCTGATGACGGTCTGACCTGTGTCAGGGTCAGTCTTTACGGTGAAAGTAGGATCTTCTTCGGCAAGTTTAGCAAGCGCCATGCCGAGTTTGTCAAGATCCTTCTGGGTCTTAGGCTCCACGGCGATACCGATAACCGGATCAGGGAACTCCATAGACTCAAGAGCGAATTTGCAGTTCTCGGCGCAGATGGTGTCACCTGTACGGAGATCCTTGAAACCTACAGCTGCACAGATATCTCCAGCTTCAACAAACTCGATAGGGTTCTGATGATTGGAGTGCATCTGATACAGACGGGCAACTCTTTCCTTCTTGCCGGAGCGTGTGTTGAGCACATAAGAGCCGGCATCAAGATGACCGGAATAAGCCCTCACATAAGCCAGACGGCCGACAAACGGATCTGTAGCAATCTTGAATACGAGTCCGCAGAACGGAGCGTCCGGAGACGGCTTAAGATCAACTTCCTCGCCAGTGTTGAGATCGGTAGCCTTGGTGTCACCGATGTCAAGAGGAGACGGAAGATAGCGCATAACCGCATCGAGAAGGAACTGTACACCCTTGTTCTTGAATGATGAGCCACAGCATGCAGGTACGATCTGCATGGCGATGGTCCCTTTGCGGAGAGCAGCGATGAGCTCATCGTCAGTAATAGACTCCGGATCCTCGAAATATTTGTCCATCAGAGCCTCGTCACATTCGGCGGCAGCCTCGACGAGTTTGTCTCTCCAAAGGGCGACGGCATCCTGCATATCGGCAGGAATCTCCTCGAACTTGTAATTCACAAGCTCCTCGCCGGAATCATATATGATAGCCTTCTTGGCAATAAGGTCAACGATACCTTGGAATTTCTCTTCAGAACCGATAGGGAGACAGATTGGAACAGCGGTAGCACCGAGCTTGGTCTTGATCTCCTCGACGCAGGCCAAAAAGTCTGCACCGACACGGTCCATCTTGTTGACATAGGCAATCTTCGGAACACGGTACTTGTCCGCCTGACGCCATACGGTCTCAGACTGAGGCTGCACCCTGCCGACAGCGCAGAAAGTAGCCACAGTACCGTCAAGAACACGCAGTGAACGCTCAACCTCGACAGTGAAGTCAACGTGGCCCGGAGTATCGATCAGGTTGATCTGATAGACGTGTCCGTTGTAGTGCCAAAATGCTGTGGTGGCGGCAGAGGTGATGGTGATACCCCTCTCCTGCTCCTGAACCATCCAGTCCATTGTCGCGGCACCCTCATGAACCTCACCGATCTTGTGTGTCTTGCCGGTGTAGTAGAGGATACGCTCCGACGTGGTCGTCTTGCCGGCATCGATGTGGGCCATGATGCCGATGTTCCTTGTATAGTTAAGATCTCTTTTTGCCATCTGACGTCATCAACTAAAAACGAAAGTGTGCGAATGCCTTGTTGGCTTCCGCCATTTTGTGCATATCCTCCTTGCGCTTGAATGCACCACCTTCATTGTTGTAAGCGGCAACAATCTCTGCACAGAGCTTCTCGGCCATGGAATGGCCGGAACGCTTGCGGGCGAAGGCTATCATATTCTTCATAGAAAGCGAAATCTTCCTCTCCGGGCGCAACTCAGTAGGCACCTGGAAGTTGGCACCGCCGATACGGCGTGACTTCACCTCAATCTGAGGGGTCACGTTCTCGAGAGCCTTCCTCCAAATATCTAAAGGAGCCTTGTCAGAATCTTTCATCTTCTCGCCTACCATGTCAATGGCATCGTAA
>ERZ808242.74-NODE-74-length-76407-cov-13.607699_pt1 | contig 76407 bp, 62 predicted proteins | sample MGYA00521244_ERZ808242 | MGnify/ENA primary metagenome ERZ808242 (study PRJEB31516, sample SAMN03275573) | gut metagenome | biome: mammalia-associated habitat; material: feces | host: Papio cynocephalus | place: Kenya | collected 2012-07-27 ... | reverse complement strand
CTATTCTATCCCCGTCTTCTCCCTCACTCTCGACAGCGTGACCAGCATGTTGTCAACAGATGCCGAATTACTTTTTGTCGTTTATTGCGCCTTTCGGGTTGCTTTAATCCTTATAGGATTTACAATTTGTCGCATTTCTGCCCTCTGGTTCAAATTTTGCAGTTTGTCGTCTGCTGCCCTTCGTGACAGGGTATGGATAAAAAGCTTATATTTGAAGCCGCTATAAAACAAAGTGTAGGCAATGTCTGGAACTACAGGATATATTTCACAGATTATCGGCCCTGTGGTCGATGTCCACTTCGACCTTGACAAGGCAGACGAGGCCAAGGATCTGCCGTCCATCTATGACGCGCTCAAGGTCAAGCGTCCCGACGGGCGCGATCTTATAATTGAAGTAGAGCAGCATATCGGTGAGGACACCGTGCGGTGCGTCGCCATGGATTCCACTGATGGACTTCGCCGCGGGTTGGAGGTCACATGCACCGGTGAGCCTATCGAGATGCCGGTGGGACCTCAGATCAGGGGGCGGGTCATGAATGTCATAGGTGAGACTATCGACGGAATGTCAGATCTTGCCATGTCCGATTCTCTGCCTATCCACCGTGAGCCGCCTAAATTTGAGGATTTGAAGACCTCACAGGAGGTTTTGTATACCGGGATCAAAGTTATTGATTTGCTTGAACCTTATCTGAAGGGCGGCAAGATCGGGCTTTTCGGGGGTGCCGGTGTCGGAAAAACCGTCCTTATCAAGGAACTTATCAACAACATAGCCAAGAAGCACAACGGTTTCTCGATCTTCGCCGGAGTCGGCGAGCGCACACGTGAAGGAAACGACCTCCTGCGTGAGATGATCGAGTCCGGAGTCATCAAATATGGTGAAGAGTTCGAGAAATCCATGGAGGAAGGGCATTGGGATCTTTCTAAAGTGGACAAGTCGCTGCTGGAAAAATCTCAGGTGGCGATGGTCTTCGGTCAGATGAACGAGCCGCCTGGAGCGAGAAGTTCAGTCGCGCTTTCTGGCCTTACCCTTGCTGAATCTTTCCGCGACAGCCGCAATCCCGAGGACCCGCACGACATACTTTTCTTCATTGACAACATCTTCCGATTCACACAGGCCGGTTCGGAGGTGTCCGCCCTTCTCGGGCGTATGCCTTCGGCTGTGGGCTACCAGCCTACACTTGCCACTGAGATGGGACAGATGCAGGAGCGCATCACCTCCACCAAGAACGGCTCCATAACGTCCGTGCAGGCGGTCTATGTCCCTGCCGATGACCTTACGGATCCGGCTCCGGCCACTACGTTCACCCATCTGGATGCAACCACTGTGCTGAGCCGTAAAATTACTTCTTTGGGCATCTATCCTGCCGTTGACCCGCTGGAATCCACGTCCCGTATCCTCGATCCTAACATAGTAGGCAAGGAGCACTACGATACAGCCCAGAGAGTGAAGCAGATCCTGCAGCGCAACAAGGAACTTCAGGATATCATCGCCATCCTTGGTATGGACGAGCTTTCTGATGAGGACAAGCTTGTCGTCAATCGTGCCCGTAAGGTACAGCGCTTCCTCTCGCAGCCTTTCGCAGTGGCGGAGCAGTTCACCGGAGTTAAGGGTGTGATGGTAGATATCGACGACACGATCAAGGGATTCAACAAGATTCTCGACGGCGAGGTGGATTATCTTCCGGAGCAGGCTTTCCTCAATGTCGGCACGATCGAGGACGCCATCAAGAAAGGAGAAGAGATGCTTGCCAAAGCTTCTTAGTCATCATGGCACAGAATGCACTCACAGTGACGGTGATTTCCCCGGAAGCGACTTTGTATTCGGGGACGGCGGGGGCGGTGTTCCTTCCCGGCAGCGTGGCCCCTTTTGAGGTGTTGCCGGGGCATGCCCCGATAATCTCGACCCTTAGGGACGGAGATGTTGTGGTGCGTGACGCGGGTGGTGAAGAGCACAGGTTCGCAATAGCCTCCGGGGTGGTGAAAGTCAGTCATGACAAGTTGACGGCATGTATTGAAGTCAAGTGAAAAATGAAGACAATCAAGCACATATTGCTTTTGCTCTGCGCCTTGCTGCCTCTGTGCCTCGGCGCGCAGGAAGCAGTGCCGACCACAACCGGGACGACAGATGCGCAGGAAACCGCCGGGCTTGACATGAAGTCTTTCATCTTCGGCCATATCGGTGACGCTTACGAGTGGCATATCACCAAGATCGGTGGGAAAGAGATATCAATACCTCTTCCGTGTATAGTGATTGACAATGGCCTGCATATCTTTATGTCAAGCCGGATGGAGCAGCACGGGTACGGCCTCAATGCTGACGGGAAACTCATAAATGCCGTCACGGGCAAGCGCCCGGTGGATCTTTCGATCACCAAGAACGTACTTGGCCTCATGATCGATTCTCTCCTGCTTGTGGCGCTTATACTTGCTTGTGCAGGATGGTACCGCAGGCATGATGTCCTCAAGGACAAGCCTGCCGGAGTTGCGGCCCTGTTGGAGCCGGTCATCATGATGATAAACGATGATGTCGTCAAGGACATTATCGGCCCCGAGTACAAGAGGTTCTCGCCTTATCTCCTTACGGCGTTTTTCTTCATACTGATCAACAACCTGATGGGCATATTCCCGGTGTTCCCCGGAGGGGCCAACATCACAGGCAACATAGCGGTGACCATGGTTCTTGCGCTCTTCACGTTTTTCATGATCAACCTGTTCGGCAACAAGCACTATTTCAAGGATATATTCTGGCCGGATGTGCCTGTGGCCCTCAAGGCTATTCCTATAATGCCGACGGTGGAGGTGATCGGTATGTTCACTAAGCCTTTCTCTCTCATGATAAGGTTGTTCGCCAATATGCTGGCGGGACATATCATGCTGTTGAGTGTGATCGGAATCATTTTCGTCACCGCCAAGATGAGTGCAGTGCTCAATGGCTCGATGACTGTCGTGGCCGTGCTCTTCGGGGTCTTCCTTGACTGTCTTGAGATCCTTGTGGCCTTCATTCAGGCCTATGTGTTCACGATGCTCTCGGCCGTGTTCATCGGCCTTGCGCACCAGGAACCGGAAAAGAAAACCAATTAAAAACACAAACAATATGTTACTTATCTCATCAATGATTCTTGAGGCCGCCGCACTGGCAAAGGTCGGTGGAGCTATCGGAGCAGGTATTGTCGCACTGGCAGCCGGTCTGGGCATCGGCAAACTTGCACAGGCCCTGATGGAGGCGTCCGCCCGTCAGCCGGAGATTGAGGGCAAACTTCGTACGACCGCCATCATCATCGGCGCCCTTATCGAGGGTGTCTGCCTCTTTGGTGTGATCGTGTGCCTTATGGCTGTACTCTAGTTCTCTATGTCACTGATTACACCAGACTTCGGTCTTCTCTTCTGGATGGTCCTGATCTTCGGGATTGTCTTTTTCGTGCTTGCGAAGTTCGGCTTCCCGGTCATCACCTCGATGGTGCAGAAGCGCTCCGACCACATCGCGGAGTCGCTCTGTAAGGCGCAGGAGGCGCAGGACAAACTGGAAAGCCTTGCCTCTGAGCAGACAAAGATGATAGAGCAGACGAGGCTGGAGCAGAAACGCATTCTCCAGGAAGCCTCGCAGGCAAGAGACAGCATCATAGCTTCCGCTAAGCAGCAGGCTCAGGAAGAGGCGGCCAAGATGATAGAGCAGGCCAAGACGGCCATCGCGGCCGAGAGGGAGACGGCGATGCAGGAAATATGCCGGCAGGTTTCACTTGTCTCTGTGCAGGTGGCGGAGAAGATTGTAAGAAAGGATCTCGATGCCACTGGCGAACAGCTCGCCCTGATCGACCGTCTGGTCAGTGAGGTCTCAAAGGCTGATATCAAGAACTGAACGCGATGAACACTGGAATCATATCCACCAGATATGCCAAGGCGCTGCTGATGTACACTGAAGAGAACGGCAGCGGGGAGAGAGTGTGCGCCCAGATCCGGGAAATACTCAAAGACCCCGACAAGATGCCGTCTGCTCTCGAACCGGATCTTGAACGTTTTCTCACCATGGTTTCCAGAAACGGGCGCATGGAGGACATCCGCTTTATTCTCCGCTCTTTCGTGGGGATGTATTACCGTTCCAAGGGGATCCGGATTGCTACTCTTGTCTCCGCAGTTCCGTCTCCCGGGCTGGAGGACAGGTTGCACGGCATATTGGAGAAGAAGTTCGGCTGCCGGATAGTATTCGAGTCTTCGGTGGATCCGTCTCTCGTGGGGGGATTCCAAGTGGTTGTGGATGACTATATGCTGGATGCAAGTGTACGCAGCCAGATTGAGACCGTCCGCAGACAGTTCATAACTCAAAACAACAGAATAGTCTAATGGCGCATAATACCATAAAGGCGAGCGAGGTGTCCGAGATCCTGTTCAATGAACTGAAGGGGATTGACAATTCGCTCAAATATGAAGAGGTCGGCTATGTGCTGACAGTAAGTGACGGTGTAGCCCGTATATACGGGCTTATTAACGCAGAGGCGGGGGAACTGCTCGAATTCGACAGTGGCGTCAAGGGTGTCGCAATGAACCTTGAGGCAGACAATGTCGGTGCGGTGCTCCTCGGCCCGACTGACCTTGTCAAAGAGGGCATGCGGGTGCGCAGGCTCGGGCGTATCGCCAGCATTCCGGTAGGCGAGGGACTCATAGGCAGGGTGGTTGACCCTATCGGGTCGCCGCTCGACGGGTTAGGCTCCATCAAGGGAGACACTGTCAGGATGCCGATTGAGCGTAAGGCTCCGGGAGTCATCTTCCGTGAACCGGTCACTGAGCCTCTTCAGACTGGTCTTAAAGCCATTGACTCCATGATCCCTATCGGACGTGGGCAGCGTGAGCTCATCATCGGTGACCGCCAGACCGGCAAGACGGCGATAGCGATAGACACCATCATCAACCAGCGCTCCGAGTTCCTCAAGGGCAAGCCTGTCTACTGTATCTATGTGGCTGTGGGTCAGAAAGGTTCCACGGTGGCATCCATAGTACAGACGCTGCGTGCCAAAGGAGCTATGGACTATACTGTAGTGGTGGCGGCGACCGCCGCTGATCCTGCCGCCCTGCAGTACTATGCCCCGTTTGCCGGTGCTGCCATAGGTGAATATTTCCGTGACACGGGCCGACATGCCCTTGTGGTCTATGACGACCTTTCAAAGCAGGCTGTAGCCTATCGTGAGGTGTCATTGATTCTTCGCCGCCCTTCGGGACGTGAGGCTTATCCGGGTGATGTTTTCTACCTGCACTCAAGGCTTCTTGAGCGCGCGGCCAAGATCATCAGCCAGCAGGATGTCGCGGAGAAGATGAACGACCTTCCGGAGTGCCTCAAGGGCAAGGTCAAGGGAGGCGGTTCGCTGACGGCCCTCCCTATCATCGAGACCCAGGCCGGCGATGTCTCAGCCTATATTCCGACCAACGTGATCTCCATCACGGACGGACAGATTTATCTTGAGCCTTCACTCTTCAACGCGGGATTCCGCCCGGCCATCAATGTCGGCATCTCCGTCTCCCGAGTGGGCGGTGCCGCGCAGGTCAAATCCATGAAGAAAGTGGCCGGCACCTTGAAGATAGATCAGGCCCAGTTCTCGGAGCTTGAATCGTTTACCAAGTTCTCCTCTGACATGGACAAGGTGACTGCGATGACTCTTGACAAGGGACGCAAAAACGAGCGCCTGCTTGTCCAGCCGCAGTACAGTCCGATGAGCGTCGGGGAGCAGGTGGCGATACTCTATTGCGGCACCAACGCGCTCATGGCTGACATACCTGTAGGCAGCGTCGAGGAATTCCAGACTCGCTTCCTTGATGTCATGCACTCCTCTCATCAGGATATCCTCGATGCTCTCGGCGAGGGCCGCATGCCGGAAGATATGGATTCCGTTATCCGCAGGGAGGCCCATGAGGTCTGCCAGTTCCTTACAAAGTAGTATTATATGGCATCATTGCGCGAAGTCAAAGACCGTATAGGTTCAGTCAGAAGCACCTTGCAGGTGACTTCTGCGATGAAGCTCGTCTCTTCGGCCAAGCTGCGCAAGGCGCAGAAGGTCATAGAGGGGATGAGGCCGTATGCTGATGCCCTCTCGGAGATTCTTGCTGCCGTGGGGCCGCTTGAGCAGGAAGCTGTGGCCGCCGATGCTCCTGTAGCTGTTGTGGTCATATCATCGAATACATCCCTCTGTGGGGCATTTAATGCCAACGCTATACGTGCCGCCCTTGAGCTCAAGGACAAATGCCGTGAACTGGTCTATTTCCCTGTGGGCAAGAAGTGCGCGGAGGCGGTACGTCGGGCCGGATACACTCCGGAGGCTGATTACAGCGACCTCATCGCTCATACCAGTTACGACAAGGCTTCCGCTTTCGCCCGTGCCCTGATTGAACGCTACGAGAAAGGGGAGTTCTCCAAGATACTCCTTGTATACAACCGTTTCATATCCACGTCAGTGCAGAGACCGACCGTGGAGACATACATGCCGTTTTCGCTCTCTTCCGCTGTTTCTGCAGAGGTGGAGCAGGAGGACTTCATTTTCGAGCCTGATGCGCACACTATAGCTTTGGACCTTCTGCCGCAGATGATCTGCCTTAAATTCTATGCGGCGCTGCTCGATTCGGAGGCTGCGGAGCAGGCGGCCCGCACGGTGGCCATGCAGACGGCGACCGACAACGGAGAGCACCTCCTCGCGGACTTGACGCTCGAATACAACAAGGGCCGCCAACAGAAGATCACTTCGGAAATTCTCGATCTCGTCGGCGGCGCCAGTCAAGAGTAAGGCTCATCTGAACAGCTGTTCCAAAGTCACCGAATGATTCACCACATCGGTATGCGAACCTGCGGAGAACCCGAATGATGTCACCAGGACAACATGGATCGAGTGCGTTTTGTTGTGCTGCCGTGAGGAAGAGAATGCCTGAAGTTTGTTTCTTAAGTTACTGTTGTAGTCAGCGGATAAGGAATAGGTGCCCTCCGAAAATTTCATCTCGCACAGATAGTCCGTGCGCGCGGCATCGCATTCGAGTACCAAGTCAATCTGTGCCCCTGTGCCGTCCTCCGCTTTCCCTCGCCAACAATAGTTCCTGTCTACAGCGTAGATTCGGAGCGCATCCTGCAACTGCGGCAGGTGGGCTATGCACAGCAACTCAAAAGTCTCTCCTGCCCAAGAGTAGAACTTCCCCGTTCTATTGATTGTATGCCACATGCCTGCCTTGGTCTGAACTCCAAAGACGAAGCGCAGGTAGAAAAGCGAGAAAAAGTCGGTCAACTGGTAGACCGTTTCCACCCGTTCTTTGCCATATCGCGGATATTTGCGGATTACCCCGGACTCATAAAGGTTATCCAGCAGAGTGGAGAATGTGCCTCCGCTGTTCATCCCCAAGGAGTCGATTATCTCGGACTGCGTCATCCCGTAGAATTTGGAACCCAGAGCCTTGACTATATCTACATATTTCTCCTTGCTGGAATAAAGCCCGGCATAGACATCCTTGAATTCCTGATGAATACACTCGTCAGCAAAAAAGACGCTGTCGATGTTGTCCGTTAGGCTCAGATCATTACGAAGCTTTCCCATATAGAAAGGTATACCTCCGAAAACCATATAGCTCAATGCCATCTCATATCTGGAGAGATGGAAACCTTCTTTTTTGTAGTATTTCTCGCATTCTGCCAGTGTAAAGGGCAGGAGCTTGATTTTTTCGGTGAGCCTCCCATGCAGTCCGCCGTAATCCCGTATGACATTGTCGAGCATCCAACTTGTTGCCGAGCCGCAGACTATAAGAACAATGTTTCTCTGGCTGTCAGCCCACGAATTCCAGAAATAGCCCAATTCCGAAATCATCTCAGACGACTGCGGCCCTGCAAGCCACGGCAACTCGTCAATAAAAACCACCTTCCTCCTGTTCCTCATGCCAGAGAGCAATACGCGAAGAAGCAGGAATGCCTCCCGCCAAGAAGTCGGAGCAGGGTTTTCCCGGTCTAATCCAGAGAATATCAGTGCATCATAGAAGTGGGACAGTTGAAGCTGGCGATAGGACTCATAGTTCTTGTCGCCATCCTTGACGTAGGTCCCAACTGCGGTGAATGCAATTTTGTTCCGGAAGAATTCGCTTACAAGGTACGACTTGCCGACACGCCGTCGCCCGTATATCGCTACAAATTCAGATTTGCGTGATTTATATAAGCGATCCAATGTCATCATTTCCGCTTTCCTTCCAATGATTGTTGTCCGCGCCATAGTGATTATCATCGTTTTACATCTGCGGTAAAGGTAAGAATTTTTCCGAGAAACTCAGCGAAAACGAATTAAATTTAATTAATTTCGCTGAGTTTCTCGGAAAAAAGCATTTTTGATTTTCCGGATGTAACGGACTAGAAACTGTAACCCAGCCCGAAGGTCATCGTGCCGCCGAGAGTCTCGGAGGCGATTCCATAAACTTGTGGACCACAAATCTGTGGAAAATCACGCCAGGGACATCTGGCAATATCGGTTTTATGCAATTCCAAAAATTAGCGTAATTTTCGGAATGCCATTCCAAGATTTAGCATAAATTTTGGAATACGGCCAAACCTGGAAGCAAAAGTGCGCCAACTCGGGAAGCGAAAACGCGCCAAACCGGGAAATGAGAATGAAATCCAAACATAGAATTGAAGAAAAGTCCAGTTCGGAAAACCGGAAATCAAGAGGGCAGATTGTGGTCACCGAAAGATTGCCCCCCCCCCCGTTAGGACAACGATTCTTAAAAATTTTCAAATTTTCTTTTTGAGCGAATTTTTGGAAATCTGCCAAAAAATGCTTTCATTTAGGAAGAAATTTGGGCTATTTTATAGGAATTTGTAAGCAAAAACAGCTGAAATGATAACAATTAGTGTTGTCAACCGCTTATAAATCAGGCGTTAGCGGATTTGCTTATCTGAAATATTCTGATAATTTTGCATCGAATTTCGCTTTCCAAAACGCCCCTTTTATGTGGCCGGGGCCGAAGGGAAGCCTACAGACAAGAGAAATTTAGTGGTTAGTATAACGTTTGTTTAATTAAAGTATTTGCTTATGAAAAAAGCGAAACTGTTTTTCAGCGCGATTTTAGCGCTTCTGACAGTATCTCTTTCCGCCCAGAGCGTGAAAGTGTCGGGTACTGTCACAGATGCCTCCAACGGTGATCCGGTGATAGGCGCGGCGGTGCAGCTCAAGGGCAGCACCAGCAACTACACCCTCACCGACAGCTTCGGGGCATACAGCATTTCCGTGCCTTCAAACGCAACACTTACCGTCAGCTGCATGGGATATGTACTGGCGGAGGTCAGCGTGAACGGAAGGCAGAACCTTGACATCGCCCTCAACCCGGACTCCCAGCTTCTGGACGAGACGATCGTCGTCGCCTACGGTACGGCGAAGCGTGAGGCCGTGACGGGATCAGTATCCGCCGTCAAGGGACAGGGCCTCGCCGAGGCTCCAGTGTCATCAGTGGACAAGATGCTCTCCGGAAAACTTGCCGGCGTGCAGATTTCCGCCAACAGTGGCCAGCCTGGCGCAGCATCCCAGATCCGTGTGCGCGGTACCTCCTCAATCAACGCGAGCAACGCTCCTCTCTGGGTTGTGGACGGTATTCCTATCATTTCCGCAGGCACATCCGAGATGACCAACCAGTCCAACTCCATCGCCACCATCAACCCTAACGATATCGAGTCCATCACCGTCCTCAAGGATGCGGCTGCCGCTGCGGTCTACGGATCACGTGCGGCCAACGGCGTCATCCTCGTCACCACCAAGAGCGGCAAGGAAGGACAGGCCCAGTTCGATGCCCGTGCCAAGTACGGCGTATCATGGCTCCAGAGTGACAGCGGTTTCCGCATGATGACCCCGAGCGAGCTCCTCTCATACCAGAGGGATGCTATATACAATGCAGGCAAGGATCCTGACGATCCTACCGGTACCTACTACCGTCCGCTGTCTCTGCTCTCCAAGGAACAGACCAATTGGATGGAGCACTTCACCCGTCCGGGTGTGCTGCAGGAGTACGAGATCAGCGCCCGCGGCGGTACCAACAAGGCAAAATACTTCTCTTCAGTGTCTTATCACAAGAACGACGGTGTTTTCTACGGTATCGACTACTCCAAGTTCCAAGCCCGTGTCAACGCCGACTACAAGCTTCTCAGCAATCTTGAGACAGGAGTCCGCGTGAATGCTGCCTATACTGAGCAGAACGATGTCCCTATGGAGTCCCTTTACTACGCGAACCCGGCATGGGCTGGGCTCGGACTTCTGCCTTGGATTCCGAAGTACGACGAGAACGGGGATTTCAACACCAACATCCCTTCCAACTCCAACCAGAACCCTCGTGCCACAGCGGCCTATGATGACCAGTGGTCCAAGTCATACCGTTTCAACGGCACAGCGTTCCTCCGCTGGGAGCTCACCAAGAACCTCGTAGCCGAGACCAAGAACTCCGCAGAGGTCGCATTCACTCAGGACAGAAGGTACTGGTCTCCGAAATCCCACCCGAAGCAGGGCGGCACCGGAACCCTCCAGACCGTAAACAGCCAGTTCCAGAACCTCACGACCTCCAACACCCTCAACTATACCAACATCTTCGAGGGCTACCACTCCGTGAGAGCGCTTCTCGGACAGGAGGCCAACAGGTACAACTACGAATACATCTTTACATACGCCCCTGGCGTTGACCCGCAGATTCCGTATGTCAACACAGCCAATCAGGCAAATACTGAGACTGAACAGGGATTCACCCGTGAGACTCTCCTCTCATTCTTCGGAATCCTCGACTACAACTACGACAACAAATATTTCGCCCAGCTCACCGCCCGCGAGGATGGAAGTTCCCTCTTCGGAGAGCAGAACAAATGGGGCTTCTTCTGGTCCGCTTCAGCGTCATGGAACATGACCCGTGAGAAATGGATGCAGTACCGTTGGCTCGACCTTCTTAAGATACGTGCAAGCTACGGTGTCAACGGCAACAACGGCATCGCTGCCTACAAGGCTTATGGCGTCTATGCATCGTCAACCTACAACGGAGTGGTCGGAATGCTTCCGTCTCAGCCTTCAAACCCTTATCTCTCATGGGAGAAGAACGGTACTTGGAATGTCGGCGTGGACTTCGGCTTCTTCAACAGGCTCAGGGGTAGCGTGGATGTCTACAGCCGTAAGACCACTGACATGCTCCTTGACAAGAGGGTGCCTCAGACTACCGGTTTCAGCACAAACTTCATGAACGCCGGCGCGATGAAAAACGACGGTGTCGAGTTCCAGATTGACGGTGATATCGTCGCTACAAGCGACATGCTTTGGTCAGCCGGACTCAATCTCGCATACAACCGCACCGAGATTCTTGACCTCGCGGGCGATGAGAAGATAGCCGCAGCGTCATATATGCACTATGTTGTCGGCAAGTCAAGGTATACTTATTATCTTACCGACTACTACGGAGTCAACCCGAGCAACGGTGAGGCTCTCTTCAGAACTGAGAAAGGCACTCTCACCAACGATGCATCCAAGGCTCAGAAGATCTATGCAGGTTCACCGGAGCCGAAGCTGATCGGCGGATTCAACACCAGCTTCGCCTGGAAGGGATTCTCTGCTAGCGCATTCTTCGAGTTCAAGGCCGGAAACAAGGTGTTCCTCGTCAACGAGTGGAGTTATCTCAACTCTGACGGTTCCCAGATGAACATGAACCAGATGGCTTCATCCAACAACTACTGGAAGAAGCCTGGTGACACAGGAGTGCAGCCTAAGCCGGTTGCCGGTCAGTCAGTCAGCAACGACGCTACCCTCAGTACCCGTTGGCTTGCAGACGGAAGCTACCTGCGCGTCAAGGACATCACCGTCTCCTACTCTCTGCAGGAGCGCGCCCTCAAGAAACTCAAGGTCAAGGGCCTCAAGTTCTATGTCAGCGGCCTCAATCTCTACTGCTTCAACGATGTCAACTTCTGGGATCCTGAGCAGGGTATCACCGGACTCACTGCCGGTACATATCCTCTCACCAAGTCTGTCGTCGGAGGTATCGAGTTATCATTCTAAATCATGACGAATATGAACAAATATATAGCTATCGCATCCGCAGCGCTTGCGCTCTGCTGCGCTAACTCCTGCCAGGACTTCCTGACCGAAGCGCCGATCCTCGCGCAGAGCAACGAGCTTACGCTCTCCACTCTGTCAGGCATCAACAAGGCTGTGGCTGGGGCATATTCCCCACTTGCATCTTCTACTTGGTACGGAGCTGACTTTATCATCTACAACGAGATGAAGACGGGCAACGGAAAGAAATATTTTAATTCCGACTGGGACACAGGCCGTCTTACCAATGTATATAACGTCAATTTTTCAGAGTCCAGCACTTATGGACTTTGGGGCTATGGTTACTATGTGATTTCAGCGGTCAACAATGCCATAGACGCTCTCGATAATGTCGAGGGAGATGAGCAGACCAAGAACAACATCAAGGCGGAGGCACTCTTCCTGCGTGCATTGGCTCACTTCGATCTGGTCCGCACTTATGCCCAGCCTTACAATTACACTGCTGATGCCTCACACGATGGTGTCCCTGTAGTGCTCCACACTGATGCGAATGCTAAACCTGCCCGTGAGAGCGTGTCCAAGGTCTATGCGCAGATCGTGGCCGACCTCCTTGAGGCCGAGTCCATCATCGACCCGACTTATGTCAGGAGCGGAGTAGCCGATGCCAAGTCTGCCGTGTCAATCTACGCCATCCAGGCTTTCCTCAGCAGGGTATATCTCTATATGGGCAAGTGGCAGGAGGCTGCCAACTATGCTACCAAGGTTATCAACAGCGGCAAGTACACCATGTGGAAACCGGCTGACCTCAAGAATGCCGCCTGCTACCGCGAGGATGTGCCTAAGGGAGGCGAGATCATCTTCGAAGTATATGGCATAAAGACCAATTCTTACGATGGTTATCGTGACGGCATCATGTATATGACCAGCCCTGCCGGCTATGGTGATGCAGGTGCTTCTGCCGATCTTTATGAGTCGTATAAGGACGATGATATCCGCGGAACTCTCTTCCAGTCTAAGAATGATGTTGTATGGACAGGCAAATATGCCGGCAAGGGTCTTGGAACTCCTGATTTCAACAACACTATCGTCTTCCGGCTCTCCGAGATGTATCTCAACCGTGCAGAAGCGTTGGTTGAAGGTGCTACAATTGATGGCGTGACCGCTGCGGATGATCTTAAAACTATCGCTGAGAACAGGGGCGCTGCAACACAGGTTGCCACAAGGACAGGTGTCTATGAAGAGCGCCGTTTGGAGCTCGCATGGGAAGGCCACCTCTGGTTCGACCTCGCACGCACCAAGCGCGACATGACCCGCAGCGACTTTACTGGTGATCCTGATGCCAAGGATATCCCGGCAGGAGATTACCGTTGGGCTATGCCTATCCCGCTTAGGGAGTACGATGTCAACCCTAACCTTACCCACAATCCTGATTATACCAATTAATTAAGGAATATATGATGAAAAATATACTGAAATATATAGCCGGAGCGGTGGCAGTGGCCGCCCTCGCAGGGTGTGACCTCAACCCGCTTCCGACTTTCGACGAGGCTGATTCATTTGTGGCTTTCGACAAGTCTGCTGTGTCTGTTAATGAAGATGCAGGCACAGTCACGATTCCGCTCACTATTGCTTCCATTGACCCGGTCAAGACGAACATCTCTTATGAGCTGGTGGACGGTACGGCCAAAGTCGGGGACAACTATGAAATCAGTGACGAGTCCGCTGTGCTTGTGTTCGACGGTGAGTCCCGTACCGGTTCCATAGTTGTCAATGTCAAGAACCATGAGGGCGTTTTTACCGGAGACCTCTCATTTACCGTGAAACTTGTCTCCGCTACAGGGCTCAAGCTTGGTGCGAGCAGTGAATGCACCGTCACTATCAACGATCTTGATCACCCTCTTAGTGCCATCTTGGGCAGTTATAAAGCAACAGCTAAAGATCAAGGCAAGGGAGATTGTGAGTGGACCTTGACACTGTCAAAGGACGAAGAGGATGTTTCCCTTGTATGGATAGATTACATCTGCCCTCTGGCAGCAAGCAATCCGTCAATGAAGTGGTCCGTTTATGGTATCGTCTCTGACGACATGAGCACCATTACAATTCCTTGTGGACAGAAGCCTGGTGCTGAGTATGATACAGATGATCCGTTTACATTCATAGAGTATAATTATGATAACGGTCATTATGTCAGCACATCCGGAAATGTCACCATGACATCTACCGCTCCTGGAGTATTTACCACCGAAGACGGTATGGGCTTCATGAGTACAGATTATGTTTTCCAGGGAGGTATGCTTCTGAGGGGAACAACCAAATGGGTAAAACAATAATAGATTGATGCAATGAAAAAGATATTTACACTCATATCAGCAGCGGCTCTCCTTGTGGCCTGCAGCGACCTTTACGGTCCTACGGAGAGCGCTACGCCGGAGGTCAAATCCGACGGCATCGACATCGAGGTGAAACTTGTGGAGGACAATGCTGTGACCTTCACACTCACCCCGAAGAGCGAGGCGACCTACTACTCATACCTCGTTGACCAGAGTGATGTGGTAGAGGCTCTTGACTCCGCTTCTCTCTTCTCTGTTTCCTACAAGAGCGTGGCCCAGGGCACTATCGACTGGCATCTCTCAAAGAGCAAGACCCTCACAGTGGAGGGGCTTGCTCCTAACACTCCTTATGTGATCTATGCTGTCGCCGGAAGTTCCACCGGGATTCCATCCAGCGTGGCCAGCGTAACCTTTACAACTTCTGACAAGGTGGCACCTAGGCCGGCAAGATACAGCACCAAGGGCAATGTGGTGACTCTTGTGTTCTCCGAGGCTGTCAAGGTAGCCAGTGGTGAGGTCAGCGTGAAGTACTACGCCATAAACGAACCGGAATTCGTCAACGGTACCCCTGTAGGGACTGTTGCCGGCAAAGTGGATGGTGTCGAGGGTGCAAACGCCACTATCAGTTTCGAAATCCCTGCCGGTGCATACTATTCTGTAGATGTGGCAGCTGGCGCATTCGAAGATTATGCTGGCAACCCTTCTCCAGCTCTTGTGTCATCCGCGAAGCTCAATGCTTCTTCCGGTGAAGTTGAGGGCAGCAATATCGTGGCCCAGAACACTGTGGCAGAATTCAGCCTTGGTGAAGCGGCGAACGTACTGACCAAGTGGGACGATCCGATTCTTTTCGATTTCGGTTCAGAGTATGGCTACGGCGCAGCTTATTCAAGCGTTGAAGGCTCTACGGCCACTTATGCAGAGGAAGGCAAGACTACTGTCTATGACCTTACTGCTGGAAGCGACTTCGGTTATGTCAAGTCTATGGGCAAACTTGCGCTCTTCCTCCCTGCCGAACTTGAAAAAGGCAAGTCTGTAGCTGTCAAGATTGCAGCCGGTACTTTCGAGGACTACTACGGCAACACCAACGCCGAGTGGAACACAACATTCTCATACGCATTTGACTATAAACTTGAGGATGTTCTCGGAAGCTACAAGTCTTCATATCTGACATGCTTCTCCAACGGTGATGATATTGCTGAAGCTACTGACGTGATAGTCAAGAGCAACAACGAGAAGAAAGGCAACATCATGTTCACACAGCTCTTCGGCTATAAGCTTGCTGAACCTGTGTATGCTACATTCGACACAGCTCTCGGAACAATCAGCGTAGCAAGTCCTCAGGCCATGTTTGTAGCAACGATAGGTGGAACTGATTATACTATGGCATTCGCCAACGGTGCAGTGAACGGCGGCAGTTTGGTAATCTCTGCTGACCCGGCAGTATTCAATGTGCTGGAGGCTGGCAAGATTGAGAATACCGGATACTTCGGAATGTACGCTTTTGATAAAGACGGTAAGGAAGAAGTAGGTTGGTATGATGCATATTATAGCTATACTGCAGAGAGGTCATCTGAGGCAAGCACCTCTGTCAAAGCATCCAATGCAAAGGCAATTACAAGGCTTATCACAGACGCCAAAGTCGTTAAATAAGTTACTTTAATCAGGCTCAACTGCCCCGGTATGCGCCGGGGCAGTTTTGTCCGTTATAAAAGTCCATATCATGAAAACACTTAAAACTTTCATCGCAGCGGCATTTTTTGCGCTGTCCGCCACGCTCTGCGCGGCGCAGGGTTTCGAACCCACCACCACCTGGCCTTATATCTACGAGGATTTCATGCCGGGCAAGTTGGTGATGAACACTGGCAAGGTTGTTGAGGGCAGTTACAACATCTGCATTGACAATGGTAAGGTGCATTTTATCGATGGAGACATGGTGAAACAGGCTTCGGCGGTGGAAGTGACTTCTGTCCAGATCGGAAACGACATCTACATCAATGCGGCTGGTAAAATGATGAGGGTCCTTCAGAAATCAGACAAAGGTGTTGTTGCAGAAGACATCAGCATAGACTACGCGCGGCTCAACGAGACCGGCGGAGCATACGGTTCGTCATCCAGCTCAACTGCTACGACGGCACTCAGTTCTCTCGAAGGTATCGGGGGCACCCGGACGAACATGAACCACATGGAGCTCAAGAGTTCCAAAGAAAGCGGCAAGACGCTTACTCTCAACAAGAAATATTACCTTGTGTTCGGCGGGAGGAGTGTCGTAGCCACCAAGCGCGATGTTCAGGATATGCCCGGCATCGACAAGGCCAAACTCAAGAGTTTCCTGAAGTCCAACAAGATCAAGTGGAAGGAACCGGTGTCTCTCATAGTGCTGGTCGATTACCTTGCAGACAATCAACAATAATTCAATATGAAGAGAAATCTTTTATCACTCGTGCTCATATGCGCGGCCCTCGCTGCTGCTTTCTCCTGCTCCAGGGAGGCTGTGCCGGCTTCTGAGGAGGAGGTCAGCGTATCACCGCAGGAAGCAGCATACGAACAAGGCACACTCAACATCAATTTCGATGAGCAGACAGCGGAACTCATAGAGAAGGATCTCGCTTCTGAGGGCATCGTCACCAAGGCTTCCTCTCCGGAGGTCGTCGCTCTTTATGAGCAACTCGGCATTGAATCCATGGAGCGCCTCTTCCCGTATGCTGGAGAGTTCGAACCGCGCACAAGGGCCGAGGGTCTGCACCGCTGGTACAAGGTCAACTACCGTAAGCCCGTAAGCGTCACCAAGGCCACGCAGGAAGCCGGGGCCATCCCGGGAGTCGTCATCGCAGAGCCTGTGCCGGTGGTGAAGATTTCGTACTTCAACGATCCGTATGCCAAGTACCAGTGGCACTACCACAACGACGGCACCCTCACATCCAAGCACAAGTCCGGTGCCGACATCAATGTGCAGCCGGTCTGGCAGAATTACACTGTCGGAAGCGAGAAAGTGATAGTCAGCGTGGTTGACGGCGGTATCGATTTCAACCACGAGGACCTTGCAGATGCCTATGTCGGCGGACGCAACTTCGTCTCCGGAGGGCAGGTGAGTGCGCATGATCATGGCACACATGTGGCCGGCACCATCGGTGCCATAAACAACAACGGCAAGGGCGTAGAGGGCATCGCCGGCGGTGATGCAGCCAAGGGCATCAAGGGCGTGCGCCTGCTGTCCTGCCAGATTTTCGAGACCGGCGCAGACGGTAATGACCGCGGGGGAGACACTGCCGCTGCGATCAAGTGGGGAGCCGACAACGGCGCCGTAATCTCCCAGAACAGCTGGGGGTACAATTACGACTACAACGGCGACGGCAAGGTGACCGGAAGCGAGCTTGAAGCCGCCAAGGCGGGCAAGATCAGCGCTGCCCAGAAAGAGGCAGTGGATTATTTTATCAAATATGCGGGCTGTGACAATGCCGGCAACCAGCTTCCGAACTCCCCGATGAAGGGAGGAGTGGTGATCTTCGCCGCAGGCAACGATGCCATCGAGTACGGTGCCCCGGCCAACTACGAGCCTGTCATAGCGGTAGGCTCTATCGGTCCGGACTACAACAGGGCTTATTACTCCAACTACGGGGACTGGGTGGACATCGCCGCTCCTGGCGGGGATGCCTACTACGGCAACGGACAGGTCTACAGCACCATTCCGGGCAGCAAGTACGGATGGATGCAGGGTACTTCCATGGCATGTCCGCACGTGTCGGGCGTGGCTGCGCTCATAGTTTCGTATTATGGCGGCCAGGGCTTCACCAACGACATGCTCAAGGAGAGGCTCATCAACGGTGCGCGCAAGGACGCTCTCGCTTCCAGCACCAGGATAGGTCCGCTCGTGGATGCTCTCGGTTCCATCGTCTATGGCGGCTCGCAGGCCCCTGCCCCTGTGGAGGATTTCAAGGTTGAGGCCAAAGCCAACAATCTCAACTTCAGCTGGTCGCTGACTGCGGACAAGGACGGCAACAAGGCCTATGGCTTCATTCTCCTTGCCACCAAGGACAAGAGTCTTCTTGGAAGGCTTGATTTCAACAACCTGCCTTCCGGGGTGGTGAGCTCCGTTGTGTACACTGGTTCGGCTGCGACGGGTGCGCAGCTCAGCGGCAGCATCGAGAATCTTGACTTCAACACTGAATACGCTGTGTCGATTTGTGCTTTCAGCTATGGGCGCAACTTCTCCGGACTCGGAGAGGTCCAGACTGTGAGCACCCTGCCTAACAATCCTCCCGTCATCGAGACTTCATACACGGGGGATTACAAGATCCGTTCTCACAACACCCTCACGGTTCCGTTCAGCATCTACGACCCTGACGGGCATTCATTCACTGTAAAATATCAGTCCGCTACCTCGTCTGCCGACACTTTCGAGAAGAATGCCGTGAGCGGGGTGTATGAGCTCAAGATAAGCGGTCCTCTGGCCGATGCAGGCGTATATACGGCCCATATCATCGCAAGCGACAAGTGGGACAGCACTGACCATATAGTGACTTTCGAGATCCTCGAGAACCATCCGCCAGTTGTTATAAAGCAGATTGACGACATGATCCTCGCTTCTCCGGGCGAGAAATTCGCCATCGACATGTCGCAGTATGTGGAAGACCCTGACGGGGAGACCCTTAAATACACGGTGAAGAACCAGAATGTCGCAGTGCTCCACATCAACCCTAAGGGCAACATCCTCAACGGGACAGCTCTGGACTATGGCATGACCAATGTTACCGTGGTCGCCTCAGATGCCAAGAACAAGACGGCCGAGTTCAGTTTCCGTGTGGCGATACCGGATCCGGAAAAGCCTGTCACCACTTACCCTAACCCTGTGGTGGACAAACTGAATATCGGTACCGGTGTCAAAGCATCTACGGAAGTGGTGATCCGCTCTGAGACGGGAGGACTGATATATGAGACGGTGACAGACGTGAGCATCCTCGAACCTCTCATGGTGGACATGTCAAAGGAAGCCCCTGGAAGGTATGAGGTCTCCGTCAAGATAGGGGACAAGGAGTATAAGCAAAATATAGTCAAGAAATGATGATACACAAGAACATAATGACTCTCGCCACCGTCTGCCTGCTTTCGGCCGGGGTGGCATCCGCCCAGACTGCGATGCCGTCATTGAGAGTAGAGCAGGATCCTGTTTCCACAGGAATGGGCTTCGCAGGCCTCGCCTCTACGAACGGGACGGCGTGGTCCGCGCTGCGTAACTCTTCCGTCATCCCGTTCTCGGAGAAGAGCATGGACTTCGGAGCGTCGTATCAGAGTTGGGCTCCGGACGGGGCGGCCAGTACCAATATGGGGCTTGGTGCAGGCTTTAAACTTGGAGAGCGCTTCGGCCTTTCAGTGGCCGGCACAATGCAGAATGGCGAGGAGTACAGCCTCACTGACGAGACCGGCAACCCTGCCGGCACATTCAAGCCATCCCTGCTTTCTGCGGGACTCGGTTTCGGCGTGAAGATTATCGACAATCTCTCTGCCGGTGTCAATGTCCGCTTCGCTTCACAGAAGCTTACCAGTGATGATTCCTACAGCGCTTTCTGCGGAGACGTGTTCGTGAGTTACAAGTTTGCAGACTTCAATGTCACTGCCGGAGCCGCTTCGCTTGGAAGCAAGGTCAAGGGTGCAGATGGCAACAGTTGGTCGCTACCGGCTTCAGCCCGCGTAGGTGTGGACTGGACAAGGTCGCTGTCTGAGGCTCACACTCTCAAAGTGGATGCTGATCTGGACTATTTGTTCTCCGGCAGCGTGATGGCTGCTGCCGGTGTGCAGTATTCTTTCAGAGATATGGTGTTCGCCCGTGCCGGTTATCACTATGGCCCGGAGACGGCTGTGCTGCCGTCTTTCGCCTCTGCCGGTCTCGGGGTGAAGTTCTTCGGCATTGAGCTCAACGCCGCCTATCTCTTCGCTTCTGAAGTGCTCGGCGGCACGATGACTTTCGGTCTGGGCTACAGCTTCTGATGGCTGTGTGACATTCCATTGGCTTTTTGTCCGGCCAAAGCCGATTTCGCCGGAGAAAAGCTCCAATAAAACTCAAATGTCCGGTCAGATACCTCTCTGGCCGGACATTTTTGTCAAAAACCCTACCTGCGCGGGCAGGTGGGGAAGTGGTGGCTCTACTCCAGCGTCTCGCGCTTGAGGCTCTCGATGTACTGGTCGATGCGGCGCAGTTCGCGTGGAATGGCGATGTGCTGCGGGCATGCGCCCACACATTTGCCGCAGGCGATGCAGTGATCGGCCTGGCGGACCGCAGGGATGGCCTTGTTGTAGGCGAGCAGGTAATTCCTGCGGGCCTTGGCGTAGCCTTTCTGCTCTTTGCTGGTCACGTAGGTGCCAGCGTTGACGCTGTCGTTGTAGAAGCGGAAGATGGCCGGGATGTTGATTCCGTAAGGACATGGCATGCAGTACTGACAGCCTGTGCAGCGCACCAGAGGGTAGTTCTCGAGCCTGTCGGCCACCTCCTCCAGAAGTGCTTTCTCCTCGTCGGTCACCGGCTTGAAGTTGAGGAACGTCTTGAGATTGTCCTGCAGGTGCTCCATGTAGGTCATGCCGCTCAGCACTACCTGCACGCGCGGATAGCTGCCGACGAAGCGGAAAGCCCAGGATGCGAGAGAGTCCCCGGGAGCCTTGGCTTTCAAAAGGTCAGCCGTGCCTGCCGGCATATCCGCCAGACGTCCTCCGCGCAGCGGCTCCATTATCACTATCGGAATCTGCCTGCGGTCGAGTTCCCCGTAGAGGTATTCGGCATCGGTGTTGCGTCCGCCGGCATGGGTCCAGTCCACATAGTTCATCTGTATCTGTACGAAGTCCCAGCGGTATTTGCCGCTGTCGTGCAGAGCCATCATCTCGTCAAATCCGCTCTTTGCCCCATGGAAGGAGAAGCCCAGATGCCGGATGTGTCCTGCGGCCTTTTCTTTCAGCAGGAACTCCATGATCCCTGTATCTCCGAAGCGTCTTGAGAAATCCTCTCCGCCGCTGAGGGAATGCAGCAGGTAGTAGTCCACATGGTCTGTCTTGAAGATTTCCAGGGACTTGCGGTACATCTTGACGGAGTTGTCATAAGATGCGTCCGAGAAATTGGACAGTTTGGTGGCGAGAAGCCAGCTCTCGCGAGGATGCCTGTTGAGGGCTTCGGCTGTGGCCCGCTCGCTGTCGCCTTCCAGATAGACAGGAGAGGTGTCGAAGTAGTTGACGCCGTGCTCGAGGGCGAAATCCACCAGACGGTTGACCTCCTGCTGGTCTATGTGTTTCTTGCCGTCTTCTCCATCGACCATCGGCCACCTCATGCAGCCGTAGCCGAGCAGCCCCACTCCAGGGTAGTGCTGCGGCATGGTGCCGTCAAGTCCTTTGTCGGAAACGCTGGTCTTCTCCTCTGTGAGTGTCTTGGGGGCGCAGGCTGCAAGTCCTGCGGCGGCAGCGCCAAGACCTGCGGTCTTTATAAATTCTCTTCTGTCCATGTCAGTTATTCTTTATGTGAACGGAAATTCCATCTACGCTGATGGCGCTTATCGGCCTTGACGGGCACAGATATTCGCAGGCGCCGCAGCCTATGCACTGGGCTTCAGCCACCACAGGGATGCTCCTGCGGAAGCCGTCGGTCTTGACCATACGCACAGCCCCTGTCGGGCAGTGGCGCGAGCAGTTGCCGCATCCGGCTTCGTCTTTGGCTGCGAGGCACAGGCTCAGGTTGACTTTGGCCGTGCCGATCTTGTGCGAGAGTTTTTCGTCTTTTTCGAGAGGGAGGATTGCTCCCGCAGGACAGAGCTGGCTGCAGGTGGTGCATTCCGGACGGCACCAGCCCTTTTCGTAGCCCATCTGCGGCTGGAGGAAGTGCTCTAAGTCGGTGGAGGCGCGTAGCACCCCGTTCGGGCAATTGCTCACGCAGAGCTGGCAGGCGGTGCAGCGGTCGTAGAAGTCCTTGACGCTTCTGGCCCCGAACGGCACCAGCCTCTCGGCGCGCTCCGGTGAGGCCTTGTCGATCACCTCGGCCAGTCCGCCGTCGAGCCGCTTGTTCTGTGCCCCGAGAGCGAGGCTTCCGCCAACGAGGGCCGTGGTGGTCATGAATGCGCGACGTCCCTTATCGACACTCTCCGTCTTGGCCTCAGCCTTGCCCGGCAGCGAGAAACGGAACTTTATACCGCCTTTCGGGCAGCTGTCCAGACAGTCGAAGCAGTCCACGCAACGGCTGTGGTCTATCGTGTGGGTGTCTATATCTATACAAGAGGATTTGCAGCCACGCTCGCATTTGCGGCAGGAGACACACTGGCTCTTGTCAATGCTGACTTTGAAGAGTGAGAACCGTGAGACAAGTCCGAGCACCGAGCCTACAGGGCAGACAGTGTTGCACCATCCGCGTCCCCAGATCCAGGCGCAAACCGCTATCACGGCCAGAGTCACGAATGCGGTGATGAGCAGTGCCGGTGCGATGCTATCCCCGCTGGCGAGACCGATGACGCTGCGCACAGCGCGTCCATAAGCGCTGTACGGTGCCAGGGCGGTCAGCAGCAACTGGCTGAAAGTCAAAGCGCTTACGATGACGATAGCCAGGATGCCATAACGGACGATGCGCGGCTCTTTGACGAAATGCCTCTTGGGCTTGTGCCCTTTCGGTGAGACAGCCTTGCGCAGGCAGATGATCAGATCCTGAAAAACTCCCATCGGGCAGATGACGGAGCAGTAGAGTCGGCCGAAGACGAGAGTCAACAGCAAGATGAATGCTATGGCTCCGAAGTTCAGAGCCATACAAGAAGGGAGGAACTGGAGTTTGGCCATCCAGCCCCACCATTGGTTGCCGATGCCGGCAAACAGCAGCGTAATCCCTACGAAGAACAGGGCTGCTGCCGCGATTCTGATCTTTCTTAACATATATGGAACTTGTCAGGGTGTCTGAAACCGAGCAGGAAGTCCTTGACCTCCATTCTCTTCTTGCCTGCGAGTTGCATGTCCTTGAGCGATATGGCCCCATCGGACGTGGCTATGGCGAGATAAGTCTTGCCATCAGAGAGGATAGTGCCTGGTGCCGCATGCAGATTTACTTTCTCTGCGCGGTATATCTTGAGCGTGAGCGGCTCTCTGCCCTCTTCTGCGATCTCGGTGAATGCTGCCGGATACGGACTCAGGCCGCGTATGAGGTTGTAGATGTGTTCACTGCTGTCGTTCCAGTCTATGCGGCAGGTCTCCCGGGTGAGTTTCGGTGCCGGCTTGAGCACTTCAGAACCCTGGATGAACGAGCGCTGCACACGCATCTCGATATTGTGTTCGATGAGCCCTTCGACAGTCTGGAGCACGAGGTCGGAGCCGATCCCCATCAGTTTGTCGTGGATGTCTCCTGCCGTGTCAACAGGGCTGATCCTGCACTCGTGACGCATGAGGATGCCTCCTGTGTCGATGTCCTTGTCTATCATGAATGTGGTTACGCCGGTGAGCTTCTCTCCGTTGATGACGGCCCAGTTGATAGGAGCCGCGCCGCGGTACTGTGGCAGCAGGGCGGCGTGGAGGTTGATGGTACCGAGCCGAGGCATCGACCACACTGCCTCTGGCAGCATCCGGAAAGCCACCACCACTATGAGGTCCGGCTTCCAGGCCTTGAGCGCCGCGAGGAATTCAGGATCTTTGAGCTTCTCCGGCTGGAGCAGCGGAAGGCCATGCTCCACGGCGTAGCGCTTGACCGCGCTTTCATTCACTTTGAGGCCGCGTCCGCTCGGCTTGTCAGGGACTGTCACCACTCCGACCACCTTGTATTTGTTGCGTATGAGATTGTCCAGCGGAGCTACCGCAAATTCCGGTGTGCCCATGTATACTATGCGCACAGGGCGGAAGAAGCTGACAATCTTGCTTTTGAACCTCCGCCTCCAAGTCTTGAATTGATCCAAATTGAAAAGTTCTGAGTCGTTTATGGCCTTCCATGTGAGGAAGATGCCTATCGGTGCGAGTATGAAAGTGGATATGAACGCTCCGCTGAATGCCCCGATGGCCCCGTCCCGGGCCAGTTTGGTGCCGGAAATGTCCACAACCCAATACAGGACGAAGAACAGAACGGAGACTATGGCGCTGGTGCCGAGTCCGCCCTTGCGTATCAGTGAGCCGAGCGGCGCTCCGATGAAAAACAATATGAAGCAGGCAAGAGCCTGCGCGAATTTCTTCAGCAACTCGATGTCCGTGTGCCTGATGTAGTAATCCTGCTCATAGGTGTCGAACTTGAGGCTTCCGATGTCTGAGGCATAGCGGCTTGCTCTTTCGCTCGCTTCCTTGTAGGCTATGGCTTTGCTGTCAATGTCTTTCCATTCTTCAAACCCTTCATGACTGAACATGGCCCGGGATGGATTCCTCAGTGCCGTGTCAAGCTGGGCGCTCTCCTGGAACGGCTTCATCCTGATGATGGAGGCGTAGTGGACTCTCTGGACGGAGTCCACGTGGTGGTGCAGTGAGTCACTATCGTGCTTGAGCTGCTTCACGCTCATTGATTTGGCCTGATCGCCGAAGCGGCTTGAATCCGATTTCTCGAAACTGTAGTTGGACAGCGGGACCACTATCTCCTGCCTGGCGAACTTGACTCTCTGCAGGGCGAGGCTTGTGTCAGCGTAGCGGATGGTGTTGTTCTCCTGATAGCTTGAGCCGTCAAACATCGTGAAAGTCAGATAGTCTTTCCTGCTTGACATCTTGATGAGGGCCGAGTCGGCCAGAGTCAGGGAGATGTTGCCCTTGCCGGCGCTGTGGTCATAGACCATGACTCCGTAGAGCATGCCGCTTTCCTTGCTCTGGTCCTGGACTCTCAGGATGTAGCCGTCGATGCCGTCGTAGAACGTGCCGGACGGTATCTTGATCTCGTTCTTGGTTCGTCCGATATCATCGCGGAGAGTATAGATCTTGTTGAAGGCGTGCGGCACCAGCCTGTCGCCGATGAAGAAAGCCCCGATGGCGATGACCAGAGACGCAGCGGTGAGAGGCGCGATGATCCGTGAGAAAGATACCCCGGCGGCCTTGATGGCGAGAAGCTCATTGTTTTCGGCCATCTGGCCGACAACCATCATGGAGGCCAACAGGGTCGCGAGCGGCAGGGCTTGAGGCAGGATCGTACATGCGCCCCACATCAGGAACTCAAGTATAATCCTCAGTCCTAGACCTTTGCCTACGAGCTCGTCTATGTAGAGCCATAAGAATTGCAGCAGGAGGATGAATACCACGACGAACAGGATCGCTATCAGCGGCCCTAAAAACGACTTCAGTATGAAGCGGTCGAGTTTCTTCATCCTCCTACACTATTTCCCGGAAGTCGTCGCAGCCTTGACGAGGGCGTCGAGGGCATCCTTGAGGCCTTCGAGGTTCTTGCCGCCGGCGGAAGCCAGTCCCGGCTGTCCGCCACCGCCGCCGAGTATAAATTTGGCTGCCTCGCGGATTTCTTTGCCGGCGTTGTGCCCCTTGGCCACAAGGTCATCGGAATACATCAGCAGGAGTTGCGGCTTGCCGTCAGATTCGAATGCTGCGGCGAGAGCCGTGTTGCTGAGTTCCTTCTGGAGAGCGAGGGCCGCGTTGCGCAGCATCGTCGGGTCGCCGCCGTTCTCGGCTATGCGGCTGGCTACAATGAGTCTGATGCCGCCCACTTCCTCTGCCTTGGAGGCGAGCAGCTGTGCCAGCTGTGCGGCTTTCTGCCGGGCGAACTCCTCCGCCTGTTTCTTGAAGGTGGCGTTGTCCTCGACCAGATGCCTTATAGCTCCTGCGAGATCCGGGACATTGTTGAAGAATGAACGGGCCGTCTTGAGAAGCTCTTGCATTCCATAGACATAAGCTTCTGCGGCCTCTCCTGTGACGGCTTCGATACGGCGTATGCCTGCGGCTATCGCGCTTTCGGAGAGGATCTTGAAGAATCCTATGTTGCCGGTGGCGCTGGTGTGGCAGCCACCGCAGAGTTCTACACTCGGACCGAACTTGACGACTCTCACCCTGTCGCCGTATTTCTCGCCGAATAGGGCTATGGCACCCATCTGCCGTGCCTCTTCCATGGTGGCGTCACGCTTTTCCTGAAGAGGCAGGTTATCGCGGATGAGCTGGTTGACCCGTGCCTCCACCTTGGCTATCTGCTCGTCGCTGAGCTTCTCGAAGTGGGAGAAGTCGAAGCGGAAACTGTTGTCGCAGACGTATGAGCCTTTCTGCTCCACATGGTCTCCGAGCACTTCTCTGAGCGCCCTGTCGAGCAGGTGGGTGCAGCTGTGGTTGGCTGCGATTTTCCGTCTGCGGTCTTCGTCTACCACGAGAGTGAACTCGCCCTCGCAGTTGAGCGGGAGCTTCTCGGCTATGTGGATGGTAAGGTTGTTCTCCTTTATAGTATTGAGAATTTTGATTCTCTCGCCGTCGGCGGAGATGATGTATCCTGTGTCCCCGACTTCACCTCCCATCTCCCCGTAGAACGGGGTGCGGTCGAAGACGAGCTGGAGCATCTCCTTGTTTTTCTGGACCACGGTCCTCTGCTTGAGCAGCAGGGCGCCTTCCGTGCGGGTGGTGTCGTACCCGGTGAACTGCACATCTTCTCCGCTGTGGTAGATGGCCCAGTCTCCGAAGGTGTTGGCTGTGGCGTTGCGGGCCCTGTCTTTCTGTTTCTGGAGTTCAACCTTGAAACCTTCCAGATCCACAGTGCAGCCGTTTTCCCCGGCAATAAGTTCGGTAAGGTCGATAGGGAAACCGTAGGTGTCGTATAACTTGAACGCGTCCGTCCCGGAAATCACCTTGCTCTCTCCGGCTCTTGCTATGCACTCGTCCATCAGCTTTATGCCCCTGTCGAGGGTGCGCAGGAAGGCAAGTTCTTCTTCGCGGATGACGTTTTCGATGAACTTCTGCTGCTTTGCTATCTCCGGGTAGGCCTCGCCCATGTCATCGACGAGCTGCTGCACCAGACGGCACATGAACGGCTCGTTCAGGCCGAGGAAAGTATATCCGTAGCGGACGGCTCGGCGCAGGATTCTCCTGATCACGTATCCGGCCTTGACGTTGGACGGGAGCTGGCCGTCGGCTATGCTGAAGCTGATGGCGCGGATGTGGTCGGCGATGACCCTCATGGCTACGTCTGCCTGCGCATTTTCGCCGTAGCGGTGTCCGGAGATTTCTCCGATCTTGGAGATCAGGCCGCTGAACACGTCGGTGTCGTAGTTGCTCTCCTTGCCCTGAAGCACGCAGCAGAGGCGCTCGAAGCCCATGCCGGTGTCGATGTTTCGTGCCGGGAGGCTCTCCAGATGTCCGTCGGCCATCCTCTGGTACTGCATGAACACGAGGTTCCAGATCTCGATCACGTGCGGATCGGATTTGTTGACAAGTTCGCGTCCGCTTAGACCGGATGCGGCCTTTTCCTCGGGGGTGCGGATGTCTATGTGGATTTCCGAGCACGGTCCGCAAGGGCCGGTGTCGCCCATCTCCCAGAAGTTGTCATGCTTGTTGCCGAGCAGGATATGGTCTTCCGGCAGGTGCTTGAGCCAGGCCTGCCTGGCTTCCATGTCCATGGTCGTCCCGTCCTCCTCGCTGCCCTCGAACACTGTGGCGTAGAGCAGTTTAGGGTCTATCTTGTAGACTTCTGTGAGGAGTTCCCAGGCCCAGTCTATCGCCTCTTTCTTGAAGTAGTCGCCGAAACTCCAGTTGCCAAGCATCTCGAACATCGTGTGGTGGTAGGTGTCATGTCCCACTTCTTCGAGGTCGTTGTGCTTTCCGCTTACCCTCAGGCACTTCTGTGAATCTGTTGCACGCGGGTACGGGGCCTTGGCATTGCCGAGGAAAATGTCCTTGAACTGGTTCATGCCGGCGTTGGTGAACATCAGCGTCGGGTCATTCTTGACCACCATCGGGGCTGAAGGCACGACGGTGTGTCCCTTGGATGCGAAGAAATCCAGAAATTTCTGTCTTATTTCCTTAGAAGTCATAATACTGCAAAATATCAAACAAATGACAAAAATACTACTTTTTGGTGATTATCCGCAATTTTTCCTACCCGGACGGGGTGACGGCATTGGCACGTAACTTGAGATGTCCCGGGGCGAAAGACAAAAAATCAGTATATTTGTAGTCTATGCCCAAGTATGTCTTTAATCCGGAGACCCTGATGTATGAGGCCCGAAGCGAGCCGAAATATGTCAAGCACATCAGAGTGGCGCTGCTTGCTGTGGTGGCGCTCGGTCTCGTGGTGATGTACTTCTGGCTTTATCTTTCGGTTTTCCATTTTGAACTTCCGCGTACGGCCGCTCTCAAGCGGCGGCATGCCGAGTGGGAGGCCAAGATGAGCGTGATGGACAGGCAGCTCGACATCTACGAGCAGACTCTTACAGGTATAGAACAGCGTGATGACGATGTCTACCGTTCCATCTATGGTCTGAATCCGATTCCCGAGGAAGTCCGGAATTCCGGATTGGAGGGTCTCAACCGTTATGCGGAACTGGACAGGCTCGGGGCAAATTCGCATCTGCGGCAGATGGTGCGGCGCCTGGACGATCTCACCAAGCGTACTTATGTGCGCAGCAAATCCCTTGACGAGGTCAGAGATCTTTCACGCAAGGCGGGAGACATGATATCATGCGTCCCCAATGTCCCTCCGATCCTTCCTGCTCCTGGGTCATACCGCCTTTCCAGCAGTTTCGGTTATCGTATAGACCCGGTCTACGGCGGCGGCGAACGTCATGGAGGACAGGATTTTGCGACCAAGACAGGCACTCCGGTATATGTTACCGGTGACGGTGTGGTGGAAAAGACAGGTATGCACCTCTGGGGCTACGGCAACGAGATTGTGGTAGACCATGGTTACGGGTATCAGACCCGCTATGCGCACCTCAACACGATAGAGGTGGCCCCGGGGATGAAACTGCACCGCGGCGACCGTATCGGGACGGTGGGCAACACCGGCAAATCGACGGGCTCGCATCTGCATTATGAAGTGATTTACAAGGGGAACAGGGTCAATCCCATGAACTTTCTGGACATGAACATGCCGGAAGACGAATATAGGGCAATGATTGAACGGCGCAGCGAAGAGGGGCGCTCGACCGCTGCCAAGAGCACGATGGAACTTCTCCGTCGAGGGAGGAAAGCGGAATGAGCAAGAAGATGATGGAGTTTGACCCGAAGAGTTTCGGCTTCAGGAAGGTGCGCGTCAAGATCGGCCGTGTGCTGCTCGTGACGGTGGCATATCTGCTTGCTACATTGACTCTTGCTGTGCTTGTGTATTGTGCCTTTGCCATCTTCTGGCGTACGGATGTGGAGCGGGAGCTGGGACGCGAGATCAGGATGTATGAGCGCCTTTATCCTTCATTTGCGCCGAAGGAAGAGTTGCTGCGCGACGGAATAGCCAGTCTTCAGCACAAGGACAACGACATCTATGAGCAGGCATTCCACTCCAATGCCCCCGAGCCGGACCCGATGGCCGGGCTTGACTTCATGTTCGCGAGTGCTTCTGTGCCGGATGCGAAGATTGCGGCCTACACCAAGGAAAAAGCGGACAGCCTGCTTGCCGTATCGGCGGATGTGGATGCCGCGTTCATCAAGATATTCAGGGCTTTGGCCGATGAGTCAAAGACGGTTCCGCCGATGCGCCTGCCGATTGACGGGATAACATATTCACAGGTCGGCGCCTCCACCGGGCGCAAGATGGACCCTTTCTACAAGGCTTATGTCTATCATGAGGGGCTTGATCTGATTGTGGCCCGTGGCACGACTGTCAAAGCCGCCGCAGCCGGGGTCGTCCAGAAAGTGCAGACCTCAAAAAAACTCGGCAAGACTGTGGAGATTCTTCATGATGGGGGATACATGACAGTTTATGCGCATCTGGAGTCCGTCTCTGTACGTGCCGGCCAGAAACTGGAGGCCGGTCAGAAACTCGGCACTGTCGGAATGTCAGGCAAGGCTTTCGCCCCGCATCTCCACTATGAGGTGCGGCGTGACGGGGAGTTCCTGGATCCTGTCAACCATATCTTCGCCTCCGTGAGCCCTGAAGAGTATGCCAACATGCTATATATGTCAGTAAATACCAAGCAATCAATGGATTGATACATGGAGAAACTCTTCTATACCATCGGGGAAGTGGCGGACGCGATAGGCGAGTCGGTGTCGCTCGTGCGCTTCTGGTCGAACTCGTTCCCGAAGCTCATAAAGCCGAGCCGCAATGCCAAGGGCAACCGGCTCTATTCGGCGGCGGATCTCGAGGCTTTCCGCCAGATGCACTACCTGATCAAAGAGAAAGGACTCACACTTGAGGGGGCCGGTAAGCAGATGAGTGCCGAGCGGGCATCGGTCGAGGCCCGTGTCAAGGTCCTCTCCTCCCTGAAGGCGATCCGCTCGCAGCTGTGCGATATAAAGAAAGACCTGCTATAATTCAAAACAATTTCTTAACTTTGCAACTTGCATAGTAGAATAGAAAGAACACCTTAATATATGGCAACCACCAAGAAAACGACGAAAGTACAGACTCCGGTCGATGAGCGCGAGACTTTCGTGTCCCTGCAGAAGACATTTGCGGAGAACGAGCAGAGCGCGCAGGAGAAACTCAAGACCCTTTATGAGCTTCAGGCTGTGGATAATGACATAGACAAGCTTGTCCAGCTCCGGGGCGAACTCCCGGAGGAGGTGGCCTCTCTTGAGGAGGAGGTCGAGTCTCTGAAGGCAAAACATGCCCGCGTTGAGCAGCTTATCGATGGTTACAACCAGAACATAGCCTCTTCCAAAAAAGAAATCGAGGAATTTGACACCGAGATAGAGAAATACCGCTCTCAACTGAACAACATCTCCAACAGCCGCGAGTACGACTCGATCAACAAGGAACTTGAGAATCAGGATCTCCTCAGGGCCATAGCGGAGAAGAACATCAATGAGGCCCGTCAGGCCATCGAGGACAAGAAGGTGGATCTTGACCGTATCAACGACCGCATCACCATAAGGGAGGGGGATCTGGAGTCAAAGAAACAGGAGCTCTCCTCAATTGTGGAGTCCACCGCCAAGGAGGAAGCCGCTCTCGAGAAGAGACGTGAGGCCTATACAGCCAAACTGGATGAACGTACGCTTAGCGCATACGAGCTCATCCGCAAAAGTACTCACAATCATCTGGCGGTTGTCACTCTCTTCCCTAAGAATGAGGACGGGACTTACGGCAACGCTTGCGGCGGCTGTTTCCATACCATCACTCCACAGCGCCTGATAGACATTGCTTCCGGCAAGAAACTGGTCATCTGCGAGCACTGCGGCCGCATCATCGTCAATCCGGACATTTAATATAACAAAGGTTTTATATGCCTCCTCAGAAATCCACAACCTCTCGCAGGAAGGATCAGGGGGTCGACCTCGACAAGATAGGGCTTGAGATAGGCAATAAGCCTCCTCAGGCTCTTGACGTGGAAGAGGCCGTCCTCGGCGCCATGCTGCTTGAACCGGAGTGCGTGGATCAGGCTATGGAAGAGTTGACCGCGTCCTGCTTCTATGATCCGAAGCACAGGATGATATTCGAGGCCATGAGTTCGCTTGTCGTCGAGCATACGTCCGTAGATATAATCACGGTCAATGCGAAACTCAAGGAACTCGGCAACCTTGAGACCGTCGGCGGTACGGTGGTCCTTGCCAACCTGTCAGAGAAGGTGGGCTCTGCCGCGCACATCGAGTATTACATAAAGATACTCAAGCAGAAGACCATACAGAGGGATCTCATAACGGCTTCCTATGATATTCTGCGGGATTCGTATGATGACACCGTCAAGGTGGACGACCTCATCGACGCGGCGCAGAGCAGGATTTACGATGCTATCCAGAGCAACGTCCGCAAAGAGGTACAGGACATCGGAGGCCTTATCAACGAGGCCATAGAGGGAATAGAGAAGAAGCAGTCCAGCAGCGGGCTGAGCGGAGTCCCGTCGGGATTCTTGAGTCTTGACACCATCACCATGGGGTGGCAGCCTTCCGACCTGATCATCCTGGCTGCACGTCCTTCTGTCGGAAAGACTGCATTCTCCCTCAATATCGCGCGTAACGCGGCCGTGGACCACCACATGCCTGTCGCCTTTTTCTCTCTTGAAATGGCTGCCATCCAGCTGGCCAACCGTCTCATCACATCGGAGTCCGGGCTGCACCCGGACAAGATAAAGGGCGGCTCAAAGTTGGAAGACTACGAGTGGCAGCAGCTTGAGTACAAGCTAAAGGCTCTTTCAAAGGCTCCTCTGTACATAGACGATACTCCAAGCCTGCCGTTGATGGAGTTCAGGACCAAGGCGAAGAACTTGGTCAAGAACAAGGGGGTTAGGCTGATCATAATAGACTATCTTCAGCTGATGCAGGGTCCCTCTGAACTCAGGGGGCTGCGTGAGCAGGAGGTCGCGGCCATTTCCCGCACGCTCAAAGCGACAGCCAAAGAGTTGAATGTACCGATCATAGCGCTTTCTCAGCTTTCCCGTAACGCCGTCCAGCGCCAAGGGTCAGGAGGCAAGCCTCAGCTTTCCGATCTCCGCGAGTCGGGGTCTATCGAGCAGGATGCGGACATGGTGATTTTCATCCACAGGCCGGACTACATCGGGCTGAGCGACAATGAGGGAGACAAGGAGAAGACGCAGATCATCATCGCCAAGCACCGAAACGGCGAGACCAGGGATATCGATATGCGATATAAGGGCGAGCAGCTCAAGTTCGTGGAGATGGACGACGCCCTTGACTTGAGGGCCGCTTCGTTCGGCTCGGCTATGAACGATGATCCGGGTCCGGGCCCTGATGACTTTATACCGGGAGGCAATGAGTTCGAATAGTGAAATATCACATAGGGGCAGGATAGTGGGCATTACGCCGGAGTACACGACTGTGGAGATCATCTCGGAGTCCGCCTGCGGCTCCTGCCATGCGCGCAGCCTGTGCGGCTTGGGCGATGCCAAGACCAAGGCTGTCGAGGTTCCCACGCGCGGATGGGACGATTATAAAGTCGGGGACGAGGTGGATGTGACACTCAAGGCCACGATGGGACATAAGGCCGTGTGGCTTGCCTATGTGCTCCCTCTCCTGCTGCTGGTCGCCGTGCTGCTTGTCCTCACCGTCTGTGGCGTGCATGAGCTTTATGCAGGTCTCGGCGGCCTCGGGGCTGTGGCCGTATGGTATCTGGTGCTCTGGATGCTTCGCGGGAGGCTCAAGAATGAATATGTTTTTAATATAAATAAGAAGTAATGACAAACACTGTTATCCTGACCGTCGTGATTCTTACGGTTCTTGGCCTTCTGCTCTCTCTGGTGCTCTTCTGGGTGGCCAGAAAGTTCAGGGTCGAGGAGGATCCGCGTATTGATGAAGTGGAGAAGGTGATGCCGGGCGCCAACTGCGGCGGCTGCGGTTTTGCCGGCTGCCGTGCGTTTGCGGATGCTGCTGTCAAGGCCCCGAATCTTGACCATCAGTACTGCCCTGTAGGCGGCAATGAGGTGATGAAGAAGGTGGCCGCTATCCTTGGCTATGAGGTCAAGGAGAAAGCTCCTCAAGTGGCGGTGGTCCGCTGCAACGGAAGTTGCGCCAACCGTCCCCGTACCAATGAATACGGCGGAGCGTCTTCATGCCGTGTTAAAGCCGCGCTCTACAGCGGGGACACAGGCTGTTCCTACGGATGTCTGGGCTGTGGCGACTGTGTGGCCGCCTGCAAGTTCGGTGCCATCTCCATGGATCCGCAGACGGGGCTTCCTGTCGTTGACGAGGCTCTCTGCACGGCTTGCGGGGCTTGTGCGAAGGCTTGCCCGAAGGGCATAATCGAACTCCGCAACCTCGGCACGACTCCTAAGAACAACCGCAGGGTCTATGTGTCTTGTGTGAACAAAGACAAGGGCGGAGTGGCCCGCAAGGCATGTACGGCCGCGTGCATAGGCTGCGGCAAGTGCGCGAAGGTCTGCAAGTTTGATGCGATCACGATTTCGGACAACCTCAGCTATATAGATTACAACAAATGCAAGGCCTGCGGGCAGTGCTTCTTCGAGTGTCCTACCGGCGCCATCCATGTTGTCGGTTTCACACCTAAGAAAGTGGAGCCGAAACCGGCTCCGGCTCCAGTTCCGGCAGCAGCAAAGAAGGAGGCCACAAATGAATAAGTTGACTTTTTCCATCGGCGGAGTGCATCCGCATGACAACAAGATTTCACGCGGCTGCGCCATCGAGACCCTTCCCCTTCCCGGGACGGTGTATGTCTCAATGGCTCAGCACCTCGGCGCTCCTGCCAAACCGGTGGTCGCCGTCGGAGATGCGGTCAAGGCGGGACAGGTGATTGCAGAACCGGGAGGGTTCATCTCGGCTTTTGTACACTCTCCTGTATCCGGTACGGTCAAGAGCATCGCTCCGCGCAAGGATCTTGCCGGTAACTGGATGACTCATGTCGAGATTGCAGTGGAGGGAGACGAGTGGGCAGAGGGTATTGATCTTTCCAAGACACTTGTCACCGAGATCCCTCAGGATCGTGCAGCCATCCTTGACCGCATAAAGGCCTGCGGTGTCGTGGGGCTTGGAGGCGCGACATTCCCTACGCATGTCAAGCTCAACCCGGCTCCCGGCAAGGTCGCAGAGTGCTTGATAATCAACGGAGCGGAGTGTGAACCTTACCTTACCAGCGATTTCCGTATCATGGTGGAGAGACCGCGTGAGATTGTGGTCGGTGCCGCCATCATGCAGAAAGTCCTCGGCTGCCGCTGTGTCATTGGAGTTGAGGAAAACAAGCCTGAAGCCATCGAGGCCTTGAGCAAGGCCGTTTCCGAATTGGGTTACAAGAACATGGAGGTGGCTGTCCTCAAAAAGCGTTACCCTCAGGGTGGAGAGAAACAGCTCATCGATGCTGTGCTTCATCGTCAGGTGAAGTCCGGCTGCCTGCCTATCGATGCCGGTGCAGTGGTGCAGAACGTGGCCACGGCCCTTGCTGTATATGAGGCAGTACAGAAGAACAAGCCTCTTGTCACCAATACTTTGACCGTGACCGGGGATTGCCTTCCTGTGGAAAGACAGCACAATTATCTCTTCCGAATAGGTACACCTCTCTCATATATAATGGAGCAGGCCGGAGGCATACCGGAGGGGGCTGCCAAGATAATCAGCGGCGGTCCGATGATGGGCAAGGCCATCAGCAATGTTGACGCCTGCACTGTCAAGGGCTCTTCTTCGATTCTCTATCTGAGCCGGGAAGCCACGGAGCGCAAAGCGGAAGGCGGCTGTATCCGCTGCGGACGTTGCAGCGACGCCTGCCCTATGGGGCTTGAGCCGTTCCTTCTCAACCGCTTGTACAAGGCGGCTGATTTCGCCGCTCTTGAACATAATGCCGTGCAGGATTGTATCGAGTGCGGATGCTGTCTGTACAGTTGTCCGGCCAATATCCCGCTGCTTGACTACATCCGTCAGGCCAAGGGGCAGGTGATGGGTATAATCCGTGGTCGCGCCGCAGCCGCAAAGGCTGCCGCTGAAGCTGCAAAAAAGAAAGATGAATAATATGGGAAAATTGTTAGTTTCTCCGTCTCCGCACATACATGCGGATGTGTCCACCCGCTCGATAATGAGGGATGTGCTCATCGCTCTTGCGCCTGCGGCAGTGGTGTCCGTGTTGTTTTACGGATGGGCGGAACTTCTTGTGCTTGCTGTCAGCATCGCTTCCTGCGTGCTGGTCGAGTGGGCTGTGACCAAGTGGCTTCTCAAGAGGCCGTCCACGATTTCTGATCTTTCGGCTGCCGTTACCGGTCTGCTGTTGGCCATGAACCTTCCGGTGACGACACCATGGTGGGTTGTGCTTATAGGGGCTTTGTTCTCAATCGGCGTCGTCAAGATGACTTTTGGCGGCATCGGGCAGAACATCTTCAACCCTGCCATCGCGGGTCGCGTGTTCCTGCTGATATCCTTCCCAACCTATATGACTGACTGGACGGTGACTCCAGGCTTCATTCATGCCACGGACGCCGTTTCCGGGGCCACGCTGCTCGGCCGCTACGCCGAAGGCGGGGTCGAGGCTGTGGCGGGTACCGACTACTTGCGTACGCTCTTCCTTAACATAGGCGGTTCAGCCGGAGAGATTTCCACTCTCGCCCTGCTGGCTGGTTTTGTCTATCTGCTTGTCCGCAAGGTTGTCAAGCCATGGATTCCGCTCAGCATTTTCGCTACGGTTTTCGTGTTCTCCGGCATTCTCTGGCTCGTTGATCCTTCTACTTACACCGATCCGGTCTTCAACCTTCTCACCGGCGGTATGGTTCTCGGCTCCTGCTTCATGGCGACCGACTACGTGACCTCGCCTATGAGCACGCTCGGCGGTGTGGTGTATGGAATCGGCATCGGTCTGCTTGTGGTGCTTATCCGTTTCTTCGGATCCTACCCTGAGGGCATGTCGTTCGCGATTCTCATCATGAACTGCGCCGTCCCTCTTATCAACAATTGGTTTCACCAGAAAAAATACGGGAGGGCTTAGAAATGGCTGCACAATCAACTCTTAAGAATATGGCTCTCTGCCTCACGTTGGTATGTCTCATCTGCTCTGCGGTGCTCGGTGTGGCTTACGCTGTGACGCTGGAGCCGGTCAAAGCCGCCCAGGCGGCCAAGACCAACAAGGCTATCGCCAAGGTGCTTCCCGAGTTTACCGGGGATGTGGCGGAGCAGTCCGTGTCATTCGAAGGCGTGGAGTATACATACTATAAGACTTCGTCCGGCTACGCCATCATCTCCGTTACCAACGGTTTCGGCGGGGCCCTGGCGGTTATGGTCGGCATCACCTCAGACGGCAAGGTCTACAATACTTCCGTCATCTCTCACAGCGAGACCCCGGGACTTGGTGCCAAGTGCCAGAACGATGAGGGATTCCTCGGGCAGTTCCGCAATCTTGACCCGGCTTCGACCCGTTTGGCGGTGACTAAGGACGGTGGTGACATCGATGCCATAACGGCTTCGACCATCACATCCCGGGCTTATACGCTTGCTGTCGCCAATGCCGTCAAGGTGTTCGGCACATTAACAAATGAAGGAGGAAAGGACAATGAGTAAGCTTTCTCTGATTACCAAGGGTTTTGTCAAGGACAACCCGACTTTCGTGCTTGTGCTCGGAATGTGTCCGACACTTGCGACCACCACTTCTGCGATGAACGGGCTTGAGATGGGGCTTGCCACGATGTTTGTGCTCATACTCAGCAATATGGCCATCTCGCTGGTGGCTCCTGCAGTGCCAGACAAGGTCCGCATCCCGGCATATATCGTCATCATTGCGACTTTTGTTACTGTGCTTCAGCTGCTGATGCAGGCTTATGTGCCGGCGGTATATGAGACTCTGGGACTTTTCATCCCGCTTATCGTGGTCAACTGTATCGTGCTCGGACGTGCAGAGGCGTTTGCCAACAAGAACTCTGTTCTCGACTCGGCTTGCGACGGCCTTGGAATCGGTCTCGGCTTCACCATGTCGCTTACTGTCATCGGCATCATCCGTGAGATTCTGGGAAGCGGCTCCGTATTCGGATGGAAGTTCATCCCGGGAGACGGCATACTCGCTTTCGTCATGGCGCCGGGAGCGTTCCTCGTGCTGGGCTATCTGATGGTGCTGTTCAATAAGTTCCTTGCCAAAAAGTAGATATAGTCATGGAATACATTCTTATCATCATATCGGCGATTTTCGTCAACAATGTCCTTCTCTCCCAGTTCCTCGGCATCTGTCCGTTCTTGGGAGTGTCCAACAAACTTTCCACCGCTACGGGCATGTCAGGGGCAGTGTGCTTCGTGATTACTCTGGCCACGGTCGTGACCTATCTGCTCAACAAGTATCTGCTTCTGCCGTTCGGGCTTGAGTTCCTCCAGACGATTTCGTTCATCCTTGTGATTGCGGCCCTTGTGCAGATGGTGGAGATAGTCCTCAAGAAGATCAGCCCGTCGCTCTATCAGGCGCTCGGCATATTCCTTCCGCTTATCACTACCAACTGCGCCGTGCTCGGTGTGGCAATTACAGTGGTCACCAAGGAGTTTACATTCGGTGGTGAAGCCCATCTTCTCAATCTCGGAGAGGCGACGGTATATGCCCTCGCCACATCTCTCGGGTATGGTCTTGCGATGTGCCTGTTCGCGGGCATCCGTGAGCATCTTGCATTGAACAACGTTCCGAAGGCTTTTCGGGGGCTGCCTATCGCGCTGATTTCCGTCAGCATCATGGCTATGGCCTTCTTGGGTTTCTCCGGTCTTGTAAAATAACCTTTTTATTAACCTTTAATTACTTTATCTTTTATGAAGAAAGTACTTATCGTGGCTCTCTCCATCCTTATGTTCGGAGTTGCAGCCTCAGCTCAGCCGAGGGCTCTCGGTGTCCGCGCTACTTGGGGTGCGGAGGTGTCTTATCAGCATGGTCTCGGAACCAATTTCGTCGAGGCAGACCTTGGTCTGTTCGGCAACGGATTCTACCTCACTGGCGTATATGACTTCGTCTTCGCTTCAGAGGGGAACTTCAATTTCTACGGTGGCCCAGGTGCTCAGGTGGGCTTCTACGGCAGCACTGACGACAACGGCAATTCTGTGACCAAGATGGGTCTCGGTGTTGTAGGCCAGATAGGTGCAGAGTATAACTTCTCTCTCCCTATCTCCGTTTCTCTTGACTGGAGGCCTGGTTTCAGCTTCACCGGCGGCGGCTTCGGCTGGGCAGGCTTCGCCCTTGGCGTGCGTTACAGGTTCTAGGCTTGTTTCGACAATGATTGACGGCTCCGTTTTGCGGGGCCGTTTTTCTTTTGCATTTATTGCATCTTTTTGGCGGATTGATTATTTTTGAATTCATAATGTACGAGATCATCACCAAAGAGATGCTTACACCGACAATCTGTCGGATGAAAGTCAATGCGCCGCTGCTTGCACGTGCGGCTATGCCGGGACAGTTCCTGATGGTTCTCCCTGATGAGAGGGGAGAGCGTATCCCATTGACGATAAGTGACTACGATGCGAAGGAAGGAAGTGTGACGATTGTCACGCAGAAGATAGGTGCGTCCACGACTGATATATTGTCATTCGAGCCGGGTGAGTGTTTCCGCGATGTGGCGGGGCCTCTTGGGCATCCTTCCGAGTTTGTCTCATTTTCGGAGGAGCAGCTCGCCGGTTGCAGGTATATCTTTATTGCCGGCGGTGTCGGGACAGCACCGGTGTATCCTCAGGCCAAGTGGCTGCACGCTCATGGGGCGAAGGTCGATGTCATAATAGGTGCCAAGACCAAGGACATTTTGATTTATAAGGAGGAGATGGCTGCGGTGTGCGACAATCTGTTTATATGCACCGATGACGGCAGTGAGGGCTTTCATGGGATGGTCACCGCCCTGCTTGAGAAGCTTGTCCGTGAGGAGGGGCGCAGCTACACCATGGCGGTCGCCATAGGACCGATGATTATGATGAAGTTCACCACTCTCACTGCCATGAAGCTCGGCCTGCCGATCACGGTGAGTCTCAACACCCTTATGGTGGACGGCACCGGGATGTGTGGGGCTTGCAGGGTGAGCGTGGCCGGGAAGACGAGGTTCGCCTGCGTGGAGGGGCCGGAGTTCAACGGGGCCGAGGTGGATTTTGATGAGGCGATGCGCCGACAGGGCCAATATAAAGCCGAGGAGGCGGAGGCGCTCAAGAATCATAAATGTAGAATAGGGAGGGGAAAATAATGGCAGAGAGAATACCGAGAGTGCCTGTGCGTGAGCAGGATCCGAAAGTTCGTGCGACCAATTTCGATGAGGTTTGCTATGGATATGATGAGCAGGAGGCCCTGCTTGAAGCTTCGCGCTGCCTGCACTGCCGCAATCCGCGTTGTGTGGGGGCTTGTCCGGTGGGTCTGAAAATACCGGATTTCATCGCGCATCTGCGTTCCGGTGATATTGCCGGGGCGGCTGATGTCATAGCTCAGGATTCGTCATTGCCCGCGGTCTGCGGACGTGTGTGCCCGCAGGAGACCCAGTGTGAGGGCAGTTGTGTCCTTGGTGTCAAGGGGGAGCCTGTGGCGATCGGCAAACTGGAGAGGTTTGTGGCCGATTATATGCGGGAGCATCGCGGAGCGGACTCTACGGAGACGGGTGTGACGGTCGCCCCTAATGGAATGAAGGTGGCTGTCGTGGGCTCCGGCCCTGCCGGACTTGCCTGCGCCTCCGATTTGGCCAAGCTCGGCTACGATGTGACGATTTTCGAGGCTCTGCACAAGGCTGGGGGAGTGCTCGAATACGGCATCCCGGAGTTCCGTCTTCCTAAGGAGAAGGTTCTCCGTGGGGAGATTCAGGATGTGGTACGGCTTGGAGTGAAGATAATGACCGATGTGATTGTCGGCAGGACTGTGACCGTCGATTCTCTTATGGACGAGATGGGCTTCAAGGCTGTGTTCATCGGGAGCGGCGCGGGGCTGCCGAAGTTCATGGGCATCCCGGGGGAGAACCTCTGCGGGGTGTTCTCGGCCAACGAGTTCCTGACGCGGAGCAATTTGATGTGCGCCTGGAGAGAGGATTACTTGACTCCTATACATGCCGGCAAGAAGGTCTGTGTGGTCGGTGGCGGCAATGTGGCCATGGATGCTGCGCGCACTGCCCTGCGTCTCGGGGCGGAGGTTCATATAGTGTATCGCCGCACGGAGGCGGAACTGCCTGCCCGCAGGGAGGAAGTGCATCATGCCAAGGATGAGGGGATTGTTTTCGACCTGCTTACAAATCCGGTGGAGATTATCGGTGATGAGCGCGGATGGGTGAAGTCTTTGCGTTGTGTCCGGATGGAGCTTGGAGAGCCTGATGCGAGCGGACGGCGCAGCCCTGTGCCAATAGAGGGGTCGGAGTTTGAGGTGGAGACCGATACGGTAATAATGGCCCTTGGTACTACTTCTAATCCGTTGATATCCAGAACGACTCCTGGTCTTGAAACCAACCGCCGCGGCGGGCTCGTGGCGGATGAGTGCGGCGTGACGACACGTCCAGGGGTATTTGCTGGCGGCGATGCCGTCACCGGTGCCGCCACGGTGATACTTGCCATGGGAGCGGGGCGCAAGGCCGCCAAGGCGATAGACGAATATTTGAAAGTCTCCCGATAAAATTTTGGAAAAACACACTAATAACCGACCATAATGAAAGATTCTGATTTCTGGGCCTCTGTCAAGACTCCTAAATTCTGGAGAGACATGCTCACGATTTCCGTAGCCATGTTTATCGCTGCTGCTGCGGTATATTATTTTCTCGTGCCGAGCAAGCTTGTAGTCGGCAGTATCTCCGGCTTGTCGATTGTCATAAGCGGGGTGCTTGCCAATATGGGCATTGTGGTCAAGGTCTCCACTGTGGTCTTGATAATTAATGCTATCCTCCTCGTTATAGCGTATATTTTGATAGGGCCGGAGTTCGGAGTCAAGACTGCATACGCTGCGTTGGTTCTAGGACCTATGATGGATTTGTGGGAGAAAATATGTCCTTATGAGCATCTTATGGAGCCGGGGGCGACTTCCATGATGGGAAACCTGTGGTTTGACCTTCTCTGTTTTGTGCTGGTGCTGAGCGCTTCGCAGGCGATATTGTTCCGCATCAATGCCTCGACCGGGGGACTTGACATAATAGCGAAGATCTTCAACAAGTATTTCCACTTCGACATGGGGATGTCGGTGACGATCGCCGGGGTGCTGATATGCTGCACGGCTTTCCTCATAAATCCTTTCAGACTTGTGATTATCGGCCTTATCGGTACATGGATCAACGGGCTGATCGTCAATTATTTCATGGCCTCGCTGAGCCGCCGCAAGAGGGTCTGCATCATTTCGCGTGAACACGAGCGGCTGCGCAAGTATATCATTGAAGATATTGTCCGAGGCTGTACGCTTTACGAGGTGACGGGAGGCTATAGTGGGGAGAAGTACATGGAGATACAGACTCTTCTGACCCAGAATGAGTTTGCCAATCTTATGGCTTTTATCCGTGACAATGATATCAAGGCCTTCATCACCGCCGGCAACGTCAGTGAAGTCTATGGCCTCTGGAGTGACCACAAGGGCCTGAAGAAGAAATAGAGGCCCCACTCTCCGCTTTGCTTCCCTGCCGTGCGCACAAGGCTGATCCCGTGCGTGGAAAGCCGTCAGGTGCGCACGAGACATATTCCCTCGATACCGCCGTGCGCACGAAAGGTCTTGGTGCGCACCGAACTGCCCTCGTGCGCACGGCAAGGGCGGTTTTGCCGTCCATTTTTCATTCCCCTCGACTCGACCACGCCAGGTGGGAGCCGTTTCCTGCGTTTCCGCACCTACCTGCGCGACCTGCCTGCCCCGCAGTCCACTCTGCGGCCCTTCCCCCGTTCAGGTAGGAGCCGTTTCCTGGGATTCCGCTCCTACCTGCACAGCCATCCTGCCCCGCAGTCTACTCTGAAGCTCTTCTCCCGTTCAGGTGGGAGCCTGTTCCGGGGATTCCGCTCCCACCTGCACGACATCGGCGACTGTGACTTGATATGCGATATCGCTTTCAATTTGCAAGCATATACCATCGGATACGATAATATTGGAAGTGTCTCGGCTTCGGAATAGGTGCTTTTATCGTTGGCTTTCAGATTGAAAGGGGAATGTTCGATTTTTCTTTCAGTTTTGTCTTAATGCGACTATTTTGATGATACTACGGAATAGTAATAATTGTATATTATTGAATAATAGTATGTTAGATTAAAAATTATAGAATCGTAAAATCATTTCGAATAATATTGTTTTTCTCGATTAATCGCTATATTTGTCATGGGCATTCGAGTGGCCCACGAAGCAAAATTATTAAATTCCAATTTTTATCTCATGGGAAAGTGTTTTTATGCATGTTTATGCATGTTTGCTCTTTATCTTCCCTCCTACGCCGGGATAGTCTTGAAAGGGGTAGTGACGGACAGTGGCGGTGTCACGCTGCCGGGGGCACTGCTGGTGCTCCAGGATGCAGGAGGCGCTGTCGTGAGTTCGGCTGAGACGGATTCTGACGGCGCTTTCTCTATAGAGGCGGAGACTGCAGGGGAATACCGCCTGTCGGCATCCGCTTTTCAGTTCGGCACGGTGACACGCACTCTGAGCGTGACAGGAGAGGCGGAGCAGAATGTGGGTACAATCGTGCTTGAGCCACAGGAGACGCTGGATGCAGCGAAAGTTAGTGCCGAGCGCAAGTATGTGCAGACAAAAGTGAACGGTTTTGCTTATGATGTGGCGTCGGATCCCGAAGCGGAAAAGTTGACTGCGCGCGAACTCTTGCAACGTATGCCTTTCGTGAAGGTGGATCCTCAGACACAGGCGATCCAGGTGTTGGGCAAGGATGTGGAATTCACAGTGAACGGCAAGAAAAGTACGTTGCTGAGCGGTGATAATCAGGCATATATGACTAAGCTTCTCACTGGAGGTAAGCTTAAGTCAATCCAGCTGGTGACGCAGACTTCCGGGCGTCACGCCGGCAAAACCGCAGTGATCAACCTTGACACGAAAGATGCTCTTGGCGATCTTATTGCTGGCCAGTTGAGAGCGGAGGCCGGTGATGATTCCCATGCTGGCGGGTATGCAGGACTGACTTCGAAGAACGGTGGCTTGACCTACAACGTGTCCTATAACTATACTTGGTCAGACCTCTACGGTAGCGAGACGCGTCAAAATGTGGACTATCTTAAGTCCGAGGAATACAGCAAGTCTGAAATATTCGACAGGACAGATCCCACGCGTGACAATCATCATGTGGCGAATTTGCGCTCCAGCTATGACTTTACTCCAGAGAGCCGCCTGTTCGTGGAGGCTTCAGCGGACGTGGACGATACGCATAATGCTCTCAAGGCTGGGAGCACTTTTTGGGACAAGTCCGGTGCGATAGTGTCAGAGTCTTCCAGCGAGGGGAGCAGCGATATCCGTTCCGGCAAGTACAAGGCGTCTGCCGGCTGGCAGCGCTCCTTCGCGGAGCACCCGTCACGTCTGCTTACATTTCAGTACGCGTTCGACGGAAGTAAAATGTCAAGTGCCTATGATCAGCTGTTGAACGGCTCCGACAGGAGCACTTATGGCAATAATACGTCAATGCGTGAGCATACGGTGTCGGCTGACTATGGTGATATGTTTCGCGGCGGGAGCACCTGGTATTTGACGGGGAAGTATGTCAACCGCAGTTACGAGAGTCGCAATTACCTCAATTATACTCAGCAGGTGGGATCCGTAAAGGGCAGCTGGTCGAAGATGGGAGAGAAGTGGATGGTGGACGCGGATCTTTCCGGGGAACTGGTGTCCGACTACAGCACATCGTTTGATTTGCTGTACGGTCTGCGCCTTGTGTACCGTCCAGCCTTGCGCCATTCCCTGATGCTGCGCGTTAATAAGGAGGCTTTCCGCCCGGATATCAATTATCTCAACCCATATAAAGACGAGTCGGTACCCGGCATCATCGTGCAGGGCAACCCGAATCTGAAGAACGAGAGGTATTACAACGCCATGTTGATGTATCAGTTCTCTAGTGGCAAGGCTATAAATCTATCTGCTCTTGTAAGCGAGCGCTATACAAACAATGGCGTGTTCGCTTATGACAAGGTTCAGGGGGATGGAGCGCTATATCGTACTTATGACAATATAGGTAAGGCCAATTATTTGTCTCTTGGCGGAACAATTGATGTGACTCCCGTGCCGTGGCTGAATATGTCATTGTTGGTATCGTTCCGTAATCAGTCTTATTCTTATCTTGATCAGACGAATTGTTTTTGGACAAGGTCCATGTATTTTCAGGCTGGAATTGATTTGTGGAGGGGAGCAAAACTTGATTGCCATGCTTTTTATACGGATCCGTCATTATTCTTGGGGAGTATGGGAATTCAAACAAGCAGCGTCAAGAATGTTCTTGCAGACTGCACTATAGGGCTGACTCAGAATATCGGAGATAATTTTAGTGTCCAGATTGGGACTATTCAACCTTGGTCAAAATATACGGTGTACCAAAGCAGTTCCATATCGGATGAGATGCTCAACAATAAAACTTACCAAAGATCGGGCAGAAGCTTTTTCTTCCGTCTCCAGTATACTTTCGGCCGTTTCAAGGGTTATGTGCCGTTTAACAGCCGCAGCATCGACAACTCAGACCGCAGGAAGTAATAACTACTAATGCCTTAGAGCCAGAGGTACTTGACTCTAAGGCATAAATGCGTTAGTATTGATCAGACTACTCAATCGTCCATTCGGCGCCGTCCTTGGTGTCCTTGACCTGGATGCCGAGGGCTTTGAGGGAGTCGCGGATGTGGTCGGAGACGGCCCAGTTCTTGGCTGCCTTGGCAGCAGCCCGCTGCTCCAGCACCATGTCCATCAGGCCTCCGATCACCTTGCCGTCAGAGCCGGCCGCGGCATCTTCGTCCTTGAGGCCGAGGACTCCGAATACTATGTCATCAAAAATCTGCACGAGGGTCTGCATGTCGCCCTTCCCGAGACTCAACTGCTTCGCTTTGGTAGAGTTCACCAGACGTACGGCCTCCGCAATATGGGCAAGAGCCACCGGGGTGTTCATGTCATCGCAGAGCGCATCGTAGACACCGTCGAATATGGCTTTCACGTCAGCACTCTCCGCCGGGCAGCTGTCCGGGGCGACAGCGATTACCTGCTCTCCGTACTGGCACTGCGGGATGGACTTCCCGGCCATTGCATAAAGATCCTTGGCCGCCTGCATCAGCCTCTTGAGCCCTTTCTCCGAAGCCTGGAGAGCCTCGTTGGAGAAGTCGAGAGTGCTGCGGTAATGGGCCTGGAGAATGAAGAATCGCACAGTCATCGGGCTGTAGGCCTGCTCGAGTTTCGGATGGTCACCGGCAAAGAGCTGAGGCAGGGTGATGAAATTGCCGAGAGACTTGCCCATCTTCTGCCCGTTGATGGTGATCATGTTGTTGTGTACCCAATAATGTACGCCTTGAGTGCCGCGCATCGCTTCATTCTGAGCGATTTCGCACTCGTGGTGCGGGAACATCAGATCCATCCCGCCTCCGTGGATGTCGAACTCGCGCCCGAGGTACTTCTCTCCCATCACGGAGCACTCAAGGTGCCATCCCGGGAATCCCTCTCCCCAAGGTGATGGCCAACGCATGATGTGCTGAGGTTCAGCCTTTTTCCACAGCGCGAAGTCATACGGAGCGTGTTTGTCGGACTGCCCGTCGAGGTTGCGCGTCCCTTCGAGTGTGTCGTCCAGATTGCGTCCGGACAGGACACCGTAGTGAAAGTCCTTGTTGTATTTCTCTACATCGAAGTATACGCTGCCGTTGCTCACGTATGCGTAGCCTGCATCAAGAATCTTCTTGATGGCTTCGATCTGTTCGATGATATGCCCGGAAGCCCTCGGTTCGATGGACGGAGGGGCCACGTTAAGAAGCCGCATCGCCTCGTGGTAGCGGAACGTGTAGGTCTGCACCACTTCCATCGGCTCAAGCTGCTCAAGTCTGGCTTTCTTTGCTATCTTGTCCTCACCCTCATCGGCATCATGCTCAAGATGACCGACATCCGTGATGTTGCGCACATAGCGCACCTTGTATCCAAGGTGCCGCAGCAGCTTGCTGAGGACATCGTAAGTTACACCTGGCCTCGCGTGCCCCAAATGGGCATCCCCGTATACGGTAGGGCCGCAAACATACATTCCGACATGGCCCGGGTTGATGGGCACGAAAAGTTCCTTTCTGCGCGAAAGGGTATTGGTAAGGCTAAGATCTCTCATTTCTGATAGTCGATAATCCCACGAATATACAAAAAATTGTGTACTTTCGCTCCATGAAATTCATAAGCTGGAATGTCAACGGCCTCCGCGCCGTCGCGGGGAAAGGTTTTCCCGAAATCTTCAAGGGCTTCGATGCCGATTTCGTCTGTCTTCAGGAGACAAAACTTCAAGAAGGCCAGATCGATATGGAGTTTGACGCTTACCGTTCATACTGGAACTATGCCGCCAAGAAAGGCTATTCCGGCACAGCCATTTACACCAGGTTGGAACCGCTGGGCGTAAGTTACGGCATGCAGAGCGAAGAGCACGACCAGGAGGGGAGGGTGATAACCCTTGAGATGCCAGGGTTTTATCTGGTCAACGTCTACACCCCCAACTCCCAGGACGGCCTGCGCCGACTCGACTACCGCATGAAGTGGGAGGACCATTTCCGGGGCTATGTGAGCGGTCTTGCCGAGCGAAAAGGCGTGGTGATATGCGGGGACATGAACGTGGCTCATGAGGAGATAGACCTCAAGAACCCTTCGACGAACCACCTTAACGCAGGTTTTTCCGACCAGGAGCGTGCCAAGATGAGCGAACTGCTCGCCGCCGGTTTCCACGACAGCTGGAGGGAGCAGCATCCCGATGAGGCAAAATACTCGTGGTGGTCATACAGGATGCGTGCCCGCGAGAGGAACGCCGGCTGGCGTATAGACTATTTTCTGGTGTCAGACAACCTGCGTGACCGCATCACCGGTACGGACATCCACAACGAGATCTACGGGTCGGATCACTGCCCGGTGGAACTCGACCTTTCCCTCTAGGCGGCCTTTTTTCTGGAGCCAAGCAACTCGAAAAGCACCACGACCGCAATCCCTATGACGCAGAAGACGACGGCCTCCGGAATCTGAAGATCGAGAGGGGAGACGCTGCCTGTACGGAGAATCTGTGCCGCCTCCACAGCTTCGCTGTCATACCATGGCCACACCCTCACGAGCGAACCGAACACGAAGCCCAGCAGCACCAGCATGGTCTGCCTCTCCCAGCGGGCCAGAAGCCAGTGGAGAAGCTTGGCGAATGCTAATATTCCCACCACGCAGCCGACCCCGAAAGTGATGATTACAGGCCAGTTGAGGTCAGTGATTGCCTGCATGATATAGTGGTATTTGCCCATCACCAGCAGGATGAAACTGCCCGAGATGCCCGGGAGTATCATGGCGCAGATGGAGACGGCGCCGCACAGGAAGATGAACCAGATGTCGTCAGTGGTTTTGGTTGGAGACAGGGTGCAGATGACAAGACCCAATGCAAGTCCGATGATGGCCGGTATCAGGTCAACGGCCTTGAAATCCTTGACCCCCTTTACCATCAGCGCAGCGGAGGCCAGTATCAGGCCGAAGAAGAAGGCCCAAGTCAGTATAGGGTAGTAGTCAAGGCACAGCGTGACGAGTTTTGCGAGTGAAAATACGCTCACAAGGACGCCGACCAGCAGGGCCACGAGGAAGTCTCCGTTTATCAGGCGCCAGAATTCCCTGAAACGGCCGCCGAGCAGTGATTTCCAGGTCTCTTTTTCGGTCACGGCATTGAGCGAGTCCACAATGTCGGTGTAAATGCCTGTGAGCAGGGCTATTGTGCCTCCGCTTACTCCGGGCACGACATTGGCCGCACCCATACCGAAGCCTTTGAGGGCAACGGACAGATAATGCATCAAAGATTTCATCTGATTATGTTGAGGTAGTTTTTGATTTCGGAAAATACGGCCGACTGGCTTGGTGTGCTGCCGTTTTCGGGTGGCAGGACCACAAGGTCAAACACAGCATTCTTGAGCTGGCGGCGTCCTATTTTGAAACAGGCCTTGCTGCACCGGGCCTCATATTCCGGCCAGAACGCCGAGTCCGTGTCTGCCAGGGATATGAGCAGTTCTCCCGAGCCTTCGGGGAGTCTCTCCCCTCTGAACTTTTTCTTGATTGCCCCGGCAAGATTCAGCTCCCCGCTTCCCGGGCTTATTATGTTAACAGGGATATTGTTGTAGCTGAAGTACTGCTTGACGGCTGATTTGACGGCGTCGCTGTCTTCCTGCATCGGGGTGACCAGCACAGTGGCTGTGCGTATTCTGTCCAGAGGGCACAGACAATGCGGCGTGTCGCTCTCATTGCGTCTGAGTGCGATATGGCGCAGGAGCAGCACAAACGGATTCTTCATCAGGCTTCGTTTGATGAGAAGAGTTCCCTAATCTCGCGTTTGGCCTCTTTCCAGCGTGGAATGTCGATTTTAGTCCCTATGACTTCCACCACCTTGGCCGCTATGATGGACCCGACCTCGCCGCACTCCTTCAGACTGCGCCCCTCCGAGTGAGCGTATAGGAATCCGGCCGCATAGGTGTCTCCCGCGCCGGTGGCGTCCACCGTGTCGGCGGGCCATGCAGGTATGAAGTGCACCTCTTCTCCTGATTTGATCCAGCTTCCGTCTTTGCCTATCTTGACTACTGCGATCTTGCAGAGTCTAGCGATCTCGTCCAATGCCAGAATCGGATCTCCGAGCTTTGTGAACGATTTTGATTCGGTCTCGTTGGCGAAAACTATGTCCACATATTTCTCGATGATGTCGTGCAGGAATGCAAGGTTGGACTCTACGACATTGTAGGAAGCCATGTCGAGGGATATTATGCACCCCGCATCGTGGGCAAGTTCTACGGCACGTCGGATAAGCGCTTGATTCTGTACGAGATACCCTTCGATATGGAAGTAGTCGTAACCTTCGAACCATTCCGGCCTTAAATCTTCCGGTACGAGGTCGAGGGCTGCGCCCAGATATACGGCGAAAGTGCGTTCGGCGTTGCCTCCGCTTACGAAGACCATTGAGCGTCCGCTTGAGCGCGGGCTCTTGAGGAGTACGGTCTTGACTCCATATTGCTCCTGATCGCTCTTGAAAAGGAGTCCCAGTTCGTCATCTCCTATCTTCCCGATGAAGCTTGACGGCATGCCGAGAATCGCGGTGCAGGTGATGGTATTGGCTGCTGAGCCTCCTGCTACATACTTGACCCCCAACGGCTTGAGTGCGGCCCATATCTTGTCTCCCGTCTCCATGTCCACATGCTGCATGCTGCCTTTGGGAAGATGGTAATTGTTGAGGAGCGAGTCGTCCGGCAGGACTGCCAGAATATCTGTAAGGGCGTTCCCTATTCCAAGTATCGATTTCATATCTTGCAAAATTAGCATAATTATCCGTAAATTTGCCCCCTCATATGAATAAGAAAGCGACCAAGGTACTTAAGTATCTGCTGTCAGTCGGACTGGCGGCGGTGTTGGTGTGGTTTGCCTTCAGAGGAGTCGACTGGAAAGCTTTCTGGGAGGGCCTTCAGGAGACGAGGTGGGGTTATGTGCTGGTATTTACATTTGTGTCCGTAGTGGCTCTTTTCTTCAGGGAAGAGAGATGGCGGGTGATGATGGAGCCGCTTGACCCCGGTGTGAGGAGGCTTGACGCATGGGATGCTTCAAATGTTGGCAATATTGTCAATGTGGTGCTTCCAGGGGCGGGGGAGTTTGTGCGTGGAGGGTATATCAAGTCTAAGAACATGAGCTACAACAAGATCCTCGGCACCATCGTCTGCGAGCGTGCTTGGGATGTCTTGTCTGTGCTCTTCCTGCTTGTCCTCGCGCTTGTTCTGAAGTGGGATACTTTCGGTGATTTTTTCATCGCCAACATCTGGAATCCTCTGACGCACAGCCTCGGATTTTCAATGTGGTGGATTGCCGCGCCGATTCTTGTGGCTCTTGCCGTATTCATCTGGGGCGTTTTCCATTGGCAGGAGAAATATGCCTTTTGCGCTAAGGTGGCCGGTGCCGTGCGTGGGCTTGGTTCCGGTATAGCGAGTTTTGTGCATATCCGCCGCAAGGGTGCGTTCGTCTTATATACTGTAGGTATCTGGGTGACATATCTCCTGATGACCTATTATAACTTCCTTGCGATCCCGGCTCTTGCGCATCTGACGTTCTTCGACTCCCTGTTTGTGTCGGCAGTTGGCAATATCGCTTCAGTGATCCCTGTACCGGGCGGCATCGGGGCGTATCATTATCTTGTTGCCTTGACATTGGAGTCAATCTACGGTGCGACATGGGAGACAAGCCTGCTTTTCGCTACTCTTAGCCATGAGACGCACGCTCTGCTGCTCATAGTGCTCGGCATCGCATCCTATATCAGGCTGACAGCACGACGCAGACAATAATATTTTGAATTGTTCAAAACACTTTCTAACTTTGCATTCTCCCTTGACGTTTTAGGGCGATGACGGTTCCGTAGCTCAGTTGGATAGAGCAACAGCCTTCTAAGCTGTGGGTCGCGCGTTCGAATCGCGCCGGAATCACACACAAAAAAGCCGGTCTCATTTGAGGCCGGCTTTTGAAGTATTTATATGGCAGGGAGAATCCCTGCCATGGTATTAGAGTTCGTTGAGTTCCTGAGTCAGCTCATCCTTGCGTCCCACGATGATATCCTGATATTCCTTGAGACCGGTTCCGGCCGGAATCAGGTGACCGCAGATGACGTTCTCCTTTAGACCTTCGAGGTGATCCACACGTCCGCGGATAGCGGCTTCGCTGAGCACCTTGGTGGTCTCCTGGAAGGATGCGGCGGAGATGAAGCTGTCTGTCTTGAGCGCGGCCCTTGTGATGCCCTGAAGCACGAGGCGTGCTGTAGCCGGGCGGGTCGGACGTGCCGTCATCACCTCAAGTCCTTGACGTTCAAGGGATGAGTTCTCGCTGCGGAGATCGCGGGCGGAGATGATCTGCCCCGGCTCGTAACGCTGTGAGCCCCCTGCGCTGAGAACCACGTATTTGCCGTAGATGTTGTCGTTGACATCGGTAAACTTCCACTTGTCCACCAGTTCCTCCGCGAGGAATTCGGTGTCTCCAGGATTGGTTATCTCGACTTTGCGCATCATCTGGCGTACGATGATTTCGAAGTGCTTGTCGTTGATCTTCACACCCTGCAGGCGGTATACGGCCTGCACCTCGTTGACGATGTACTCCTGGGCTTTGACAGGTCCGAGGATGTTGAGGATGTCGCTCGGGGACACTCCACCGTCTGAAAGCGGGGTTCCGGCCTTGACATAGTCGTTCTCCTGTACGAGGATCTGCTTGCTGAGCGGAACGAGGTAGTGCTTCTCGACGCCGTATTTGTTCTTGACGATGATCTCGCGGTTGCCTCGCTTCACCTTGCCCATGAGGACTTCTCCGTTGATTTCGGAGAGGATTGCGGGACTTGACGGGTTGCGGGCTTCGAAAAGCTCCGTAACACGCGGGAGACCACCGGTGATATCGCTTGCCTTGCCGATCGCGCGAGGGATCTTCATGATGACCTCACCGACCTTGACCTTGTTGCCGTTCTCGGCCATGAGGTGGGCACCGACAGGCAGATTGTACTGCTTGATGCTGTCTCCGGCCTCGTTGACGATGACAAGGGTAGGGCTCTTGGTCTTGTCCTTGGACTCGATGATCACCTTGTCGGTGCTGGTTGAATACTCGTCAGCGCTTTCCTTCTGGTAGGTCACGCCCTCGATCATGTTCTCGAAGCGTACTGTACCTGCAGTTTCCACGATTGTGGTGGCGTTGTATGCATCCCAGTCGCAGATGAGGTCTCCCTTCTTCACCTTGTCCCCGTCTCCCTTGTAGAGGACGGCTCCGTAAGGTACATCGTACTGGGAGAAGGTGATTCCCGTGTTCTCATCGAGGATGCGGAGCTCAGCCATACGGCTTACTACCACAGTCTCCTTGCGCCCGTCGTCAGCGACCCTCTCGATGGTACGGAGTTCCTCGAACTTGAGGACACCATCGTACTTGGACTCGATGGAAGAGTCGGCGGCTGAAGATGAGGCTGTACCTCCGACGTGGAATGTACGCAGAGTCAGCTGGGTACCAGGCTCGCCGATGGACTGTGCCGCGATGACACCGACCACTTCGCCCTTCTCGACCATGCGGCTGGTGGCGAGGTTGCGTCCGTAGCACTTGGCGCAGACACCCTTGCGGCTTTCGCAGGTCAGCACTGAGCGGATCTCCACCTGCTCGATAGGGAGGGAGTCGATAAGGTCGGCCTCCTTCTCGCGGATCTCCTCGCCGGCCTTGATGATGAGTTCGCCGGTGAGAGGGTTGAAGATGTCGTGCACTGAAGTACGTCCGAGGATTCTCTCTCCGAGAGACTCGACGACTTCGTCCTTGTTCTTGATGGCTGTGGCGATCAGTCCGCGGAGTGTGCCGCAGTCCTGCTCGTTGATGATCACATCGTGTGACACGTCTACCAGACGTCTTGTGAGGTATCCTGCGTCAGCAGTCTTCAACGCGGTATCAGCCAGACCTTTACGTGCTCCATGAGTAGAGATGAAGTACTCGAGCACCGTCATGCCTTCCTTAAGGTTGGAGACGATAGGGTTCTCGATGATGTCCGCCCCTGAAGCACCTGCCTTCTGAGGCTTGGCCATAAGTCCACGCATGCCGCAGAGCTGCTTGATCTGGGTGGTTGAACCGCGGGCTCCTGAGTCAAGCATCATGTAGACAGGGTTGAATCCCTGCTGGTCAGCCGAGATCTGGTTGGTCACGATCTTGGTAAGCTTGTTGTCCACAGCGGACCAGAGGTCGATGACCTTGTTGTAACGCTCGTTGTTGGTGATGAAACCGTTGTCGTAGTCGTCACGGATGTTTGCCACCTGCTTGTAGGCGTCTTCCACGAGGGAAGTCTTTTCTGCCGGGACGAGCACGTCTCCGAGGTTGAAAGAGATGCCGGCGCGGAACGCCTGATCGTATCCGAGGTTCTTGATGTCATCGAGGAACTTTGCGGTGCGGGTCACGCCCGTGTGCTTGATGACATCGGTGATGATCTTCCTGAGGGACTTCTTGCCGAGGACTTCGTTGACATAAGATACCTCGTCAGGGACGTACTGGTTGACGATTATACGTCCGGCGGTGGTCTCTACCATCTGTGTGCCCTTTGACGGATCCTGCTTGTCTGCCGGGAGGCGCACTGAGATCTTTGCGTGCATGTCAATGGCCTTCTCGTTGTATGCCACGATGACTTCTTCGGCTGAGTAGAATTTCATTCCCTCGCCTTTTGCGCCCGGACGGATCTTCGTGATATAGTAGAGTCCGAGCACCATGTCCTGCGAAGGCACCGTGATAGGCGCTCCGTTGGCGGGGTTGAGGATGTTCTGTGAGCCGAGCATCAGCAGCTGCGCCTCCATCACTGCGGCGTTGCCGAGAGGGAGGTGCACCGCCATCTGGTCTCCGTCGAAGTCGGCGTTGAAGGCGGTACATGCGAGAGGGTGGAGCTGGATGGCCTTGCCCTCGATCATGCGCGGCTGGAAGGCCTGGATACCGAGCCTGTGGAGGGTAGGTGCACGGTTGAGGAGCACCGGGTGTCCCTTCATCACGTTCTCAAGGATGTCCCAGATCACGGGATCCTTGCGGTCCACGATCTTCTTGGCGGACTTGACGGTCTTGACGATTCCGCGCTCGATGAGCTTGCGGATGATGAACGGCTTGTAGAGCTCGGCGGCCATGAACTTAGGCAGACCGCATTCGTGCATGTTCAGCTCCGGACCTACGACGATTACGGAACGTGCGGAGTAGTCCACACGCTTTCCGAGGAGGTTCTGGCGGAAACGGCCCTGCTTTCCCTTGAGTGAGTCGGAGAGGGACTTGAGCGCCCTGTTTGACTCGCTCTTGACGGCGGAGGATTTTTTCGAGTTGTCGAAGAGTGAATCCACAGCTTCCTGAAGCATGCGCTTCTCGTTGCGGAGAATCACTTCAGGCGCCTTGATCTCGATAAGTCTCTTGAGACGGTTGTTGCGGATGATCACACGCCTGTAGAGGTCGTTGAGGTCGGTCGTCGCGAAGCGGCCTCCGTCAAGAGGCACGAGCGGACGCAAATCCGGCGGGATCACAGGTATGACCTTCATCACCATCCACTCCGGACGGTTGATGCCCTTTGATTCCTGGAACCACTTTACGACCTGAAGCCTCTTGAGGACTTCTGCCTTGCGCTGCTGTGAAGTTTCGGTCAGCATCTTCTGGCGGAGTTCCCTGCCGAGTTCTTCCACATCGATTTCCTTGAGCAGGTCATATACACCTTCCGCTCCCATCTTCGCGATGAACTTGTTCTCATCGTTATCCGGGAGGTTGCTGTTGCCAGGGATCGTTGCGAGTATATCCAGATACTCATCCTCGGAGAGGAGAGCCATCTTGTCCACTTGGGCCGCACCCGGCTTCACCACTATGTATTTCTCATAGTAGATGACGGACTCCAGTTTCTTGGCAGGGAGGCCGAGAAGGGCGGAGATCTTGTTAGGAGCGGACTTGAAGTACCAGATGTGTGCTACCGGGACGGTCAGAGTGATGTGACCCATCCTTTCGCGGCGCACTTTCTTTTCGGTCACCTCGACATTGCACCTGTCGCAGACAATGCCGCGGTAGCGGATCCTCTTGTACTTTCCGCAATAGCACTCGTAGTCTTTGGTCGGTCCGAAGATCTTCTCGCAGAAGAGTCCGTCCCTTTCAGGCTTGTAAGTCCTGTAGTTGACGGTCTCCGGCTTGAGGACTTCGCCGCAGGATCTTGCGGTGATGTCCTCCGGAGATGCGAGCGATATGCTTATCGTCTGGAAGTTGCTCTTAATCTTATTGTCTTTATTATTGAATGCAGGCATATTGTTATTCGTTCAAACAATTATTCCAAAGTAACCTTGAGACCGAGGCCGCGGAGTTCGTGGAGGAGCACGTTGAGTGACTCCGGAATACCTGCAGGCGGGATAGGGTCTCCCTTGACAATCGCCTCGTAAGTCTTTGATCTTCCGACAACATCATCGGACTTGACGGTCAGGATCTCCTGGAGTGCGTTGGCCGCGCCGAACGCTTCGAGCGCCCAGACCTCCATCTCTCCGAACCTCTGTCCTCCGAACTGGGACTTACCGCCGAGAGGCTGCTGTGTGATGAGCGAGTAAGGTCCGATCGAACGGGCGTGCATCTTGTCATCAACCATGTGACCGAGCTTGATCATGTAGATCACTCCCACCGTGGCCGGCTGGTCGAAGTAGTCTCCGGTGCCGCCGTCGCGCAGGCGGGTCTTGCCGAATCTCGGCACGCCTGCCTTGTCAGTGTATCCGCAGATCTCGTCGATGCTGGCACCGTCGAAAATAGGGGTGCTGAACTTGAGCCCGAGCCTGTAGCCCGCCCATCCGAGCACTGTCTCGTAGATCTGGCCGAGGTTCATACGTGAAGGCACGCCGAGAGGGTTGAGGACGATGTCCACAGGGGTTCCATCCTCAAGGAAAGGCATGTCTTCCTGACGTACGATCTTGGCGACGATACCCTTGTTGCCATGACGGCCGGCCATCTTGTCACCGACGGTGATCTTACGCTTCTTGGCTATGTATACCTTGGCTATCTGCATCACTCCGTTAGGAAGTTCGTCCCCGATCTTGATCTTGTCCATCTCGCGTTTGCAGATGGCCTGCTCTGTCTTGATGGCTATGCAGTAGTTGTTGATAAGGTCGCGGATCAACTCGTTGGCCTCCTTGTCGGTGGTCCACTTGTTGGAGTTGATGTTGTTGTAGTCGATGCTCTTGAGAACTTCGGTCGTGATCTTCTTGTCCTTTTCGAGGATTTCGACGCCGTAGAGGTCGGTTATGCCGGCGCTCTTCTTGTTCTTGGTGAGCACGACAAGCTTCTGCAGGAAATCGTTGTAGAGTTTCTCGGCCTTGCGGTCGTACTCTGCCTGACGCATCTCCAGCCTTGCCTTCTGGTCGTTCTTCGCCGCTCCCTTGCGTGTGGTCTCCTTGGAGATCTTTGTATAGAGGGCGGTCTTGATCACGGTGCCGCTCAGCGAAGGATTCGCTTTGAGGGACGCGTCCTTGACATCTCCCGCCTTGTCGCCGAAGATGGCCTTGAGGAGTTTTTCCTCCGGTGAAGGATCGCTTTCTCCCTTAGGCGTGATCTTGCCGATCATGATGTCGCCCGGCTCTATGTGCGCACCAACGCGGACTATACCGTTCTCGCTGAGATTCCTTGTGGCATCCTCGCTTACGTTAGGGATGTCGGAAGTGAGTTCCTCCATTCCACGCTTGGTGTCGCGCACTTCGGTGAGGTACTCGTCTACATGGACAGAGGTGAGGACATCCCACTTGACCATCTCTTCTGACAGCACGATGGCGTCCTCATAGTTGTAACCCTTCCATGGCATGAAGGCCACCTTGAGGTTGCGTCCTAATGCGAGCTCTCCGTTCTGCGTGGCGTAGCCTTCGGTCAGAACCTGACCCTTGACGACCTTGTCTCCCTTCTTGACGATAGGCTTCAGGGTGATGGTCGTGCTCTGGTTGGTCCTGCGGTAGATAGGCATCTTGTAGGTGGTCTCCTCCGGGAGGAAGCTGACGAAAGCCTCTCCTTCAGTACGCTCGTACTTCACGCGGATTTCGTTTGCGTCCACGTAGGTTACCTCTCCGTTGCGGTTTGCAACGACCTGGGTGCGGGAATCTATGCAGGCTCTCTCTTCCAATCCGGTGCCCACTATAGGTGATTCCGGCCTGAGAAGCGGAACAGCCTGACGCATCATGTTCGCTCCCATCAATGCACGGTGAGCATCATCGTGCTCGAGGAACGGGATGAGTGACGCTGCCACGGAAGCCATCTGGTTCGGAGCCACGTCCATGTAGTCAACCTGATCTTTGGTCACGACAGGGAAGTCAGCCTCAAGACGGCACTGGATGCGGTCTTCGAGGATGTTGCCCTCATCGTCCATCTTCACGTTGGCGAGAGATACGAGTTTGTCTTCCTCTTCCTCCGCGCTCATATAGTGGCATCCCTCCTGGCTCAGATCCACCTTGCCGTTCTTCACGTCGCGGTATGGGGTCTCGATGAAGCCGAGGTCATCAATGCGCGCGTAAACGCACAGAGATGAGATCAATCCGATGTTCGGACCTTCTGGAGACTCGATAGGGCAGAGGCGGCCATAATGTGTATAGTGCACGTCCCTGACCTCGAATCCGGCTCTGTCACGGCTAAGACCGCCAGGGCCGAGGGCGGACAGACGTCTCTTGTGGGTGATTTCCGCGAGAGGGTTAGTCTGATCCATGAACTGTGACAGCTGGCTCGTTCCGAAGAACGAGTTGATCACAGAAGAAAGGGTCTTGGCGTTGATCAGATCGATCGGGTTGAACTGTTCGCTGTCGCGGACGTTCATCCTCTCCCTGATGGTGCGGGCCATGCGGCTGAGTCCTACGCTGAACTGGTTGGCGAGCTGCTCTCCTACTGTGCGTACGCGGCGGTTGGAGAGGTGGTCGATATCATCGACGGTCGCCTTTGAGTTGATCAGCTGGATGAGATATTTGATGATCTCGATGATGTCCGTGTTCGTGAGCACCCTGACATCCGGATCAATGGACAGGCCGAGCTTCTTGTTGAGGCGGTAGCGTCCCACATTGCCGAGATCGTACCTCTTCTCGGAGAAGAAGAGCTTGTCGATCACGTCTCTTGCCGTGCTCTCATCAGGCGGTTCCGAGTTACGGAGCTGCTTGTAGATGTAGTTGACGGCCTCTATCTCCGTATTGGTAGGGTCTTTCTGGAGCGTGTTGAAGATGATGGCGTACTCGTTGGAGTTGGCCTCGTCCTTCTGGAGGAGAATGCTCTTCTCGTCAGCCTGGAGGATGGCGCTGATGGTGTCATCATCGAGAACCTCGCCTCTCTTGACGATGATCTCGATACGCTCCACCGGAGTGACCTCTCCGGTATCTTCATCAATGAAATCCTCGAACTTCGTCTTGAGGACATTGTTGGCGAGCTTACGGCCCTTGTTGGCTTCGAGCTCCGCCTCGGTGACCTTGATTTCGTCGGCAAGGTCGAAGATGTCAATGATGTCTTTGTCTGAATTGAAGCCTATGGCTCTGAGCAGAGTCGTGACCGGAAGTTTCTTCTTGCGGTCGATATAGGCATACATCACATTGTTGATGTCGGTGGCGAACTCTATCCAAGAGCCCTTGAAAGGGATGATTCTGGCGGAATAGAGTTTTGTGCCGTTGGCGTGCATGCTCTGGTCGAAGAACACTCCCGGCGACCTGTGCAGCTGAGACACGATGATACGCTCTGAGCCGTTGATCACGAACGTGCCGGCAGGGGTCATGTACGGGATGTTGCCCAGATAGACGTCCTGGACTCTCGTGTCGAAGTCTTCGTGCTCCGAATCCGTGCAGGAAAGGCGGAGTTTTGCCTTCAGAGGGACATTGTATGTCAGGCCCCTGTCGAGACATTCCTCGATGGAATACTGAGGCGGATCGATAAAGTAGTCGATAAACTCGAGCTTGTAGCTGTTCCTCGTATCCTCGATCGGGAAAATCTCCTGAAATACCTGATACAGTCCTTCGTTCTTCCTGTTTTCCGGGGTGGTCTCAAGCTGGAAGAAGTCCTTGAACGACTTCAGCTGCACCTCCAGAAGATCCGGATATTCCAGAATTTTGGATGTGGCAAAGTTTATACGCTTGTTGTTGGTCTGATTTGACATATTCTGCCTTGGAAATAGAGAAAAACTTAAATACGGAAAAAAGGTTTAGAGCCTATTGTCCCCGGCTCTAAACCTGTTTGTCCCCTAAAGCAGGGAGAGGTGGAATTACTTAATCTCAACCTCTGCACCGGCCTCCTCAAGAGCAGCCTTGAGAGCTTCGGCCTCTGCCTTGGAAATTTTCTCTTTGACTGTTGCAGGAGCGCCGTCAACCATGTCCTTAGCTTCCTTCAGACCGAGTCCGAGCTCGCTCTTGACAACCTTGATCACGTTGAGCTTGGCCTGACCTGCAGACTTGAGGATTACATCGAACTCAGTCTGCTCTGCCTCAGCGGCTGCGCCGGCTGCACCATCAGCTGCTACTACTACTGCAGCGGCTGCAGGCTCGATACCATACTCATCCTTGAGGATCTTTGCAAGTTCCTGTACGTCTTTCACAGAAAGGTTTACCAACTCTTCTGCGAGGGCTTTAACATCTGCCATAATTATATTCTTTTTTTAATTTGTTGATATTATCTTTATTACTCTGCCGGCTTTTCTGCAGCCTCCGGCGCGGTCTGTTCTGCAGGTGTTGCAGCCTGCTCTGCAGCTGGAGCTGCTGAACCGATCTTCTCGTCCTCAGCCTTGCCCTCTGAAGCGTTCTCGAGAGCGGAGACAATGTTGCGGATAGGGCTCTGGAGGAGACCGATGATGTCGCCGATGAGTTCTTCCCTTGTCTTGATGGCTGCGAGCTGGTCGAGCTTGTCTTCACCGAGGAACACGCACTCCTGAACGTAGGCGCCCTTGATCACCGGCTTGGTGAATCCGTCGCGCTGAAGCTTCTTGATGAGCTTGGCTGGTGCGGCCGGGACGTTCGTGTACATGATGGCGGTGTTGCCTGTGAGCGTTTCGTCAAGAGACTTGATGTCCTCGTTCTCAAGAGCATTGAGAACATGTGCGAAGAGTGTGTTCTTCACCACGTTGAGGACAACGCCTTCGTTGAAGCACTCGCGGCGGAGTCTGCTCGTCTGTGATGCATTCAGGCCTGAGATATCCGTAATGTAGAAGTTCGGATACTCTTTGATCTGCGCTGAGATGCTTTCAATAATCTGACCTTTAAGTTCTTTCTTCATAATATTGAATTTTTACTCAGCACCGTTGAGAAATGCCTTGAGATCAACCTTGACGCCCGGGCTCATTGTTGAGCAGATGGCGGCGCTCTTCATATATGTACCCTTGAGGGACTGCGGCTTGAGCTTGGAGATGGCGTTGAGCACCTCTGCCGCGTTCTCGTATATCTGCTGTGCAGAGAACGAGGCCTTGCCGATGGCGGTGTGTACAATACCGGTCTTGTCAACTTTGAAGTCGATTTTACCGCCCTTTGACGCCTTTACCGCTGCGCCGATCTCCATGGTCACGGTGCCGGTCTTAGGGTTAGGCATGAGTCCGCGAGGTCCGAGGATCTTACCGAGTGCTCCGACTTTTGCCATCACTGAAGGGGTGCAGACAATGACATCCACGTCAGTCCAGCCACCTTTGATCTTCTCGATATATTCCTCAAGTCCTACATAATCTGCGCCTGCTTCCTTTGCCTCGTTCTCCTTGTCAGGAGTACAGAGGGCGAGAACCCTTACAACCTTGCCGGTTCCGTGAGGGAGAGTGACCACGCCACGGATCATCTGGTTGGCCTTGCGCGGATCGACTCCGAGGTTTGCGTGGAGCTCCACGCTGGAGTCAAATTTTGTGAAAGTGATGTCTTTCACAACCTGGCACGCTTCATTGAGCGGGTACAGCTTCTGAGAATCGTACTTCTCTACGGCTGCCTTCTGATTCTTTGTCAACTTACTCATAATGCGCGTGTGTTTTAGATGTTCTCAGGAAATTCACCGCTGACGGTGATACCCATACTTCTTGCCGTGCCGGCAACCATCTTCATCGCTGCTGCGAGAGTGAAGCAGTTGAGATCCGGCATTTTGCCTTCAGCGATGGTCTTCACCTGATCCCAAGTGATGTTTGCGACCTTCTTCCTGTTAGGCTCTCCGGAGGCTGTGCTGATCTTGGCTGCCTCCTTGAGGGATACTGCAACTGGCGGCTGCTTTACCTCGAAGGTGTAGGATTTGTCTGAGTAGACGGTAATCACTACCGGGAGGATCTTGCCTGCCTGTCCCTGCGTGGCTGCATTGAAAGCCTTGCAGAAATCCATTATGTTCAAGCCCTTGGAACCAAGCGCAGGTCCCACTGGAGGTGCCGGATTGGCCGCACCACCCTTGATCTGCAGCTTGATGTATCCTGTAACTTCTTTTGCCATAATACTTTGTTATTCTTTAGTCACTTGTGTAAAGTTGAGCTCCACCTGCGTCTTGCGCCCGAAGATCTCGACTATAACTTTAATCTTGCTCCTGTCTTCCAGAATTTCATCCACAATTCCGCTGAATCCGCTGAACGGGCCGTCGGTAATCCTGACTGATTCTCCGACATTGTAGTCAACGAACGTGTCGGCGGCATTGTCTGCGTTCTCGTCCTGATTTCCGAGAATCCTGGCGGCCTCCTCGTCACGAAGCGGCACCGGAACTCTTTCGAACTGGGTTCCGTTAGTGGCTTTTTTCTCAGTAAGGAATCCCGACATTCCGGGCACAAGGTTGCGGATTATGTTCTCGAGCATCGGACTGAGCTCCGCCTGTATGAGGACGTATCCCGGATAAAGCAATTTATCCATCGCTTTCCTCTTGCCGTTCTTGGTGACGATCTCTTTTTTGACAGGGACAAGCACCTGAGCGACCTGATCCTGAAGCCCTACTCTCTCGATCTCTTTCTCGAGGTATTCTTTGGCTTTCTTTTCCTTACTTCCCGCTGTGCGCAGGACATACCATTTCATTTCACCCATCTGAATCAGCCGATAAAATTACAATGTGTAGATGCCTGTCATCAGAGATTGGAAAGCGAAGTCGATAACCCAGAGAAGAGCGGCCAGCAAGACAGTCGTCACAATGACCAGAAGTGCGGAGCTTTGCAACTTCGCCCAACTTGGCCAAGTCGTCTTCTTGGTCAACTCTACGAAAGACTCTTTGAAGTAATTGATAAACTTTCTCATCTTTACATTTAATGGATGCCGTTGTTGGAAGCAGTTTAGCGGCATCTGTTAAACAATTACCAAATCGTAACCTTTGATATTTGCAGGGGAAGCAGGAATCGAACCCACATGGACGGTTTTGGAGACCGCTGAACTACCATTGTTCTATTCCCCTGTGAAAGACGGATGTCATGACGGCATCCGTCCGGGATTTCTTTTTAGTCGAGGATCTTGGTTACCTGACCTGCGCCTACGGTACGGCCACCTTCGCGGATAGCGAAACGGAGGTTCTCGTTGAGGGCTACAGGAGTGATGAGCATAACATCGATCTCAACGTTGTCGCCTGGCATAACCATCTCTACGCCTGCAGGAAGAGTGATCTCTCCGGTAACGTCAAGCGTACGGATGAAGAACTGAGGACGATAGTGGTTGTGGAATGGTGTATGACGGCCACCCTCTTCCTTCTTGAGGACGTAGATCTGTCCGAGGAAGTGCTTATGAGGAGTGATGGTGCCTGGCTTTGCGATAACCTCGCCACGCCTTACATCCTTCTTGTCGATACCGCGGAGGAGAAGACCTACATTGTCTCCGGCCTCACCCTGATCGAGGAGTTTACGGAACATCTCGACACCAGTTACAACTGTGCTCTTAGGCTTGTCGCTGAAACCTACGATTTCAGCAGGATCGTTGACATGGATGGTACCGGTCTCGATACGTCCGGTAACTACAGTACCACGTCCGGTGATTGAGAAGATGTCCTCGATAGGCATGAGGAAAGGCTTCTCGTTCTCACGTACAGGAAGCGGAATGTAAGAGTCAACAGCGTCCATGAGCTCCATTACCTTCTCTTCCCACTTCGGCTCACCGTTAAGTGCACCAAGAGCAGAACCACGGATGATAGGAGCGTTGTCGCCATCGAAGTCATACTTGTTGAGGAGGTCGCGTACCTCCATCTCGACGAGATCAAGCATTTCCTCATCGTCAACAAGGTCAACCTTGTTGAGGAATACTACCATCTTAGGCACGTTAACCTGCTTTGCGAGGAGCACGTGCTCGTTGGTCTGCGGCATAGGGCCGTCAGTTGCAGCAACTACAAGGATGGCACCGTCCATCTGAGCGGCACCGGTAACCATGTTCTTCACGTAGTCAGCGTGGCCCGGGCAGTCGACATGCGCATAGTGACGATTCTGGGTCTGATACTCGACGTGTGCAGTGTTGATGGTGATACCACGCTCTTTCTCTTCTGGAGCGTTGTCAATCTGGTCGAATGACTTGACCTCACTCAAACCTTTCTCTGCCAGCACCTTAGTGATAGCAGCGGTGAGGGTGGTCTTGCCGTGGTCAACGTGGCCGATGGTGCCGATGTTGACATGGGGTTTGTCCCTCTTGAAAACTTCTTTTGCCATAATATTACGTATAAAAGTTGTTGCAAAAACAAGCCGGCTTTTAGACCGGCGTTTGAGCCGATGATGGGAATTGAACTCATGACCTCATCCTTACCAAGGATGCGCTCTACCCCTGAGCTACATCGGCGTTTGAGCGGGGTAGGAGAATCGAACTCCCATTTCCAGCTTGGAAGGCTGGCATAATAGCCATTATACGAACCCCGCTTTTGGAAGCGTCCTCCTCTTCCGTGAGTGGTGGGCAAGGATGGATTCGAACCACCGAAGGTAAAACCAGCAGATTTACAGTCTGCCCCATTTGGCCACTCTGGTACTTGCCCTTATATTACTGATGAGCCGATGGAGGGATTCGAACCCACGACCCCGAGATTACAAATCACGTGCTCTGGCCATCTGAGCTACATCGGCATTGCCTATTTCAAAGCCCCAACCGTACTTTGGGAATGCAAAGATAGGAATTATTTCTTATCTTCAAAATAAAATCTTAATCTTTTTTCTATCCCTTCCCTGTCCAGTCCGGATTCGTGCAGTTGGGAGGACTGCCGGGCCTGTGCTATGAATCTGTCCGGAACTCCTATACCCTCTGCGCTTATGCTGTATCCGTTGGCCTCCAGAAATTCGCAGACAGCCCCGTAGAGACCGCCTTTCAGGCTGCCGTCTTCGGCCGTTATGATATGCTGGTACTTCGTCGCTATCTTCTTAAGCAGTTCTTCGTCAAGGGGTTTTATGTATCGGAAGTTATACACTCCGACCCTGTCCGGGAATTCCGCCGCCGCTTCGAGTGCCCTGTTGACAACAGGGCCGGTGCATATCAGGGCGACCTCGTTTCCTTCCAGGAGCGTCTCCGCTTTTCCGACAGGCAGCTCCTCAAACGTCGCATCCTCCCAGGCTGCTCCTTCTCCCATGCCTCTGGGATACCTTATTATAAATGGGCCTTCTGTCCGTTTCCACGCCGTGTACATCAGCATCTTGAGTTCCCGCTCGTCTTTCGGGGCGCTGATCACCGTGTCGGGGACGCATCTGTAGGCTGCGATGTCAAGCACTCCGTGGTGGGTCGCACCGTCTTCTCCTACAAGCCCCGCCCGGTCCAGGCATAGTACAACCGGGAGTTTTTGTAGTGCGACATCGTGCACCACCTGGTCATAGGCTCTCTGGGCGAAAGATGAATAGATGTTGCAGAAAGGCTTGAGGCCGCCTGCCGCGAGTCCGGCGGAGAATGTCACCGCATGCTCTTCTTCGATGCCTACATCAAAAAACTGATTCGGTCTCTCCGTGGCCAGAAGGTTCATCCCGCAGCCTTGGGCCATCGCAGGGGTCACTCCTACAACTTTAGGGTCCATCGTGGCCAGTTCCAGAAGCACTTCGCCGAACACGTCCTGGTATCTTGGTCTCGGATGCTGGGCGGCGAGTCTTTTTCCTGTGGCCGGGTCGAATTTCCCCGGGGCATGCCAAGACACGGGATCTTTCTCCGCTGGGGCGTATCCTTTACCTTTTATGGTCATGCAGTGCAGGATGCGCGGCCCGCTGATATTCTTGAGTTTTCGGAGGGTGTCCACCACGTCCTCTATGTCGTTGCCGTCAATGGGGCCGAAGTACCTGAAGCCCAAGGCTTCGAAGAGGTCGCCTCCGGATTTTTTGACAAACCATGATTTGAGGCTGCGCACCCAGCGTTGCAGGAAATGCCTCAGCTCGTGGTCGCCGAGGAGATCCCAGATGCGTGCCTTGAAGCGGTTGTACGAATTGCTCGTGGAGATCTTGAGCAAGTATTCGTGCATCGCACCTATGTTGTTGTCGATGGACTGGTTGTTGTCGTTGAGCAGCACAAGAATATCGGCACCGCTGGCGCCGGCATTGTTGAGCCCCTCGTAGGCGAGACCTCCGGTCATGGCCCCGTCACCTATGAGGGCGATGGCCTTGCGCTTGAGTCCTTGCAGTCTTGCCGCCTCTGCGAATCCGAGCGCAGCCGAGATGGATGTCGATGAGTGGCCGACTCCGAAGCAGTCGTACTCGCTTTCGTCACGTCTGGGGAAACCGCCGAGACCTCCGTCGCTGCGAAGTGTAGAGAAATTTTCTCTCCGTCCGGTGATAAGCTTGTGGGCATAAGCCTGATGGCCCACATCAAAGACAAGCTTGTCGTCAGGAGTGTCGAATACGTAATGCGCGCCTACAATGAGTTCCACCGCTCCGAGGCTAGATGCCAGATGACCCGGGTGGTCTGCGCAGGTTTTGATGATGCAGTCCCGTATCTCAGAGCACAACTGTCTGAGCTGCGGGATGCTGAACTCTCTTATGTCAGCGGGAGAGGATATTTTGTCGAGCAGCTCGTACATCAGCTGCCGCAAGGTTTGTCCAGAGCAAGCTCCGGATGTTTTCGGGACGTGCAGGACAGGGCGAGAGCTACCGCTATGGCGAGAGCCCCGAGTGCGATGAATATGTATTCCGCGCGGCACGCAGCTTCCACGCCGTCTGAAATCTTGAATATGCGTCCGACGAATACAGGCACGATAAGCATGCCCATGTTCTGCACCCAATATATCAGGGAGTAAGCCGTGCCGAGGTTGCGCTCCGGCACTATCTTTGGTACTGACGGCCACATCGCTGACGGGACAAGGGAGTATCCTGTGCCTAAAATGGCAATGGAGAAATAGCCCCAGAACGGTACACCCTGCGGTGCGTATCTGAGGAGCAGGTGTGCAAGCAGGACGAGCCCGGCCCCGATGGTCATCCAAAGCGTCGCTTTGCCGGCTTTGTCAACGAGTGCTCCGAACAAGGGCGTGAAGATCACCGTGAAGAACGGTATCATGGTGATGACCCATTTTGCGCTGTCTACATCCATCCCGAAGCGCGGGATCACTATCGCGGTGCCGAATTTTTTGAATGATATGATGCAGCAGTAGAAAAAGACGCAAAGCAGGGCAATCATTATGAACCGCTTGTTGGTGAGGAGCCTGAGCAGATCCGAGAACTTGAACTTGTCCTCCTCCCTCACGCTGCCCCTGCCGCTTTGCACTCCGTGCTGCCTGTCGAAACGGGCATCCATCGCCACGAAAACGCCCCACAGCAGCACCCCGACCATGATAAGGCACAGCCCGAACAGGGCGGGCCTTGCTGTCTCGGCGAGAGAGTACATCTCGCCTTCCGCCTTTCGTGCCACGAGCACCGGAGCGAGGATGAACGCCGCAGCTGTGCCGAGTCTGGCGACCGCAACCTGTGCGCCCATGGCAAAAGCGACATTGCGGCCTTTGAACCACTTGGCTATGGACCGTGTCACCGCGACTCCTGCAATCTCGCTGCCGAGACCGAAAATCATGCAGCCTATATATGCTATCGGCAGGGAAGTGCCCGGGGCGAGTCCGGAGCGCAGGGCGAAAAGCACGATGGCCGCGCCAAGGGCCATCAGCCCGACGAATACCGAGCCGATGATCCTTACCCCGAAAATGTCAAGCAGGACTCCGCAGACGACCAGCCCGCCGCAGACGCATAGAAAACTGTAGCCTCCGGCGTAAAAACCGTAGTCCGCGCTGTCCCAGCCAAGCTCGAGGCTCTCCGGATGCTGGAATATCTGGGACAGTGTCGAGAACATGTCATCGAAGAAATACGATGCGAACATCGGCACCATCAGACAGATAAGCGCCACCCATCTGGCTGAGCCTGCTCCGGCTTTTTTCCCTGTCAGGACGGGCATGTCTTATTCTTGGATATTAGGGAGTTCGAGGCCGTAGCCCTTCTTTCTGTCCTCGGCCTTGAGGCAGAGGCTCAGGATGAATGCCAGGACTCCGAAGCTGGAGAACACGATCATCGGTACAAGATAACTGCCTGTGGACTCGCGGAGAGACCCTATGAGCATAGGAACCAGACAAAGACCGATGTTCTGCACCCAGAATATCAGGCAGTATGCGCTTCCGAGTATCTTCTCGTCGATAATTTTCGGCACGGACGGCCATAGCGCAGCCGGCACGAGAGAGAAGCTGACTCCGAGGACTACGATCAGCAGCAGGGCGAACCACTTCTGAGGGAAAGCCGGAAGCAGGAACGCGAAGCTCAGGTGGCAGGCGATCATTATCACGGAGCCGATCATGAGCATCGATGCCCCCTTGCCTTTACGGTCGAGGAAGATGCCCAGAAGAGGGGTCATCACCATGGCGAGTATCGGGAAGCAGCTGAACAATTTGGCCGCCTCTGCGGCACCTATGGACAGAGTCTCTTCGAGGAAGTTGGTCGCATAGCGCTGGAACGGGAAGATGGCGCTGTAGTAGAGCACGCACAGCAGGGATACGATCCAGAACATCTTGCTGGTGAAGATGGCCTTGAGGTCGCTGATGTGGAATTCGTCTTCCGGGGATTTCTCCGCAGTGGCCAGACCGGCTCCCACAAGCTGGGAGTCGAATTTGCGGTCCATCACTCCGAAGATGATGAAGTTGATGAGACCGATCATGAGGAGGGCGCCGCAGAATCCTACCGGTGCCATGATGGAGCCGCCGAACTTGTCGGAGATGAGCGGGGCGATCCACATGACGGCGAACACGCCGAGACGGGCGATGGCCATCTCAAGCCCCATAGCAAGTGCCATCTCCTTGCCTTTGAACCATTTGGCGAGAATCTTGGAGACATTGGTGCCTTCCATCTCGCAGCCGCAGCCGAAGATCATGAAGCCGAGGGATGCCATCTTGGCGCTTCCGGGCATCTCGATCCACCAGCTGTCGAGCCAATGGCAGAACGATGTGTCCTGAAACCAGTCGCTCACAGCGACAAACTTGAGCGAAGCGCCGAAGACCATCAGCCCGGCTGACAGGACTCCGGAGAAACGGACTCCGAGCTTGTCCAGAATGACGCCGGCGATTATCAGGAATCCGCAGACGTTGAGTATGTATTCAGAGGCGGCGTATTTGCCGAACACTCCGCTGTTCCAGCCCAACTTACCTTCAACAAGGGATTTGAGCGGGGACATCACGTCCACGAACATGTATGCGAAGAACATCATCAGTGCTACCAGGATGAGCACTGTCCACCTCGCCACAGGCGAGTCGTTCATCAGTTTGTGTATCTTTTCAGCCATTTTTTACTGTCTTTTTTAGAATGGGAGGTCGTCAGCCGGGTTGTCGTCTATGGCAGGGGCCTGCTGTACAGGCTGCTGTACGGGTTTCGGATATTGTGGCTGCGTGTAGGACGGCTGCGGGTAGCTGTTCTGCTGGTATCCGCCCTGCTGCGGGCCGGCTTGTGAGGTATAACCGCCCTGGTTTCCCTGGTAGGTGCCGTTGTCTGAGGAGTCCCTGCGGCCGAGGAGCTGGAGGTTGTCCACGTTGATTTCGGTCGTGTATCTCTTGTTTCCGCTCTGGTCGGTCCATGACCTCGTCCTGAGCCTGCCTTCTATGTAGAGCTGGGTGCCTTTCTTGACGAATTTCTCCACTACGTCCGCAGGCTGCCCCCATGCCGTGATGTTGTGCCACTCGGTGTTGTCCCTGGACTCTCCGTTACGGTCTCTGAACCTCTCCGTCGTCGCCAGCGTGAAGGTGGCGACTTTCCTTCCCTGCCCGCCCTGGGCATTTCCGTCAAGGTAACGTACTTCAGGGTCTTTCCCGACGTTACCGATAAGCATTACTTTATTAAGTGACATATAAACAAAATTTATCCCTGCAAGATACAGATTTTTTCGCTAAAAGCGATGGGAAATTCGCTATCTTTCGGACATGAAAAAAAGGATCATAGCCTTGACCGGTTTCATGGGTTGCGGCAAAAGCACTGTGGGGCGCGAGCTGGCCGCACTGACGGATGCGCATTTCGCGGATCTGGATTCGGTCATAGTCAGGCGTGAGGGCCGCACGATCCGGGACATATTCAGTGCCGGAGGAGAGTCGGCTTTCCGTCAGGCGGAACTTGAGGCCCTGGTGGCCTTTCTGGACAAGGCCGAGTCGATCTGGAAGCCATCCGTGCTCTCGCTTGGCGGAGGCACTTTCTGTTTCCCTGCCTCCCGGAAGATCCTTCTTGAGAGGACGGAAAGCGTCTATCTTAGGACTTCGCTTGAGGAGATACGCTCCCGTATAGGCGGAATCGATGCTTCCAGACCCCTCTTCAAGGATGCGGACAGGCTGTTCGCCATGAGGGAGCCGCTCTATTCCCAGGCTTCGCTGGTTGTGGACACTACCGGCAAGTCCGTGCGTGAAGTGGCGGAGCTGATCAGAGATACACTTTTCGCATAGCCTCGATGTCCGGGGCCTCCCCGCTCATTATCCCGTAGCCGAGCACTGCCTGCTGGAGATGCCAGGCCGTCCCCGGGATGTAGCCCTTGTGTCCCGAAAGGCAGGGGTTCTTGTAATTTGCCTCTATAAGATGCTGACAGTCAAGTTTGTCGATTCCGTCGACGGCTGACGGCAGAGTGTAGATGATGACATCGGCCTTTACTCCGTCAGCTATGCCGTCGTGGCGGTAGAGCCGCGTGTCGAATCCGAGATCTTCGGCAGCTGCAAGCGCTGCCTTGCCCGCTCCTCCGAACCCTATCACGGCGGCGCTGCCCCTGTCAAGCGGCTCAAGAAGGGCTTTGACCCCAAGGTAATCGGAATTCAAGGCCTTGACGCCTTCGGGTGTGCGCAGGCAGAGGTTGGTGGCCCCGACCCTCTCGCATTCAGGGCTTTTCCAGTCAGCCATGCGGAACGCGTCCCCCTTGAACGGGGCCGTGACATTGATTGCCTTATATTCTTTGAGGAAACGGTCCCATGCTTCGTTGAAATCGGGGGTCTCAATAAGGTCGTACTGGTATTTCCCGTTGTAGGCGGCGCTAAACAGGGCTGGGCTGAGTGAGTGGGCAATCGGATGCCCGATGAGTCCGAATTTATCCATTTTGGCGTTGTCTTACTGATTCGTAAAGAAGTATGGCGGCGGACACCGAGACGTTGAGGGAATCAACCTTGCCGAGCATAGGTATCATGATGTGTGCGTCTGCGGCCTCCCGCCATTGTGTGCTGAGACCGGTGGATTCGGTGCCCATCACGATGGCGGTGGGCCCGCGCATGTCGCAGTCGTAGTAGGCGGAGGAGTCCTGGAGCTGTGCGGTGAGTATCTGTATCCCTCTTGATTTGAGGTAATTGATGGCTTCCTTGCTGCTGCATGATGCGGTCTGTACCGTGAATGCTGCTCCGAGCGAGGCGCGGATCAAGTTGGGGTTGTCCAGATCGGCTCTGGGATCGCATACTATAAGGGCATCCGCCCCGGCTGCATCGCAGGTTCTGAGGACCGCGCCGATGTTGCCTGGCTTCTCGACGCTTTCAAGCACAGCTATGAGCGGTCTTGCACTGAGCCGGAGATTGTCCAGACTGTGGGGTCTGGCTTTGATCTCGGCGATTATTCCCTCGGTGCCTTCCCGGCAGGCTATCTTGGCGTATACTTCCCGGCTCACTTCGCAGATCCGGCATTCCGGCAGGGAGACGGGACCTGCGATCTCGGGACAGATGAATATCGTGTCCGGCTCGTACCCGGCTTCAAGGCAGCGGGAGAGTTCCCGGCGGCCTTCTACTGCGAATAAAGAACTTTCGCGCCGCTCAGAGGCTTTCTGCTGCAGCGCGATAAGTTTTTTTATCTTCGGATTGGAAGCTGATGTGAGGGTTTCTCTCACTTCTTGTCTTCTTTCTTGAGGGTCTTCTCCGGCTTCATCTGAGGGAAGAAGAGCACGTCCTGGATGGTGGTCTGGCCGGTCATGAACATGGTCAGACGGTCGATTCCCATGCCCATCCCGGATGTCGGCGGCATACCGTATTCGAGGGCGCGCACGAAGTCCATGTCGATGTACATGGCCTCGTCGTCACCCTTGCTCTTGAGCCTGGCCTGCTCCTCGAATCTCTGGAGCTGGTCGATAGGGTCGTTGAGTTCGGAGTAGGCGTTGGCCAGTTCCTTGCCGCAGACGAACAGTTCGAAGCGCTCAGTGAGCTCGGGGTTGTCGCGGTGGCGCTTGGTCAGAGGTGACATCTCGACAGGGTAGTCCGTGACGAATGTCGGCTGGATGAGTTTATCCTCGCAATATTCACCGAATATGGCATCGATGAGCTTGCCTTTGCCCATGGAAGGTTCGGTCTTGACGTTGAGGCGGGCGCAGGTCTCGCGGAGAGCGTCTTCATCCATGCCGCTGATGTCCACCCCGGCGTACTCTCTGATGGCTTCAAGCATAGGCAGGCGGCGGTAGCTGCCGCCGAAATCGACCTCATTGTCTCCGATCTTGACGACGGTGGTCCCGTTGACAGCTTCCGATACCTTGGCGAGCATCTTCTCGACGAACTTCATCATCCAGTTGTAGTCCTTGTAGGCCACATATATCTCCATGCAGGTGAACTCCGGGTTGTGGGTCTTGTCCATGCCCTCGTTGCGGAAATCCTTGGCGAACTCGTATACGCCGTTGTATCCGCCGACGATCAGCCTCTTGAGGTAGAGCTCGTTGGCGATCCTCAAGTACAGCGGGATGTCCAGCGCGTTGTGATGCGTGATGAACGGGCGTGCGGTCGCGCCTCCCGGGATGCTCTGCAGGATCGGGGTCTCGACTTCTAGGCATCCGGCCTCGTTGAAGTACTGCCTCATCGTGGCGATGATCTTGGCCCTCTTGACGAAGACTTCCCTTACCTGCGGGTTCACGATGAGATCCACATACCTCTGGCGGTAGCGGAGCTCCGGGTCGGTGAAGGCGTCGAATACCTGCCCGTCCTGCTCCTTGACGATAGGGAGAACCTTGAGGGACTTGCTCAGGAGGGTCAGCTCCTTGGCGTGTACGCTGAGCTGGCCTGTCTGGGTGATGAATGCGAAGCCCTTGATGCCGATGACGTCACCGATGTCGAGAAGCTTCTTCCAGACTGTGTTGTACATGGTCTTGTCTTCGCCCGGGCAGATCTCGTCGCGCTTAACGTAGATCTGGATCCTCCCCGTGCTGTCCTGCAGCTCGCCGAAGGAGGCGGCTCCCATTATGCGGCGGCTCATTAGCCTGCCGGCTATGCAGACTTCCTGATAATTGCTCTTCTCCGGGTCGTATCCGGCCGTGATCTCAGCGGCTGTGGCGTTGACCGGGTATTCGGCTGCCGGGTAAGGCTCGATTCCGAGCTCCCTGAGCTTGGAAAGAGACTCCCTGCGCAAAAGTTCCTGTTCACTATATTCCATGCTGCAAAAGTACTATAAAATTCTGAAATAAATGATTAACTTTGCTCTGATATGGCTAAGGACTGCAAGTGGATAGTAAAAGAGCCGGCCGACAGGGCGAAAGTGGACAGGCTCGCGACGGAAGTGGGTATCGACAAGGTGCTTGCCGGCCTGCTTGTGCAGCGGGGCGTGGAGACATTCGAGCAGGCCAGATCTTTTTTCCGCCCGAGTCTTGACAACCTCCATGACCCTTTCCTGATGAAGGACATGGATGTCGCCGTGGAGCGCCTTCGCGAGGCCGTGACCTCAGGGGAGAAGATTCTTGTGTATGGGGACTACGATGTGGACGGGACCACTGCCGTGGCGCTCGTGTATTCGTTTCTCAAGCGTTTTACCTCTTCGGTCGATTTTTATATACCTGACCGTTACGATGAGGGTTATGGCTTGTCGTTCAAGGGGATAGACTGGGCGGCCGACAACGGCTTCACCCTTCTGATTACCCTCGACTGCGGTATCAAGGCCATCGATAAGGTAGGATATGCCGCCACTAAAGGGGTGGATGTCATCATCTGCGACCACCATCTTCCCGAGTCCGAACTTCCTGCGGCTGTGGCGGTGCTCGATCCCAAGAGGGAGGATTGCAGTTATCCGTTTGACGATCTTTCCGGATGTGGGGTGGGATTCAAGCTTGTACAGGCTTATTCGCAGAGGTACGGGGTTCCGTTCGAGAGTCTGGTGCCCCTGCTCGACCTGCTGGTCGTGAGCATAGCCTCGGACCTTGTCACCATGGTGGGGGAGAACCGTATCCTTGCCCATTTCGGGCTTAAGCAGCTCAACGAGAACCCATGCCAAGGCCTGTTGGCCATGGTGTCCCTGTCCAACCTGGAACCGGGGCACATCACCGTGGACGACATCGTGTTCAAGATCGGCCCCCGGATCAACGCCGCAGGGCGGATGGAGTCCGGGCGCATGGCGGTGGAACTCCTCACTGCGGCGGATTCAGCCACAGCGATGGCAATAGGGCGGCAGATCAACGAGAGCAACAACGAACGCAAGAACATAGACAGGGAGATCACCCAGGAGGCGCTTGAAATGGTGCAGTCCGGTAAATGTCTGAGCGGCACCAACGCCACGATAGTCTACAATCCTAAGTGGAACAAGGGTGTGGTGGGGATCGTCGCTTCGCGGCTCGTGGAGGCCTATTACCGGCCGACCGTGGTGCTGACCAAGTCAAACGGCTTCGTCACCGGGTCGGCAAGGAGCATTTCCGGCTTCGATCTGTACGAGGCCATAGAGAGTTGTGCCGACCTGCTGGAGAATTTCGGCGGGCACATGTATGCGGCCGGGCTGACCCTTAAAGAAGAGAATCTCGGGGAGTTCGCCCGCAGGATGGACGCTTTCGTCGAGGGGCACATTGTCAAAGAGATGACGACTCCGGTGGTGGAGGTGGACGCAAAACTGGACTTTGCCCAGATCAACCCGAAGTTCTTCCGGATACTCAAGCAGTTCCAGCCGTTCGGGCCGGGCAACCACAACCCGGTCTTCGAGACGGAGAATGTCTACGATGCCGGAACGGGGCGCAAAGTCGGGGCCGGCGGGGTGCACATGAAGCTCGACCTCATCCAGGAGGCGCAGCCATACCATCAGATCCCGTCAATTGCATTCAATATGGCGGATTTCTATGATTACATCAAGGACGGCAATCCCTTCGATGTCTGCTACACGATAGTGGAGAACTACTATCGGGGAAATTCTTCAATCCAGCTGCGCATACGTGATCTGCGGGAGCGCGAAGACAGTTGCAGGATATGAGCGGGGCAATGCCGGTCAAGGCGTCAGAGCGCTACGCCATACTTGATATCCTGAGGGGATTCGCCCTGCTCGGGATCATCCTTGCCAATTTTCCCGAGTTTTCGCTCTATACTTTTTTGAGCTCTGAGGCAGCTGCTTCCATGCCTTCCGCCGGTGCTGACAGGGCGGTGCGCTGGCTTCAGGGTATTTTCGTTGACGGGAAGTTCTACACGATCTTCTCTCTGCTCTTCGGTGTCGGTTTCTCGATAATATTGTCCAACGCACATAAGCGCGGGGCTGACGGTTACAGGATTTTTTACCGCAGGATGCTGGTGCTGCTGATGATCGGCTTTCTGCACCTGATGTTCATCTGGAGCGGGGACATTCTTATGCTCTATGCCTTGATGGGCATGCTCCTGCCTCTTTTCAGCAGGCTTTCCGACAGGGCCATTCTTCGCTGCGCCGGGGTGCTGCTGCTTGTCCCGGTGGCGGTGGATACGTTGACCGATGCTCTTGGGGTAAGTCTTTCCGCGCCGGTGGTCAGGACCCAGCAGGATTATTGCGCCCGTTATGGGATAAATGACGAGAACTTCGCCTATTGGCTCAGGGATGCCAAGTCTTATAAGGAAGTTCTTGAGTTTCTTGTGCAGGGGGCTTTCGTGAGGATGCAGGAGTTTATTGACGGAAACAGGTATTTCAAGGTGCTCGGGCTGTTTCTGATCGGCTTCTGGGCTGGCCGGCGGCGCTTGTATGCGGATCTTGCCACGTATAGGCCTCAGTTGAGGAAGATTGCCCTCATCGGTCTGTGCGTCGGTCTTCCGTTCTCGGCTCTATATACTTGGAGCGGTCTTGCCGGCCATCCGTATGGGCTGGGCCTGCATGCTGCGCTCTATTGTCTGGGAGTGTATCCTCTCGGTTTCGCGTATGTGGCTCTGCTCTCGCTGCTGCATCTTCGACTTCCTGGATTGAGAGTTTTCCGTGTTCTTGCGGCTCCCGGCAGAATGGCTCTGACCAACTATATCTTCCAGTCTGTTTTCGGGATGCTGATTTTCTACGGCATCGGCTTCGGTCTGGGGGCTTCCATGGGCTTGTCTTGGGTGGCCTTGGTCGCTTTCGGCATCTATCTGATTCAAGCGGCGTTCAGTTCGTTCTGGATAGCCCGTTTCAACTTCGGCCCTCTTGAGTGGATCTGGCGTATGCTCACCTACGGGAAGATCTTCCCTCTTGTCAGAAGAGGGTAGGGGCTCGAAGGTTTCTTATTGATTTTGTCCAAAATAACTTGTGATATGAGCCTAATTCAACTTGACAGTGCAACACTGTCGAGTTGAATTAGGCCTTCTTATAGAGGCAAAAAATAGAAATTCACTTTTACAAAAGCAAATTTAGGCGCATTTTTCACTTTTGCAAAAGTCATTCTGGATTTCGGTACAAAAAACCGCCCTCTGCTGTACCAAAAGCTTTCGTGAGACACTTCCGTACAGAAATAGCCCCTGTTATGTACCGAAATGTTCAGCTCCTGACTTCGTCATTGCGTCACCCTAAATGCCAAGGTGGTCGAACAGGGGCTTT